>PPYE01256338.1_pt1 | contig 51670 bp, 48 predicted proteins | sample 1559881 | NCBI WGS metagenome assembly PPYE01 (sample SAMN08240022, study PRJNA423297) | Human gut metagenome, whole genome shotgun sequencing project.
ATGAGGATGTGTGTAAAGAGGTAATGGGTGCAAAGCAGAAAGCGCAGCTGCGGCGAATGGTGGACTTCAAGTTCACCCGCCATCCGTCCCTCAATTTGCCGGAGGAACGGCTGACAGCCATTGAAAAACAACTCGGAGAGCGCACAAGAGAGCTGCTCTCCATTCCGGTTCAGAGAAGTGCAAAGCGCAAAAGTGAGCCGGAAAGATAATAGAATATATACACGCTTAGCCGCTTGGTTTTCAAAAGAAATCAGGCGGCTACTTCTATTTTGAAGGAGGCGTTCGCTATGAGCGAAACAGATTACAATGCTCGCCTTTACGAGAAAATGAAAGCTGCGCAGGACAAATATCGGGACTGGCTTGTGCGTCAGGAGCCATCCGAAATTCTTGAGCATACCTACGAATACACGATACGAGAGGACATCGTGATGTGTATGGAAGAACTGGAGCTTGAGCCTGAAAAGGCAAAGGCTTTGCTTCGTTCCCCGTGTCCTTTGAGTGATGTGTATAAGGAGTTCCAGGACAGAGAAACCGAGTATATGGATACCATCCGGGACTCCATCGAAACGGAAGCGGATAAGAGCCTGCAACGGCAGGAGAAGAAACAGCAACGGGAAAGCAGGTGATTTTATGCCATATATCCCACCGGAGGTGGTGGAACAGGCACGGCAAATCGACCTGCTGACCTATCTGCAAAGCTGTGAGCCGCAGGAGCTTGTCCGCATTTCCGGCAACAATTATACCACCCGCACCCACGACAGCTTGAAGATTTCTAACGGCAAGTGGATGTGGTGGTCACAACGCATCGGCGGCTACAATGCCCTTGACTATCTTGTGAAAGTCAAGGGCTATTCTTTTGTGGAGACGATTGAAACGCTGATGGGAAAGGCGGCGGTGATGCCGACGGTGACGGTCAAGCCCAAGCAGAAAACGGAGCCGAAGATCTTGCTTCTGCCGGATAAAAGTGCTTCCACAGATAAGATTACAGAGTATCTTTTCGGCAGAGGAATCGACTATGCCATCATCCAATACTGCATTGACAAGGGACTGATCTTCGAGAGCCTGCCGTATCACAATCTTGTGTGCGTAGGCTTTGATGAGAAAAATACCCCTCGCTATGCGTCCTACCGAGCGACCAATGACCGCCGTGTTTTGGGTGACTGCTCAGGCAGCGACAAGCACTATTCTTTTCGGATCGCAGACAGCGACAGCGGCACGGTGCATCTCTTTGAGTGTGCCATTGACCTGCTTTCCTATGCGACACTTGAAAAGATGGCGGGCAGGGATTGGCGGAAAGACAACCTTGTTTCCCTCGCCGGTGTGTATCTGCCCAAGGAGAGAATCGAGGACAGCACTACCCCTGCGGCTCTTTTGAAGTACCTCAATGAGAAGCCGCAGATTAAGAAAATCATCCTGCACTTCGATAACGATAATGCCGGAAGAAAAGCCAGCCTTGCGCTGAAAACCATATTGCCGAGCAAGTATGAAGTCATTGACAGCCCTCCGCCTTGCGGCAAGGACTACAATGACTTTCTTTGTTTCCAGATCGGTATCCACCGCAACAAAACCAAAGAAAGGACGAATGAACGATGACAGAGTTCAGTATTTATCAGATCAACACGGATCGGGACGACAACCGTGTATGCTTCTTGGGACTGGATACCCTTGAACGATTCCAGCACTCCAAGGAGGTCGATCCCGCCCTCTATGACCGAGTTTATGATGGGAAGCTCGATTGCAGTTCCCTTGAAGCCATCTATGAGAAGTTCAATATCGACTATCCTGCCGACTACAAGGGACGCTCTCTTTCCGTATCGGATGTAGTCGAAATCAGAGAGAGCGACACCCTGAATCCCGGCTTCTACTTCGTAGACAGTATCGGGTTCAAGTCGATTTCTTTCGACAAATCGCTCTGCAAGGAGCCGGTAGAAGCAGGCAGCGGGAAGATTTCCGTCCTGCTTGTTGAGCCGAACAAGTATCCCAAGATGATTGAGATCGACGATACCTTGGAAGCTATGCAGGAGGTGGTCGGCGGCGATATTGAGGAATATATGCCCTTTGAGGATGAGGTCGCCATCATCTGCAATGAGGAGGGCAAGGTCAACGGACTGACCCCGAATCGGGCGGTTTATGATGAGCACTCCCGTGAGATGCAGGACGTCATTTGTGGGAAGTTTTTCATTGTCTATGCGCCCTTTGAAGCTGAGAAGTTCCAATCCCTCCCGCCTGACCTTGCGGAGAAGTACCGTGAGAAATTCAAGTATCCCGAATGCTTTATGCGAGTCAACAATGAGATCATAGCCGTACCTTTTAAGCCAGTCAGGGCGGACAAAGAACGCTGATTTCAACGATAACGGGGTTCCCCTGAACGCTCTGTATTATCTTAACGAGCAGTGCCTTTTTACTCCGCTTTTCAAAGCGCCGCAAAAAGTCCTCGTTAGGGGGAACCCCTAATACCCTGTGCAAGAAGCACCATATATTTCAAGAGAAAGGATGAAGTCCATTTATGAAAAGAACGATCAAGAAGCAGTTTTGGTTTTCCCGTGACGAAGCGCAGGATTTGCAGAAAAAAGCCAAGAAAGCCTGCCTGCCTGAAGCGGCGCTCGTCCGATTGTTGCTCCGTGGTTATGAGCCGAAGGAGAAGCCCGACGACCGTTTTTATGATGCGATGCGAGAGTTCTCCGCCATCGGCAATAACATCCATCAGATCTCCGTCAAGGCAAACGCCCTCGGCTTTATCGACACACAGAAGCTGAATAGCGAGCTGGAGCGCCTGCACAAGTTTCAGGCAGATGTGGAGCGCCAGTTTCTCCGTCCCGGTGAGAGCAGCCTGAAATGGCAGTAAGTAAGCTGTGGCCGGTCACGGTTCGCCTTGCGACCGTTCTCGACTATGCTTCCAATCCTGAGAAAACCTCGAAGGCAAAATCCAAGTACAACAATGCCGATTATCAGGCGCTTCGTGATGTTGTCAACTATGTAAAAAACGGCGAGAAAACCGAGCAGGAATTATTCTGTGAGGGGATCAACTGCACTTCGGCTATTGCTCGTGAGCAGTTTGTCACTGTCAAGGAACAGTTCGACAAGACGGACGGCATTCAAGCCTACCACGGTTATCTCAGCTTTAAGGAGACTGACATCACACCGGAGCTTGCCCAACATATCGGAATGGAGTTCGCAAATTCCGTTTGGGGCAAGAAATATCAGGTGCTGGTGACGACCCATCTGAATACGGAGCATCTGCACTGCCACTTTGTCATCAACTCTGTTTCCTTTGTCGATGGGAAGCGTTGCCGGGATACATCGTGGTTTAAGTTCTATAAGGAAGCTGACCGCATCTGCGAAAAGTACGGTATCAGCACAATCAAAGAACCTGAGCGTTATCCGGATGCAAAGTATCTGACCCAAAAGGATAAAGCCGGAATGCCCACACGCTATAATCTCGCTCGTGCCGCTTTGGATGAAGCCATTGCAATGAGCCACAATCTTCGGCAGCTTGAATACCACCTCTCTGAAATGGGATACACCCTCGGTTCCAATCCCAAACGGAAGTATTGGACAATTAAGGGAAAGGACGATGAACGCCCCCTCCGACTGAACAGACTCGGTGAGGAATATACCAAGGAACGAATAACCCAGCGACTCATTGAAAACCGTGACAACATTGACTTTGAGCCGTTCCAGCCGAAGACCTACCGACCGAAACAGTACCGGCTCCGAACACGGAGCGACAAAATCGGTGAAGTCGGAGGTCTGCATGGACTGTATCTCTACTACTGCTACCGGCTCGGCTATCTGCCAAAGTACAAGGCAGGACAACAGAATCACGCACGAGTTCACTATCTTTTCAAAGAAGATCTGATGAAGATAGATGAACTCACCAAACAAGTCACGCTGCTCGGCAAGCACCACATCGGTACAGACGAGCAGCTTTTTTCATATCAGCACTCGGTCGAGGAACAGATCAAGACCTTAACTGCCGACAGAACGCACCTCCGAAATGAAATACGAAAAGTGAACATCACAGATGCAGAGCTGTCACAGGCAAAGTCAAGTATCTCGCTCCTTACCCAAAAATTGAAAGAACTCCGCAAGGAGGTCGAACTTTGTCAGGACATCGCCGTCCGTTCCAAGGTCATCGAGGAAAAGGTGGATGCAGTCCGAGCAGAGGAAGAAAAATCAAAACGAAAGGAGAATCGCAACTATGAACAACGGTGGTGATGCGGCTGAACAGGTCGTCAGGCTCTCGCTTGAAGGCTTTGAGGTCGCCGCAAAACTTACAGGCTCGGCGGCAAAAAATGTCGCCCTGCTTCTCGTGTCTGTGCTGAAGCAGGAACAGCAGACTAAAGGCAAGGCACGGCTTACCAATATGATCAAGTCCGGCAAGGAACTGAAAGTCTTTTCTATCCCGAACAAGGACTTGGCACAGTTCACCGAACAGGCAAAGCGCTACGGCGTTCTTTACTGCGTCCTGAGAGATAAGAGTGCCAAGGGAGATGATGTTCCCGTGGATGTTATCGCCCGTGCAGAGGACGCTTCCAAAATCCAGCGCATCGTGGAACGTTTCGAGATCGGCAAAGTCGATAAGGCTGGCGTTATCACGCAGGCGGAGCAGGACAAGGCTGACCGTGATGCCGTGGCACAGGAAGTGCCGACGAAAACGAAGGGCGAGATCATTGTGGAAGAAGCAATGGGAAAGCCCTTGCAGAAGGAAGGTCAGTCCCACGAAAACCCTACGGTCGCAAAGACGGAAAAAAGCCCTCCGTCCGCGCGAGGCTCCGAAACCAAAAGTTCGGCTATTGACCGGGGTACGGCAAAGCAGGCAGATAAGAAGCCTTCTGTAAGAGAAAAGCTGGAGCGCTATAAAGCTGCTGCAAGAGCTGACAAGGAAGCAGACCGTGCCGAGCCTGCGCTTTCCAAGGAGAAAGCCAAGACGCCCGAACCGTCCCGTCAGACGGTTCACACCCAGCCGAAACGACACAAGAAATCGAAAGAGAGGTAATCAGCTATGACCAACAATTTCACCCCCAAGAAGTCCGGGACTGCGGCTCGTCCGCAGCTCTCCCCGGAGGAATACGCCGCCAAGAAAAAAGCGGAAAAAGATGTCGTGTATCAAATGATCGACGACACCGCAGCGGAGATCGTCCATGACCCCGACAAGTTCAGAGCCTATCTTGATACGCAGGCACGAATGGATCGCTATTCTGCCGCCAATGCTCTGCTCATTTATAAGCAGCAGCCACAGGCAACCCAACTCAAGGATTTCCGTGACTGGCAGGAGGACGGCGTGAAGGTCAATAAAGGTGCCAAGAGCCTGTCCATTCTCGAACCCGTGGAGTACGCCAAGAACGATGGCTCTACTGGCATTGCCTACAATGTGAAGAAGGTGTTCGATGTGGCGCAGACCAGCGGCAAGAAACCTGCCGCACCGACCCTTGACCGTAACCCCCGAAAGCTCGTTGCAATTATGCTCGACACAGCTCCCATTGATGTGACGACTGTGGAGGAACTTCCTTCTCCCAATATGGGAGCGTTCTATAAGAACGAGGATCAGACCCTCTATATCAAACGGGACATCGGGGACAGCGTAACGCTTTGTCAGTGCGTGGCACAGGAGCTGGGTCACGCACAGCTTGCGATGAACTGTGAAGCATACAGTCGCAGAGATATGGGTTTCTCCGCTGTCTGTGTCGGCTATATGCTCTGCCGTAAGTTCGGCGTGGATGTGAAGAACTTCGCCATTGACCGCATCCCCGAAGAACTGGCGGGCAAATCTCCCAAGGAAATCCGTGCAGAGCTTTCCAAGACCCGTGCGGCTATGAGCGAGATTGGCTCCCGTGTATCAGAGGAAATCTACCGTCGTCGAGCAGACCGAAGCAAAGATCAGGAAAGATGAGGTGTGACTGATGAAAGAGGAACGCTATCACATTGCCTTGGACGACTATGAACACGGCGTCGTCATTCGTGCTTTGAACGATACCAAGACTGACCTGATGAATGAGGGAAAGTCTACCGACGCTGTTGATGACCTTATCATCAAGGTCGGCTATGCCCCAAAGAAAAAGTTCAAGGTAATCGAGCGAAAGGAAGGCTCCGGTCGTGAATCGAGATAACGACCGACAGACTTCCATTATCCTCTCCATGATCGGTATCCTGCCTGTTGTATGGCTTGGACTTCTCATTGCACCGTCTGTGAAAGGCGGATTGCCTGAGATATTGCCGAGTCTGATGAATGTGATGAGCGACCCGTTCCATATAGAGCTTTGCGATGACAGTGTAAAAACTGTCCTCGTTTTGCTCCTCTGCTATGGAATGGGCATCGGCATCTATTTCTCAACACGCAGAAACTACCGACGCCGGGAGGAACACGGCAGTGCGAAATGGGGCAACGCAAAAGCCGTGGACAAGAAATACCGGCAGAACCCACCATCCGAAAACAAGCTGATGACGCAGAATGTCCGCATTGGATTCAACGGCAAGAAACACCGCCGCAACCTTAACACCCTTGTCTGCGGAGGCTCCGGTGCCGGTAAGACTCGCTTTTACTGTAAGCCGAATCTGATGCAGGCGAACACCAGCTTCGTGATCCTTGACCCGAAAGGCGAGATCGTCCGAGATGTGGGAAATCTGCTGGAGAAAAGGGGCTATGAGATTCGAGTCCTTGACCTGATCTCAATGGAAAAGAGCCACTGCTACAACCCGTTTGTCTATCTACATTCGGATAACGATGTACAGCGCCTTGTCACCAATCTGTTTAAGAGCACCACCCCGAAGGGCAGTCAGTCCCAAGACCCGTTTTGGGATACCTCGGCTTCAATGCTGTTGTCTGCGCTCATCTACTACCTTCATTATGAAGCGCCGGAGGATGAACAGAACTTTGCAATGGTTATGGAGATGCTACAAGCTGCTTCCATCGACGATGAGGAAGATCCTCGACCTTCACCGCTGGACTGCCTGTTTTCCGACTTGGAGTTGGACAGACCCGACCACATCGCTCTGAAATACTATCGCTCTTATCACACCGGTTCGGCAAAGACGCTGAAATCGATTCAGATCACCCTCGCCGCAAGACTCGAAAAGTTCAACTTGGAGAGCTTGGCGGCGCTGACCTGTGCCGATGAACTTGACCTTGCTTCTATGGGCGAAAAGAAAGTGGCGCTGTTCGCTATTATCCCGGATAACGATTCGAGCTTCAATTTTCTGGTCAGTATCCTCTATACCCAGTTATTTCAGCAGCTTTTCTTTTCTGCTGACCATATTCACGGCGGCGCATTGCCGATTCCCGTTCACTTCCTGATGGACGAGTTCGCCAATGTCAGTCTGCCGGACGACTTCGATAAGATCCTTTCCGTTATGCGTTCCCGTGGCGTGTTTGTGTCTATCATCCTTCAGAACTTGGCACAGCTTAAAGCACTGTTTGAAAAGCAGTGGGAATCCATCGTCGGCAACTGTGATGAGTTCCTCTATTTGGGCGGCAATGAGCAGTCTACCCACAAGTATGTGAGTGAGCTGCTGGGCAAGGAAACCATCGACACGAATACCTACGGAAAGAGTTCCGGGCGAAGCGGAAACTATTCCACCAACTATCAGATCAGCGGTCGTGAGCTTCTGACTCCCGATGAGGTTCGTATGCTTGATAACCGCTACGCCATTCTGTTCATCCGAGGGGAACTCCCCGTTATGGACTTGAAATATGACATTCTCAGGCATCCTGCTGTTGAACTGACGGCCGACGGAAAAGGCGGCGTCTATCAGCACGGTAAAGTCACGAGAAATGTTGCGACCATCGAGGTGCAGCACCTCGACCCCGATACTCTGCCGGATACGGAGGTACTGGAAACCACTTATGAGCTACTGTCCGATGAGGATTTTAGCCTGAAACAATTTTGAAATTATGGAGGTAATTAATATGAATATAATTAAGAAGACTAAAGAACATACTACCAAACTTTCTATGTCCGGTAAGATCAAAAAAAGCTACCGGATCTATTGTATGGTTGTCGTTATTGCGATACTTATATTTGGGGCTTCAGTTACGGCATTTGCGGCAAATGATCCGATTGCGGTTATTAATAATCTGTCCGGATTTATTTTTGGATTAATTCGTGCAGTAGGTCTTATTTTGCTTGGCTTTGGTGTTGTTCAGGTGGGACTTTCCCTGAAGTCCCATGATCCATCTCAGCGAGCGAATGGATTCCTTACTCTTGCGGGTGGAGTTATCATCACTTTTGCGAAAGAAATACTGAACCTCATAACAAGCTGATATTTTAACTACAGGAGCACATCTTTTAGATGTACTCCTGATTTTATAGAAGGAGGTGTTTTATTTGAGCGACAATTGGATTGTACAAAATCTTGAAAATGCACTTGAAACATGGAACGATAAATTATCCGAAATATGGGCGCTTATTACTATGACTCCGCAAAGCTTTAGAGGAGGCAAGATATGGAACGTAATTGTTGACATTAATGGTGCGGTGCAGTCTATAGGGCTTGCCCTTCTTGTTTTGTTCTTCGTTGCCGGGGTGGTGAAGACTTGCGGATCATTTACGGATGTCAAAAAGCCGGAACATGCAATGAAGTTGTTTGTTCGTTTTGCTCTTGCAAAGGGGGCAATTACTTATGGAATGGAGTTAATGCTTTCACTATTTGATATTGCGCAGGGAGCTATATCGACAATTATGGGCACGGCGGGATTTAGCGAGACTCAGAAAACAGTTTTGCCGACAGAAATGGTAACTGCGATTGAAAATTGTAGTTTCTTTGAATCTATTCCGTTATGGGCAGTAACGCTTATTGGTGGACTGTTTATCATGGTGATGTCATTTATTCTGATTATGACCGTGTATGGACGATTTTTTAAGCTTTATATGTATACAGCACTTGCGCCAATTCCTCTGTCTACCTTTGCCGGAGAACCATCACAGAATGTGGGCAAATCATTTATAAGAAGTTACTGTGCCGTTTGTTTAGAGGGGGCTGCTATTGCCCTGGCATGTATTATATTCTCTCTTTTTGCTTCTTCTCCACCGGTAGTAGATGATAGTGTGGCAGCAGTTACACAGGTGTGGAGTTATATTGGTGAGCTGATATTTAATATGCTAATTCTTGTAGGTAGTGTAAAGATGAGTGACCGCATTATCCGGGAGATGATGGGATTATAATGTATATTCACTGGTATCGTAAATTAAGAATATTACGGCTGTGCCTTTATTCTTGCTAAAGACAAGTGTATTGTGATGATTTAATATAGAAGACAATTTTACTCAAACTTAGAGTGAAAAGTTTCTTGAAACGAAGAACGGTTTTTATTCCCGAATACATAGGAGGTGTTATTTTGGAAGTTAAAATTAACAGGGAAATCAGAAATTACACAGAAGCAATGTTCTTTGGACTGTCTTTAAGACAGTTCATTTTTTCCGTATTAGCTTGCGGTGTAGCGGTAGGAATATATTTTTTGCTGAGACCGTATGTAGGAACGGAGGCCGTGTCATGGATGTGTATTTTTGGAGCTGCTCCGTTCGCTCTCCTTGGATTTGTTAAATATAATGGAATGACGGCGGAGAAGTTTATGTGGGCTTGGATTAAGAGTGAAGTTTTAATTCCAAAAAGACTTTGTTTCCATTCCACTAATATTTATTTTGAATTGATGAAGCCTTATGTAGGATAGAAGAAGGAGGTACTGAAATGATTAAAACTTTGAAAAATTTATTTAAGCAGGACAAGGAACGATTCCTTATTCCTAATGGAGTTCAGGATGTTATACCAATCAGAAAAATATATGATGATGGTGTTTTTCAGGTCGGAGATGACAAGTTTTCTAAGACTTATAAGTTTACCGATATTAATTATGCTGTTGCCAGTCGTGAGGACAAAGAGGCCATGTTTCTCGAATATTCCGAACTACTTAATAGCTTTGACAGCGGTGCAACAACGAAGATTACTATTAATAATCGCAGACTAAATCGTGTTGATTTTGAGAAAAACATTCTTATCCCTTTGACAGGAGATGCCCTTGATGAGTATCGAAAGGAGTATAACAGTATGCTTCTGGAAAAAGCGATAGACACAAATGCTATTACTCAGGAAAAATACATTACGATTTCCGTAAATAAAAAAAGTGTTGAAGAGGCAAGAAACTATTTTGCTCGTGTCGGTGCAGAACTTATTACTCATTTTGGCCGCCTTGGAAGCAAATGCATAGAACTGGAACCAGACGAAAGGTTACGTATTTTTCACGATTTCTATCGTACAGGCGAAGAAACGGATTTCTATTTTGATATCAAAGAAACCCGCAAAAAGGGACATGATTTCAAGGATTTTATATGTCCTGACTCAATGGAGATAGAAAGAGATTACTTTAAAATTGGTGAGCGCTATGGAAGAGTGCTGTTTCTTAAAGAATACGCTTCATATATCAAGGACAGTATGGTTGCCGAATTGACAGATCTAAACCGCAATTTAATGATGTCTATTGATGTTGTTCCAGTTCCCACTGACGAGGCTGTTAGAGAAGCTGAAAATAGATTGCTCGGTGTAGAGACCAATGCGACTAATTGGCAGCGTCATCAGAATGCTAACAACAACTTCTCTGCACAGCTTCCTTACGATATTGAGCAGCAGCGCAAGGAAATGAAGGAATTCTTGGATGATCTAACCACTCGAGATCAGCGAATGATGTTTGCAGTTCTTACAATGGTTCATACTGCTGACACGAAAGAACAGCTCGACAATGATACAGAGGCTTTACTTACAACAGCAAGAAGACATATGTGTCAATTCGGTATATTGAAGTTTCAACAGCTCGACGGACTTAACACGGCACTGCCTTTTGGTGTTCGTAAAATCGATTCTTTTCGAACCCTCACGACAGAAAGCCTTGCTGTCTTTATCCCGTTTCGCGTACAGGATGTTCAGCATACAAACGGAATTTACTATGGACAGAATGTCATTTCAAAGAATATGATTGTTGCTGACCGTAGGCAGCTCCTTAACGGTAATGAGTTTATCCTGGGCGTATCCGGTGGCGGTAAGTCTTTTACTGCAAAGGGCGAAATCCTCAATCAGGTTCTTGCAGGCGATGCAGATGTTATTATCATAGACCCGGAGCGAGAATATGCTCCTCTTGTAAGGGCGCTGGGCGGTGAAATCATAAACATCTCTGCGACTTCTCCGACCCACATAAACGCAATGGATATGACAAGAGAATATGGCGATGGTGCGAATCCTGTTATTCTTAAATCAGAGTTCATAATGTCTTTGTGTGAGCAGCTTATAGGCGGGAGCAATCTGGGCGCGGTACAGAAGTCCATTATTGATCGCTGCACGGCAGCTGTTTACCGAAACTATCAACAGAATGACTACACCGGGGCAGTTCCTACCTTACAGGATTTCAGAGCTGAACTCATAAAACAGCCTGAACCCGAGGCTCAGGAAATTGCCCTTTCGATTGAATTGTTTACCAATGGTTCTCTCAATACTTTTGCCAAGAGAACAAATGTGGATACTGATAATCGTCTGATTTGCTATGATATTCTTGACCTGGGTAAGCAGCTTATGCCAATAGGTATGCTAGTGGTTCTTGATTCTATACTTAACCGCATTACAGCAAATCGTGCCAAGGGCAAGAATACTTTTATCTTTATTGATGAGATATATCTGCTGTTTCAGCACGAGTATAGTGCAAACTTTCTTTTTACTCTTTGGAAGCGTGTTCGCAAGTACGGTGCTTATGCAACTGGTATTACACAGAATGTGGATGATCTTCTTCAGAGCCATACGGCAAGAACAATGTTGGCGAACTCCGAATTTATCATTATGCTTAATCAGGCACCTACTGATCGTATCGAGCTTGCAAAGCTCTTGAATATTTCTGACAATCAGCTTTCTTATATAACCAATGTAGGCGCAGGACACGGGCTAATAAAAGTAGGTTCAAGTCTTATCCCGTTTGCCAACAAATTTCCCAAAAGCACAAAATTATATAAGTTAATGACTACAAAACCGGGCGAGGGCGTATAACCCTCGCCTGTAATACTTTGTTTCAGAATATGGAGGTGATTTAATGGCCGATATAAAGACAAGGGATGTTATTAGGGGCACAATTAAAACTGTTGATAGGGCTGCTATAGCAGAGAGGCGTATGAAACAGTCGTGTTTATTAACAAAAGATAAAGCCAAGCAATTTGACAAAATGGGCGAAGCTTCTGAAACGGAGTATGCTTCTAAGCAGGTCGAGCAAAAAACGGAAACGGTTGCCAAACATGTTGTTCAAAGAATTGACCAAAAAGGACGAAAAGGTTTTGAAATTACGAGAGGTAATATAAGAACTCGTATGAAAGGATCCGATGAAAAGAATAAAAACTTTTTGAGGAAGCACACAAATGGAAGAAATGATAAAAAAGTGCAAGGCGATGAAAACGCTTTGAACAAAGATTTTAATTTGATGGGGAAAAAGGTCGATAAAACTTCAAAAAACAAAGCTTCTAAAGATATAAAAACAGCAAAAGCACCACAAAAACCGATAAATTACATCAAATCAACCATTAAAGATGCAGAGCAAACAACAGAAACAACACGAAAAACAATAGCTGCTTCTTCAAGAGTATCCAAGGGTGTAACTCAAGTTGCAAAATCTGTGACTAGAACGATAACCTCAGGAGCTAAAACTGTGGCAAAAGCTACTACTAAGGCAGCTAGGGCAACAATGACGACAGCCAAGATGTCGGTTGCTGCCATTGCGGCTGGGGGTTGGGTGGCAATTGTTGCTATAGTTGTTATTTGTCTAAGTGCCTTGCTCCTCGGTTCGGTGTTTGGAATTTTCTTTGCAGGAGAAGATGCCGGTACGGGGCAAACAATACAGACCGTTGTTCGTGAGATCAATTCCGATTATGATGATAAGCTTATGAACATACGAGATAAGTCTTCTTATGATGTCCTCGAAATGAAAGGAAGCCGTGCTGTTTGGAAAGAGGTTCTTGCGGTATATTCTGTTAAAGTTAATACTGATCCTGACAATCCTCAGGAGGTTGTAACGATGGATGAGGCCAAGAAAAAACTTTTGAAGACTATTTTTTGGGATATGAACAACATATCATCACGAACAGAGGACAAGCTTGAAACGGTTATAACGGAAACTGATGACGGAAACGGAAATATAGTTCAAATAAAAAACACAGAAAGAAGAACATATTTATATATTACTGTCTCGCACAAGACGGCATATGATATGGCATCAAAATATGGATTTAATCAGGAACAACGAGAATATCTGGATGAGTTGTTAAGTGATGAAAACAATTCTTTGTGGTCATCGGTTTTATACGGTACAAGCGGAGAAGATAATCAGATTGTAGCGGTTGCGCTCTCGCAGGCGGGCAATGTTGGCGGTAGACCATATTGGTCTTGGTATGGTTTCAACAGCCGGGTTGAGTGGTGTGCATGCTTTGTCAGTTGGTGTGCCAATGAGTGCGGATATATTGAAACAGGTATTATTCCAAAGTATGCCAGCTGTGTTAATGGAGTTCAATGGTTCAAAGATCGTGGACAGTGGCTTGACGGATCTGATGAACCTCTTCCCGGCATGATAATATTTTATGATTGGGATAAACATGGGCAATTGGGTCAACAGGATGGACGAGCTGATCATACGGGCATTGTGTGGAAAGTTGAGAATGGATATGTTTACACGATTGAGGGAAACTCAAGCGACAAATGCATGACATCTCGTAGACCGATTGGAGAGTATCAGATTCTCGGATATGGGGTGCCGCAATATTAGTGTCTAAACTTGTTACAAGTTAAAATTAACGTGTTAAAGGTGAATAAATCTCTTTTTTTGCCTCTTTTTTTTACATTTTTGTATAAACGGTTTACATATAATGGTTCTTAATATATACTCTACCACGTAAATACCATGAAAATATAAGCGGTATAACACTATAAATTTTTAATAATTTGGTGAAGTCCGTAGCGATTTTCGTGCATTATGATAGTTAAAAAGATACCTCCATCCTATACCTATATTGTGTAGCGACAGGGGGCGAGAATATCGCCCTCTGCCTGCGAACACAATGTTATGGTAAGAATTGAAATATTTTAGTACTTTGAAAATGGTTTGAGTAAATTGTTTGAGTTGTTCAACTGTTATTATATCTAAAAAGGGTGTGATCCCAATGGGCTAGTTGATTAAAAACAACTTGAAGTAGTATGCTGATTAAAAGGAGGACAACAGTTTTTTTGACCCCGCATACCACTGTTGTACGCCCGGCTAATATCGATAGCGAAAAGTTAATAAAAGCGAAGAGGAGATGACATATGAAAGTCAAACTTGAAAGATGTAAAAAAATCTTTTCGATGTTCCTGATAATTGTTCTTCTTTTCGGTATACTACCAGTGAGTGCTTTGCAGGGAAATGTTTCTGATTCTACAACTTCACGAATAGTGAAAGAAATAGTAGAGATGAGAGAAGAATCCGTAAAGTACTTTATCTGTGAGGATGGCTCGTACATAGCAGCTACATACTCGTCACCTGTCCATTATGAAGAAAGCGGAAAGTGGGAAGAGATTGATAACACTTTGACGCTCAATACAAAATCAGGTGAAGCAGTTTATTCTACAAAAAATGGGTTTGATGTAACTATCCCGCAGAACCTGACCAGTGGTCGAAGCATTACTGCAACAAATAAAGGCTATACTGTCAGCTTTAAAATTAAAGGTGATACGAATGGCCTGAATATGCGGACAACGGCATCCGTTGTTGACACTGACAAGTTGCCGTCAGTTGTTAAAATGAACGATACCGTAAAAATAACCGGAGAGGTTAGCGCTTCTGCGGATATATCATCTTCCGGAACTCTTACAGAGGGACAGAAGATAGAAAAATTTAATGCTGAAAAAATGGCAGTTGAAAACCAGACGAGTGCGGTGGTTTATAAGAATTTCCTGAATCGCTCCGATCTGGAATATGTCGTTACTTCAAACAGCCTTAAAGAAAATATTGTTGTTTATGCGCCGCAAAGCGAGTACATATATCGGTTTGACCTTGATTCTGACGGACTCGTGCCGGCCGAGCAGGCCGACGGTTCTATCAAGTGGGTAGATCCGAAAAATTCTGATGAAACGGTATTTTTGCTTGATGCGCCGTATATGTATGATGCAAACGATAACGAGAGTTTTGATGTTTCAATGTCCGTTGAAGCTGATGGCGACGGTTATGTGCTGACCGTTAGAGCTGATTCTGATTGGATAGGCGAGAGCGGCAGAGCATTCCCGGTTGTTATCGATCCCTCTTGGAGCATACCTAAATCGAACTTTAAGGATGTTTATGTTATCAACGGTATATGCGCAAATGAACCCCGCGCTATTAAAGAAATCAGAGCGGGTAGAAATCTGACAAATACTGTTCGCTCATATGTCAAGATTGAGATGCCGGAGAATTTGCCTGCGGGAAGTGTTATTACAGGCGGCGAACTTACTTTCCAGAAGCAGAATTATTTCAAGGCGCTGGGACATAACGATATCGACATTCTTGTATATGACTGCAAGGATGTTGCCGATTGGAGCGAGACGACTGTTTGCTGGAATGCTCAGCCGTTTGATAATTCAAGAAATGGTTATCTCAATAATAATGCGGAACTTATCGATTCAATTCCTGCAACATCAGACTTAGACAGCTATTCGTTTGACCTTACAGAGGCTGTTAAGAGATGGGTATATACTGGAATAAATAAGGGCATTATGATTGCCTCATCTGATGAGGTTACAAGAACTCAGGTTGATTTCTATTCTTCGAGAGCTTCGAAAATCGAAAAACGACCGGTGATGAGCATTTCGTTTGACGCGCCTCGGGTCAGTACACAGGTATGGAATCCGGGAGCAGGTGCAACGATGAGCTCTTTGATAAATGTGGTTTCCAGCAGCCCGTGGACTGTGGATGTTTCGGATGTCCCGTGGCTTTCTGTTGCAAGTGTTACAGATGACGGCTTTAAACTTCGTGCTCAGAGCAATCCTTATGCCGATGTACGCACAGGAACTGTTGTTGTAAAGATGACTGCTGATAACACAGAGATAGGCAGGATAACGGTTACTCAGCTTGGAACAGAACCGGCTGTTGTTCTCGACAGAGACAGATGGGATGTCGATGAAGGCGGCGGGCACGAACGGCTTGTTGAGGTTTCGTCGAATGCAAGTTGGAGTGTATCGACAGATTCATCATGGATAACACTTGATAAAACAAGCGGAAGAGGAAACTCAACTTTTACGATGTCGATTGGAACACCGAACGAAACGTATACCACAAGAACCGGTACGGTAACTGTTCAGGCGGGAGATGTTGTTGAGACTATAATAGTCACACAGTTCGATGAGGTTTCCGGGTATTTCAATTCCATAGGCGAGGACGGCGTAAGCAGAGTGAAGAGCTCTTCGGAGTATAACCACAAGCTTTCAAAATGGGCAATGGAGCTTGCTTATGCGGCGTATAATCCTCTGGTGGGAGGATTTGCACAAATTGTACCAGGTGCCTTTATGGAAGATGATATACCTACGGCAACAGAACTTTTTGAATTGGAAGGATTTAATACTCAATCTTTTAACTACAGTGACTCGGATACGGTTGCCCATGTGATTGCACATAGAAATATTACTTTTGATCTGAGCGAATCTACTGTTTATGGAAATAATAATTCATATTCTGGAGGTAATAGTAATGAATCCTTTAAAAATGGGTCCATTGGAGCAGGCCTTTTGGCTGATTATTATAACGATTGGGACAGTGCTGACGTATTTCGGTTGGGCATTTATAGGGATAGTTGGCAAAATAATGGAATGGTTCACTTAAGCGAATCTGTTGATGAGCAAAATCGGTTAAGCAGTAATGATGTCAGAACATTAGTTGTTGTAGACATTAGAGGCTCCGAAACTTTGCAAGATTGGGTTACCAATGTTGGCTCACAACTTAATCCCTCTTGGGGCTCATTTGATGATGGCGCAGAAACAGTTCTTAATTCTTTGATTCATGGCACAGGTGATACTGTAAACTGTACTGAATGCAATGGCGTCGGTTGTGTGATGTGTATGGGTTATATCTCATATTACAACATTCAGAACCCAATAGTTCTTGTGACCGGCCACAGCCTTGGTGCGGCAGTTGCAAATCTCGTTGCGGCGCATTTGAGCACTTGTAATGACGACAATTGCTGCGGAATTCTTAACGGCGACGGCACAGATGTTTACGGCTACACATTTGCGACTCCGAACACTGTTGATACAAATGAAGAAGGAAAAGTTGTTTATACCGGAGATAATATTTATAATATTATGAACAATAATGATGCCGTTACATTTTTACCAAGAACGCTAAATCCTTCTGATTGGCGTAATAGCGTGTGGAAAAGACACGGAGTAGATCTTCACATTACCATGCCAATGTCTGTGGCGACTCCGTTACTTAGAGATAAGAATACAGCTGTAATAGGATTTGGCGGTCATGCGATGTCAACATATAACGATTGGCTTGCGGCATTGCCCGATAAGCTTGGTAAGGCAGCAGATGATATCGATCTAAATGACCTGCTTGCATTGACGGATAATCGCGATGAACTGGGACTTCTACCTAAAATCCTCTGGGCAAAATGTCCGGTAAGCGTTACACTTAAAGATGAGGATGGCAATGTGCTCGCCTTTGAAAGCAGCAATGCAAATGCTGTGAGCCCGCAGCTGGCCAATTCTAGCGGAATCGTATCGCTTGTTACAGACAACAACGAGAAGGTGTTCTTTATACCGTTTGGCTATGAAACGGTCGACATCAATATTGAGGCTTATGACTATGGCACAATGACATTCGCAACCGAGGTTGCGGGTCTGGGTAGCGCATTCAACAAGACTTATAATAATATAAATCTCTATCCGGGCAAGCAATTTACAGCACAAATTGCTGAAAACTCTTTGGTTGAGGATATTCAGCCGGTTCATGTGGATGAAAACGGTGAACAGATTCCCGTCGAAGAGAACCCGCTTCTGAAGAGCGCAGTTATTGATAATCCCAGAGTGCCATATGGAACATATTCAATAATCACTGTGGTGACGGATAAGAGCGTTATCAAAGTAAGATTTATATGTAGAGCTAATGGCGCGACAATAACATATACTCCGGATCACGAAGGAGTTATAAGCTATATCGATAACGGTGATACTCTGACTTGGGTTATACGGCGAAAGTTTGCGTCCGGAACGGTCGATTATGATGTTGGCGTTAAGGTTGACAAAGTGTGGTATGTAACGCCAAATGTATTCACCCTGACCGTGTATTGATATTTCAATCGTTGTTAGCAATCTTGCTTATGCTTTGACATAAAGCATAGTGTAATGTAACAGATCTCTTGGCGTATGCTTTTTAAAAGTTGTGTCAAGAGATCAATTTGAGCTAAAACACGGAGTAATTAGATTGCAATACATAGTAAATAATAATGAAAGGTTGTGCGTTATTTGAGTGATAAGATACAATGCCCCATTTGTGGCAAAAACTTTGATCCCATAGACTGTGAATTCTTGGACAACGGAAACCCGGTATGTAAAGATTGTGCAAGAAAAGAGACCGATGAGCAAAATTATCGAAAGAAAAGGTGCTATTAAAAACTGTTTTTTGTTTTTAGGACTGTTAGGTTTGACTTTAAATTAAACAAGACCATCGGTTTTATACCGATGGCCTTGTTGCTTTATATCTCTAGCTATTTGGTAGAAGTGATTGGAATTTTACTTTGTTCAGAGGTTATTCTTGCGTCAAGCATGACCGTGGCAATAAATTCGCCACTCTCACGTTCGTATTCCAAAGACAAATCACCGTCATATTTTTTCAGCGCGTTTTTTACGCTCTTGATTCCGAAACCGTGGAGCTTTGGATTTTCTTTCGTTGTCTTCAGCTCTCCCGATGAATTGAACTCGGGCTGTGTGCTGCATGAGTTGGTTATCACGATTATCGAAAAGTTGTTTCGGTAGTTCGTGACAATCGAAACATACCCGTTGTCAGATTTCTTCGCGGCTTCGACGGCGTTGTCAAAGAGATTGTTCAATATGGTGACAATATTAAAATAATCTAAATTGCGAAGATTGTTTTCCTTTATGTCAAAGCGAAAATCAATGTTGCTCAGCGCACATTCGGCGGCGTACCTGTCAACGATGACATCGAGGATATGATTGCCGCTGTGGCACACTGAGCCGTATTCGTTGAGGCGGTCGAGCATTTTGGATATGTACATATCAATTTCCGGGTCGTGATTGAGCGCCTTTATTGTGGCGAGATGGTTTTTCGTGTCGTGTGCATATGAGCTCAGATTATTGTTTTGCCTTTCGAGCATATTGTAATAGAGCGTGTCGGTTTTCAGCTTTTCGCTTTCCTGCTGGAGCAAAAGAATCTCGGTGTCCTTTTTGGCGTTGTACTGAAAAACAAAGAAAGTGAAAATCGAAGCCATAAACAGCAGAAGGCTTATTGCCGCCAAGGTCAGCTGCCCGCGATAAGAAATCGACTCGTTTGCGGCGATATACCAGAAAAATATGACAGATATAAATGTGCTTATCGGATATGCGTAGAAGCTGGATGGCGTTCTGACCGAAGTCGAATTAGGGGACGGGTGGACAAATTTTATCAGTATTCCGATAAGCAGGAAATATATAATTTTGCTTATTATAACCTCAATCACGAGCAGCATCGGCTGAGACTCATAGTTGAGTATGTATATATCTGCGAAGGTCGATATCGTGAAAATTGATACAAGCTCAAGAAACGAGGAGAGCACGACCAGTATAAAAGAATAAAAAATTCCCTGGAGCTTTTTTACATCGAAAAACACTATTGCAAACACAACATTTGCGCTCAGCGAGAAAAATGCGTTGAGCAGAGCAGAGTCGATGTTGAACAGACCGACCACTGCTCCGAGTTCAAACAGAACGGTGCCTATCGCGAGCGTCAGCGCGGCGGATTTCTTTCGGCAGCCGATGTGATTGAAAAATATATATGAAATGAGCATTTCGATAAAGTAGACTATGAAATAGGCTATTTTGATTATCATCTCATCTTCTCCTCAGGTACTCGAACCAGAATTTGCGAAAATCTTTCTGCCGTCTCGGGGCTATTGGTATTCTTAGGCTGTCTTGTAGATATAAACTGGAATAGTCATATTTTGTTACATAGTGTAGGTTGACTATAAACGATTTGTGAACTGTATAAAAATATGTGCTTTGGAGCGCCTTTTCCCAGAAGTCAAATGATTCACGAGCAGAATATGTCTCATTGAGCGTATGCAATATGCTTCTGCGGTTATACCTTTCAACATACAAGATGTCGTCGGCGGGAATTTTCTTATGAATTCCATTTGTATAGACGAAGAAGTCAACATATGTTCTATCAATATACTCCATAACTTTGTCAAGACCGGAACAAAGCCTATCTGGGTCAAACGGTTTTTCAAAGAAACGAAATGCGTTGAGATCCATCGCATCGTCCTGATATCGACCGAACGATGTTATAAAAAATATGGCGACCTTGCTGTTGCGTTTCTTTAAAATTTTTGCAAGGGACAAGCCGTCAATATTGTCCATTTGAATGTCAAGAAAAGCAATCTCATAGGCCGAGTTTCCGTTGACGATATCTATAGGATTACATTTTATTGTTATCTCGACAGGTAAATGTCTGAGTAAAAAGTAATTTTCAATAAACGACTTCAACTCGTCGGCGTAGGTGTTTTCATCGTCGCATATAAGTATTCTCATAATATCACCACACAGATTTTACCATAAATAAACGATTTGTACAATAAAAACAAAATTTCATATAGTTAGTAAACAAGCAAACCGCTGATGTTTCAACGGTTTGCTTGTTTCTTGATAGTTTCTCTGTTTATATAGCATTGAATCAATGCCAGCAAAGTATCTTGGCTTTCCTGCGGAAGAGTTTTTATAAGAGTGGTTATATTATCAGTATTCTTTGTTGGAGTACCGATTAAATAGTAGTCAGGGGTCTCTCCTAGCGCATTACAGATTGCGATAATAAAATTAGTAGTAGGAGTATATTTCCCTCTCTCAACACTTGATAAGTGATTCTTTGAGTATCCAATGATTTCGGCAAGCGTTTCCTGACTAAGACCGCATTCTTTTCGTTTGGTCATTATGCGAATCCCTATAAGTTTTTTGTCAATTTTCATGAAGTATCACCAATGAAATGCTATCATATGGTTCAGCTTTTTAACACACAATATAACAGATAAAATCTGTATATCAATTAATAATACAAATATTTTTTTATAGTTCTGTTAATTACGGAAAATCTATATTTTGTTATAAAAAATCTACACTTTTGCATATCGTATTGATGATTTTTTTGTCTAATGCTATCCTCTAATTGAAAGGAGGTGCAATTATGAATAAGATAAAATCTATCGTAGCAAATGCTATCAAGTCTACTGCGAAAATTGCCCTGGTAGATGATGCAAACAAGACAACTTGTTTGGTGATTTATCAGCCAGAAGTGCCTGCGAAATTGGACAAATATAAACGCTTCTGATATGATATCTCGCTTGGCGGAATTTGTTGCCAAAAGGCTACAGCAAAACGGCATAATCGAGACGGACGATAAGGACTTATATGTATATGCATTTTTTATGATTTTTTCATATGCGTTCTTTTTACTTCTTTCAATTTGCATGGGCGTTGTACTAAAGATATTTTTTGAATCTATTCTTTTCTTTATAGTTTTGTGCATTGTAAGAGGTTTTGCCGGAGGAATACATGCCCAGTCGGAAAAGGCATGTACTTTTCTTACTACAGTATCTATTATTATTAGTGAGATTTTAATAAAAATTTTAGTAATATATGATGCTGTCGTTCTTGCTGTAGCTGTTATGGCGCTATCGACAATCTGTATATTTATATTCAGTCCCCTTGTCAGTAAACAGAAGAATTTTAACTATGAAGAAAAAATGGCTTTAAAAAAGAAGGTTATTTTTTCTACTTTATCATCTGTTATTGTTTCTATATTAAGTTTTATCCTAGATAAACATAGTTTCGGTTTTTCTATTGCTGTTGGAGTGGGTGTGTCATCTTTTCTGTTAGTACTAGGTAAAATAGAGCAGGTTAACAAGAAAGATGTACACCGGTAATAATTATGGAATTTCATAGTAACTCTTGCTTAAGAAAAATAAAATGAGGAGATTTGGTAATGAAAAAGACAAAAGTCGTAACAAAACTTATAGCCATAATTTTGTCAATACTTGTGGTTGTTCAAGTTGCCCCAATGTCAACTTTTGCCGAAACAATTGAAACAGAAAGTGAAAAGTTTGAGGAAAGCGGGTATTCTACTGAAGTATCTCAGGAAGAGGAAGACCCAATAGTAATAGGAGAAGATGTAGACCGTCGCGACAGCAGCAACACCAAGTATTTTAAGATGAGCGATGGAACAATAAAGGCTGCTGTGTACAAAGATCCTGTTCTTTATCAGGATAGCGCTGGTAAGTGGCAGGAGATAGATAATACACTTGAAACATCGGACGATGAGAATGATGAGATTTCAAACTTTAACGGATATGCAACCAAAAGCAATAAGTTTAGGGTGAAGTTTGCAAAGAATTCAAACCAGAAAAAACTTGTCAGCATAAAAATGGGCGATTACTCGGTCAGCCTTTCTTTGCTTAACAAAACGAAGAAGAATAACTCGTCAATGAAGCAGGAGAAGAAAGCTAAAATCGAGGATTTAACCGCCGCTAGCAAGGCCAGTCAAAAGATATACTATGAAAACATTCTTCCCGATACAAATATAGAGTACATAGTTAATGGATCGGGAGTCAAGGAAAATATTGTAATAAAATCCGCGCAGAACAACTATCAATACAGCTTCGAGATCGATGTGAAAGATCTTACGCTCACATTGGAAGATGACGGCTGTATATACGCGAAAGATGTAAACACGGGAAAAACTGTGTTTGTCCTTCCCAAGCCGTTTATGCTCGATGCAAACTACGAGTATTCAGAAAATGTGAGCTACAGTATCAGTTCAAAAAATAAAAAGAAGTATGAGATTACTGTAACTGCGGATGCCGAATGGATAAATAGCAGCGACAGGACATTCCCTGTTACGATTGACCCCGCAATACAGACAGAGCAGTCAAACACAGCGATGGATTCGGTTTATGTTGCTTCCGGAAAGCCGACTACAAATTACTGGCATGGTCCGATGATAATGGTTGGTAAAGAGTCGTCGGGCATAGGAAAGTGTCAGGGGCTGCTTCGCTTTGACTTGCCGTCTTTAAACCGCGGAGATGTTGTTATTAAAGCAGAACTTAATGCGTATCAGATATATGCAGATGCGTATACTCCGGACAAAACACCGGATGCGGCAATAGAAGTACATGCGGTAACAAGTAGTTGGAATAAGAAAACTGTAACATGGAACACAAAACCGAGTTTTGAATCAACTACGGCTGATTTTGAGATCCTCAAGGCATCTCAAGCTGGAAACAGCACTATTAAGCGTAAATGGAATGTCACATCTATTGTAAAACGCTGGTATGAAAATACCTCGTTTCCAAATTACGGATTCCTGTTCAGGTCATCAATAGAAGATGGTTCAACGTACATTTCATCATGCAATTATCTTTGGCTCTATGGTGAGAAATACTCACAGAGTACAGAGGGATATCCGATACTTTCCATAACATTCAGATCAAACAAGGGTCTTGAGTCGTATTGGAGCTATACAGACATCAGCGCTGGAAGAGCCGGTACTGCTTCTATCTGTGAATTCTCCGGCAACCTTGTCTTCACTCACGGTGATACAACAACACCGGGAAGTCGCGCTTCGGCATCCATATGTCATGTTTTTAATAACTACATGGCAGGGGAAGGCTTTGGTACCGTTATGCCATACAGAGGCCACGGTTGGATGCTTAGCTGTCAGCAGCAGCTTCTTCCGTCATCAAAATTCGGTCTGTCAACATCTGCACAGGCGACATATCCATATGTATATATTGATGGTGATGGAACGGAGCACTACTTCTACAAAAAGAGTGACGGTACAATGATAGATGAGGACGGTATGGGGTTGACCCTTACTGTTCCGAAGACAAACAACAATAATTATTACAAAATATCCGATGATAAGGGAAATGTGATGTGGTTCAATGTTGCGGGAGCATTTGCACGTTCTCTTGACAGCAACAGCAATCAGATAGCGAACTACTATGCATCATCGACTGATCCCAAAATCTGGAAAGTTACTGATGGGGCGGATCATGCTTTAACTATTTCTCCGACCCCTGATAATCTCGCAGTTCAGAGCATAACCGATAGCGCAGGAAGAGTGACAAGATACAACTGGAGCTCAGGTTTGCTGCTCAGCATAACATATCCCGACGGTGAAACAACGACCTTTACATATGACAGCGACAGGGCAATGACTTCTGTCACATCTCCCGATGGGTATAAGCTTCAGTTCACATATACACCTTTGAAGAACGGTAAACGAGTTTCGAAAGTTGTTGAGAGCGCCAATGGTTCGACTGGTCAGACAATTACTTTCGATTACTCACAATATGGACAGACCGTTATACGCTCTTCGGGTAAGGATGGCGTATTTGGCAACAACGATGATATCTATACGACGGTGAAGTTCGACAACGCCGGCAGAACGGTGTGCTCAGAAGCTACTTGCTATGGTAAAACACTTGCAGCTTCTGCTGCGGAATACACTGCTTCGAATCCTAACAGCAATGCAAGCAACATAAAGCAGCTTAACCGCTTGAGCAAGTCGATGTCTGGTGGTCAGTATGTCAGGAACTATCTTCGTGACGGTAGCGCTGACATTGGCGGTTCATGGACTAAAGCTCAGTGGAACGGCACTGCTGATTATGATAGCTTTGTTACAGGACTTCAACAGCTCTATGGCCGATGGAGCTACTACATTAACAGCAAGACATTTTCTGACAGAGCTGGAGCAAGAGCCTATCAGACATTGAACTCGGGACAATTCAAGGCGGGAACAACATATACATTCTCAGCTTGGGTCAAGACGGAGAATATCGTCCCGCGAGACGCGGCTGTTCCGTATGGCGCGCAGCTACTTGCAACATATTGGCTTCCTGACGGTAGTACGGTCGACAATGTTTCCGAAGCATTGATAGGAACAACCGATCCCAATATTAATAATGGCTGGCAGAGGCTTACCGTTTCATTCTTTGTTCCGTCTAATGCTACAAAGGTTAACTGTAATATAATGGTCCGTGACGCTACCGGTAAGGCTTGGTTTGACGGAATGCAGCTTGAAGAAGGTGCAAGCGCAGGCCCGTTCAACATGGTAAATAACTCTTCATTTGAACGCTATTCAAAGGCGTCGAGCGGTGCGTATCTTCCTGAAGATTGGAACGGATATCTTACCGATGCTACCGATTCCGTTGATAATGCCCATTCGAAGGATTCCGGACATGCATTCCGATTCGGCAGCATTGCAACGGTTCCTAAGGAAATGAATCAGGAACTGTATTTTGGCGGAGCTACCGCACAAAATCTTGATGATACATATATTCTTAGCGGCTGGGTCTATGCAAATCCGGTTGGCGGAAGCAATGAGAACAACAAGGTCAGTCTTGCCGCAAAGATTGTGTATAGTGATGGAACGAGTTGCCTGAAGTGGTTTGACTATAACAGCTCCGTTATGGGCTGGCAGTATGTCATGGGCGCCTTTAATCTGAGAGATAGTGACAATCAGAGTGCTTCAAAAACTCCGACATCGATGAAAATCTATCTCATTAATTACAGGCAGTCGAACAATACTTGGTTCGATAATATTCAGCTTGTACGCGATGAAGCACCGTCATATACATATGACAAGGACGGCAATATGATCTCCGTCAAGGCAAACGCTCAGCAGAAATCCTCGATGGAGTATACAAATAACAACCTTACAAAGTCGGTTGATGCCAAAGGATATAGCTATACATATACTTACGATTCAAGGCACAATATGACTCAGGCGACGAGTCAGTCCGGAACTAAGTACTGCTATACCTATGATAACAACGGCAATCCCACCGCTCTTACCGTTAAGGGCAGCGAGACAGTGTATATTGAAACAGGTGTGTCGTATACATCCAATGGAGCGTTCGTGTCAGCTACTACCGACCAGGATGGGCGAACCGAATCGTATGTTTATGATAATTCCAAGGGCACATTGACATCGTACACTGACAAAAAGGGCAATGTAACCAACTACACTTACGATGCCAATACCGACGCCGTGACATCTGTTTCTCAGACACTTTCAAACGGTCAGACTATACAGAACAACTATACCTACAACAAGTATCGCCTGAATACCATATCCCATAACGGGTTTAGTTACTTGTTGGTCTATGACAACTTCGGTAATGTTACACAGACGAAAGTCGGCTCGCAGGTACTCTGCACAAACACCTATGGAGCGAATAACAGCGGAGAGCTCAAGCGAGTAACATACGGTAATGGAGACTATGCCGATTATACACATGACGAATATGGCAACACGACTTCGATATCGCAGAACGGCACAAAGAGCTTTACATGGAATTATGATTCGACAGGCAACTTGTATTCCCATGAAGACCTTGTAAATAATCGACGTTTCATGTATACTTATGATTCAACAGGCAGACTTGTTCGACAGAGCGTACTCAACGGCAGCAAAAAGCGCATCTATGACGCCGAGTACGGATATGACATGAATAACAACGTGTCAAAGTTCACTTCATCTGCAGGTGGAGTGAGTATGACCGAGAAATTTGATTACGGCAAGGACAATCTTGCATCGAAGTATACGTATCCCTCGGGCAAGACTGCGACATATTCTTATGATTCCATCCTTCGCCGTAACAGAACGGTCATCAATACCACTACGCCGATAGACCATCAGTATGTTTATTGGATGTCAGACCGTGGAAACAATTCGCGCACCACGAAGATTGGCTGGGAACATATCAGCGAATATATCTATGGCTACACCTATGATGCCAACGGAAATATTACTGAGATCTCGCGCCGCCACAAGACCGCAGAGACGGCATATACCAAACAGCAGCAGTTCGCTTATGACGAATTGAATCAGCTGGTTCGTGCAGATGACCTTGTCAAAAACTGCACGGAAGTGTATACTTATGACAACGGCGGAAACATTCTGTCTGTCACAACCTATCCTCTGACATGGGGCAGTCTTGACGGTGTCACGGCAACAAGGACTGTAAATTATGGTTATAGCGACACCAACTGGAGGGACAAGCTGACCTCCTATGACGGTCAGGCTATCACCTATGATGAGATAGGCAATCCGCTGTCTTACAGAGGTTACACGCTCACTTGGCAGAATGGCAGACAGCTGGCGACGCTCAGCGGCAACGGAGTAACTGCAAGCTACACCTACGATGTTGACGGATTGAGAACATCCAAAACCGTCAACGGTGTTAAGCATGAGTACTACTATGTCGGAAGCACCTTGCAGTATGAGAAGTTCGGTACGACAGAGCTGTGGTTCTTCTATGATGCCGACGGCAACCCCTCCGGTGTTCGCTACAAGAACGGCAGCACTACAACCGACTACTACTTTGTCTGCAACTGGCGTGGAGATGTTATTCGCATTTACGACGGTGCAGGTGCAGTTGTTGCCAACTACAACTATGATGCTTGGGGCGGAATCATCTCTGTCACCGATGCCAATGGTACAGCGATTACAGATTCGACACACATCGCCAATGTTAACCCGCTTCGCTATCGTGGATATTATTATGACTCTGAAACGGGATTGTATTATCTCCGGAGCAGGTATTATGATCCGGCGGTTAAGAGATTTATTAATGAAGACGAGCAGCTTTCTTTAGACAAAGGCGTGCAAGGTCAGAATTTGTTCTGTTATGCTGACAATAACCCTGTTGTCAGATATGATCCTGATGGTAAAGATGCACTTGATGTGGTGAACGATCTTGTTGGCTTAGTAATGTTTTCAAAACTATACGAGAAGTTTAGAAAGACCAATTATTTGCCACTTCCACCACAAGATGCTAATATAGTGGATTTTGATTGGTATTATTATGATTTTTATTTGACCCCAGTGAAAAGTAAAATCATAAGTAATTTGGGTAGCCTTGTAGAAACCATTGCTGTTGGAAGCATTTTATACATAATTGGTTCCGCTATTGGAATTGGTCCCGTTCTTGCTTCAATACCCAAGTTTGCCCAAATTTCTGTAGAATCTTTGGGATCATTTGCTTTAGGCAAAGTGTTGTTTAGAGATGACCTTTTCAAAGTTGTAAGTCCAGGACGATATATGATTTTTGAGTTTAGGTTTATAGAAGAGGATCGGCGGCACGCGTATATTAATCATGATTATCATGCTTTAGTTTATCTAGGAAAAGAAAATGAAGGGTATTCTTCATTTAAGGGAATGTGGTATGAAAGGAATTAAAATATATGGATAAACATAAAAATGCGGACAGACATAAAATATATCCCAGCTTTAGGAAGTTTGGGCTTTATAAATTAAAAACAGACATTACACTTAAAGAAGAATACCAATGTTCAAAATGCGGAGAGAAAATAAAAATAGACGACTATAAAAAATGGAAAAGAAGAAGTAATCTTATACAGTGGCTTATGGCTATACTGCAGTCTTTTTCCCTTATTATATTTGGTAACGAAGCTATGGATGCCTTTTCGAAGATAGTTTTGACTTATTATAAAGTTCCGGAATTTTTGCTTTGGGTTTTGAACACACTTTTTGTCGTGGTTGTTGTATGGCTTCCACTTTTTATGGTACTGGAGGTAGCTGTTTGGCTGGAACGAGTAATTTTCCTTAAATGGTATTGTGTAAAACTGCAGAAAAGCGGAACAGACCCATGCGTTGGCAAAGATGTAGAGTGAAAGTTATATTCCAATGGTGTTCCTGTGTGATTTCTTGTGTGTTTGACATCGTATTTAAAAAGCATCATTCCATCGAAATTTAATTGGGTAACTGAATCATGCTTCTGTTGAACGTCTCGGAAATGTGCCGTGAACATAAAGATAGAGGCAAGACGAAATAGAGTTATGCTATTTGTATAGTGTCAACAGAACAATCACAGATATCTCACTCTCACAGCCGTATTAGACAGCAGAAACAGCGTATACTGAACAGCAGATAGCCTAAAATGAACGAAAACGGCTAAGGACTAACCCCCAAAAAGCATCTAGCTTCTTGGGGGTTGGTTTTATCATATAATCAGTAAACATGCAAAACTTTTTGCAAAAGAATCTGTAAAATCCTCTTCTGCTATCCATACTGAAAAATTTTTGTGATAGTGTATATTGGGGACTGGCTTTCTGACTACGCCAAGAATACTAACAAGTCCGAACTGTCCCTTGGAATAACTCAGACTTGTTAGATTAAATTGAATATCCTGATTTGAATGCTTTAATGTATTGGTTTGTACCGAATACAAAAAAATAAGTGCAATTGGTAAAAGTTTGATGCCAACTTTATAGCTGATATAGCTCATTAATCAACTGATTAACTTGCAACTTTGACTCGACAAACTATTTCGGATTTGATAGATTTAAGTGTTTTCACGGGTTTCTTTTGGAAACTAGTAATGTATTCTATATCATAAAGCCTTTGCGCTAGTTTCCGATTTTTTTGATTGTCCGGTAAAAAAACAGTATGCCTTTTTGTTCTATAAGAAAGCCCACGATATAGTTCTTCTAATTCGGAAAAGCAGTTTTCAAACATATTGGCATCAAGTAGGTTAAGATTTTCCAACATTAAGTTTTCCTTACCCTTTGAATCCAAAAGTTCCCATGCTGTGTTAAAGAGATTAATGTTTAGTTTGATTCCCATAGACTTTAAACTTTTGGCCATTTTGATGGTCATATATCTTGTACCATATTCGTCGACTAAACATTGAGCATATGTTCTGTTAAAGCGTTCATCAAACACTAACGATTCTAAAAAATTGCTGTTTATATAAATTTGATCTTTAACAGACATATATTCAGATTGATTAAGTATTATAAACTCAAAAGAGAGCTCAGGAAAAGCTTCCAACAACTCATTATACCGTTCTACGGTGAAACCAAAGTATCTTTGGGATATCATTATAGATACCTTGTCCTCATCAAGCGTATTTAATTGAATGTCAAAATTACTCCAAGGTAGCTTAGGAAGAAGTTTGGCAAAGTATGTCTGTTCTATGTCGGATTCTATAAATTCTTTGATAAATCTTTTATCATTAATGCAGGTGCTATTATCCATTTTTAGGGCATCTGCGTTTTTACACATATAAGCAATAGATATACTGGTATGGCCTAAATACCTCCAATAGCTATTAAAATTGTGCCATGATGGCTTAAGCTTTTCATTTACAATAATTGAGTTCCATATTGAAGATACATACTCTTTATTATCTTTCCACATATATGAACAGATTTTTGTAATATCGTCGACAAAGAAGTTTTCATTTTTTATTATTTGATCGTATCTGCATTTACTACCGGTATCAAGCTCTAAAAGTTTTATAATTGCTTCGATATCTTCTTCTGTATTCGCGCTATCTAAAATCACATTATCTATATATGTATCAATGTTGTTTTCTATATGTTTCAGTAATGGAACATAGTTTAATTTAAGAAGTGTAGAATAATTTTTAGTTCTTAAAGATGACACGAGGTCTTTGTTTTTATATTCTACGATTTGCTGTATTGTTTTTAAGTTAATGTCATAGAAATTATTATCAAAAATGTAATCAAGAATACGTGAAGAAACGGCCTCAATTTGGATATCGGTAAATTTGATTTTCAAAGTTGTTATTACATCAATTATTTTTTGATCATCCACCGAAGACAAATGTTTAAAAATATCAGTATTGCTAACGAAAAACTCAGATAATTTTCCGTTGGTATCCATGGATTCAATTGATTCTATAGATGCAGATGAGATGAGTAAGGTGAGGTAGAAAAACTTACGTTCCAATGTGAGAATTGAATTGTTAGATATACTGTCCCACATGTTGCTCCATACTTCTGCCAAAATGCCAATAAAATGTTGCTTTTGTTCAGTTATGTCTATAAATTCATTAATAAATTTCCAGCTGTTTTCGCTGCCGTTTGAAAGTTGTTTAATATACAGATTGAGTTTTTCATTGTATTTATTTGAACCTAACAGGCATTCTAACAAGTCGAAATTGTATATTTCTTTTTGCTCGAATTCATATGGTTGTAAACGATTAATTACTAGGTCCGCTCTAGTTAATTTGTAATTATATGGTTTGGGCGACAAATTTTTTATTCCCAGAATATAATTCATATCGTCAGTTGTTATTGTCGTTGCTTTGAAGTAGTTAATATAATCCACATATTTTTCGTCAATATAACCTCGACGAAGAAAAAATGATAGCAAACTATTGGCTGTTATTTTGCTTGAAAGAACAGAGTGTGCACCATAAATTTCGATTAGCTCTGCTAACGATTTAGAAGAAAGCTTGTGTGATTGATTCTTTAATGTTTCAACTGCAGTCTTTTCTTCTTCAACTTTATCATTTTGGATCAATTCGACTGCTTTATAGTTATTGATGAATTTGCTATATATTTTGTCAAAGCTTAAACAGCTAAAATTAAAAACGGAATTACAATCCCATCTAATGTAATATCCAGAGCAATTGGTTATGTTACTCCAATCTGGAATACGATAATTGTCCTGCATAAATGACGATGCGTAGACTGTGTTTTGTTCATCAGGGGTAAATTGTTTGGCGATACCTACATAGCCTGTAATTTCACTAATGAAAGCGCACTTGAGAGCTTTTATTGAGGAAAAAAACTCAGTGGATATATTATCTAGGATTTTAGTTGATGACTCAATTTGCTTTTGAATTTTCACGCGTTCTTGAGAAATAAAATTATTTTTGTCATTAAAGGCTTGCTTAACAATCCCCTTTTCCATTTGCAGTTCTGCAAAATCATAGGGATACAAATTTTTAAAAATTATTAAAGCGAGCATGGGCTCATCTAAAAGTTTTAACTCTTGCGCTGTTGTTAAAGTTGTTTTATAAATAACAAACTCATTATAAATGTTTTGCAGTATCCGCATATCAGATATAAATGGAGCTACATCTAAGATAAAGCTTTCTGATATATTGTGAATCTTACTTAATTCTCTTGAAGTGTTAAGCTTTTGTACAAGTATTTCACCTGAGTTAGTCGAATTAATAATTGGAACAACAGGGATAATAAAGTCAAAAAACTTTGTTCTGTCTGTAGGTGTGAAAATATCATCTCTTACAGCATAGACAAAAATTATGGGATCTTTAATTGCTTCGTAATTGTTTAAAATGATATTTAGATCTCGTAAATTCACAAATATAGAGGTGTTGTTTAATCTATCAAAATCCTCGAAAAATACAATATTATATTTTGTCTCTTCGAAAAAATAAATTATTTCATCAATGTTACCGTCAAATACATTTTCGTGGTTTTCGTTGCCCTCTTGTATAGATATATCAGCGGGCAATTTAATTTCTTTTATTCTAAGTTTTGATAAAAATACCTTGTACGCAACAGATATGAGTGCTAAACAAATCAGAGTTAACAAACAAAAGAGTACTAAAGAAAATGCTTTAGAAAGTTTTATCATAGCACCAGCGACAAAAACTTTGTTTATAGTAGCTACTATAATAGATGGCCAAAAAATGCATCCAATAACAAAACAAACTATAGCTAATAAGAAGGTAAAGGAAAAAATTCGTCCCAATCTAACTTTATGCAATTTTCTATATCGACTTTGGGGAATTTTTCTTTGATCTACTTTGTAGAATAATTGCTTTAGAATTTCTTTCTCTATTTCGTTTTTTTCAAACTCAATTTTTTGATTTTCTATTGTTCCGTCTTCGCTTATTGTTTGCTCGACAAAAGTTGCCATTGATATTTTTAATGAGCGCTTTTTTAGATCGGGATTGTTTTTTAGAAAGGTTTCGATTATGCTGCTTTTTCCGGAGCCATATGGCCCGGAAAGTGCAATGTTCTTTGCTCTTTTGTTATCAATTGCCCATTTTAGAGCATTTAAATATTCTGCTCCATTTAAAATGTTATCATTTGGAGTTAATGTTACATATTCTGATTCTTCTTTTTCTTTCATATTATTAAACCATTTTAAAGTAACCTTTGACATCATTTTCCTCCATATAGAAATATTGTTTAAGTTTTTGTTGACTTTTTGCACGGTTTTCGCAAATATGGTAGGACTTTGGGCAAAAAGTCTTTTCAAAACCTTGATTAACTTCTGCCTTGGAAATTTTGACAATATTAAATTAGTTTGTTGCCGATTTTATAATAGATGATGAAATATAAATTACCTTTTTAGGGAACGCAATGACATCAAAGGTTCAACCAATACTAATACTTTAATAGTACTGGCTGAAAAAAGTTGAGAAATGATCCAGAATAAACTTGTCTATTTTAAAAGAATTGTGATTACTTAAAAATTATCAATAGTAATGAAATGTTTGCGAAATAATCCGCGAGAGACTTGGTTATAATTTTTTGCAACAACTAAGTATGGCTAACCGTATACTGTTTAAAGCAAAATAGGGGGATATGCCTCATTAATGATGTAAATTTAATATATCACATTATATTGTTTTAATCAATGATTATTGTGGATTTATAAAGAAAAGATAGAAAAATATCGCAATTGCCGTAATTCAAGAAAACTTGAATGTTATAAAGGGAGACCTATTTTTGATGCGACTTTAAATTTTTAAAAATAATTAAATTGATTTTTATTAATTGTTCCACTGTGGTTTTGTGAACTGTGCATTCGATACTCGCTGTTGTATATTAAAGATAACTTCCACTAATTGAATGACCACAATTAAAGTTAGCAATTCGACAAATACTACTTGGGTGTGTAGAACACATGAAAGAGCAGCAGTAAGCATATTGGATAAGCTTGTAAGGGTGTTATAATTGTGATATGCTTATATTACAAATTAATAGGCAAGTCGCATTAGTAAGGGATCGTTATATAAATGAAAGCAGCTATATTGTTAGCCACTTAAAAGATATGACATCAAAACAATAAGGTGGGATGAGTAAAATGAATAAAGCTGCAAAAAGCAGGCTGTTATATGTTTTGCAATGCTTATGGCAGAGTACTGATGCAGAACATTATGTTACGACGGCGGATATTCTTGCATACTTAAAAGATAATGGTATTGTTTGTGATAGAAAGACGATACCCGGAGATATTGAAAAACTTCGTGACATAGGTATTGATGTTGAAGAAGAACGCAGTCGTGAAATGCGATATTCTTTAAGCAGCCACTTGTTCACATTGCCTGAGCTGAAGTTATTGATTGATGCAGTGGAGTCATCTAAGTTCATTACTGTAAAGAAAAGCACTGAACTTGTTGAAAAGCTCTCACAAATGAGCAGTAGGTATCAGTCGATGGAGCTAAAACGGAATTTGTACATTTCGGAGCGTGTAAAGCCGATAAATGAACAAATCTACTATTTGGTTGATAACATAAACACCGCTATTAATCGTTGCAAAAAGATTACGTTTAAGTATTTCCATTATGATCAGTATCGCAAAGAAGTTCCTAAGAATGCGGGAGAGCGTTACATTTTTTCACCCTACTATTTGGTTTGGAATGAAGATCATTATTATGTTGTTGGGTATAGCGACAAGCATAATAAAATCGTATCATTTCGAGTTGACCGGATGAAAGAGGTAGACATTCTATCTGATGATGCGGTAGAAAGACCTAGGGACTTCAACTTGGCTGACTTCACCAGACAGGTATTCGATATGTATGATGGTCAAAAAGAAACGGTTACGCTGTTTTGTAATAACGATATGATGAATTATGTCATAGATAGGTTTGGAGATGAGGTGAAAACATCACCAGTGGATTGCGAACACTTTGAGGCCGTTGCAGAGGTGTCTGTAAGTCAAACGTTTTTTGCGTGGGTTTTTCAATTCAATGGAGATATAGAAATTATAGAACCTGAACCGGTTGTAGTAAAATATCGCGAAATGCTTAGAAACGCATTGGAAGGCAGAGCTGTAACCGTGGGGCGATAGTCGTGGTTGTACATATCGAGTATTAATAATGGATTTGACTTTATGAACACTCAACTTTGACAATCTGCCTTTTCTTAAAGAGAACAAGACTTTTTTATATCTCGATTTTTTTAAAATCTGTGACTATGTGCTTGTGCGTTTATTACCCGAATTGTCGATTCAAACTCAAACAAAAAGTAAAAGAAAACAGCTGTTCTTAACATATAAGAATAGCTGCTTTTTAACAAGCGGGAACTATTATATGACGAATAATTTTTTTGATAATTAAGATAAAGTTCCATTTGGACTACATGTTAAAGTCAATTGTACATCCTTTGTCTGTACAGGAACACCTAACATATAGTGCTTAACCACAAAATCGCCTATAGCACTATTATTTTTTCTTGATGCAACAGCTTCTTTAACTTTCCAAGTGCTATTTATAAGTTGTGAAGAAGTACTGGATTTAATGCAATTAGAAGTTGAACCATTATAATTAAATGTTCCGTGAATAGATACTATCCACTGCAATTCACTTTTTGAATTATAAAAACTATAATTTTTTGTGCCGCTTTTGGTTGACATAGAAGAGTTAGCGTTATAGCTATCTTTTGATTCGATGGTAATGATGTTTACAATAATATAAGAGCCGTCATTATTCTTATAAATTTGAGATAAGTTAGGCTGATTTTGATTTGAAGCAAAAGTATAAGATGTAAAAGTAAAAATTAAAAGTAATGCCAAAATAAAACTTTTGATTTGTTTCATATTGTATCTTCCTCCGTAATGTTTTCTGATATTGTTATAACGCCAAATCCATTAGCTGATCTGTGTACATCTATAAGTGCAGCAGAAAGATAAGCAACTACGATTAAGAGCATAATCAAAATACCTGAAACAATTAAATACTTAATGCGGGTGTGTTTGTTGATTTCTTGATAGTTTATATTAGCTGCAAATGATGCAGCAATTTCATCGGGTGTTCCAAAATTTTCTTTAATGCTCTTTATATCTGCCAGCGGATTAGTTTCTATGTATTCATAAACACTATCTTTAAATGTTTTAATAAATTTCTTTCTCGATTTAGAGATTAACAAATTACTTTTTACCTCTTTTAAATATCTGTTGACTTCCTTCTCCAAAGAATTATTCTTCATTTATTGTTACCTCGCGATCTAAAATTGAATTTATTGCAAAACAAATCTCATCAAAATCTCTTAAAAGCTGTTGAAAATATACTTTTCCCGAGTCTTTCAAATGATAATATCGTCTTTTCCTTTTAGCACCTACAAGTTTTTCATAGTCGCTTATATATCCTGCTTCGACCAATCTAAAAAGAATTGGATAGAGGGAACCTTCTACCATTTTATAAATTCCATTACTTTTATCATTAAAAAGTTTTGTTATTTGGTATCCGTATAAATCCTCTTCTTGAAGTAGATATAAAATTAGCAACTCCGCCGTTCCTCTTTTAAAATTGTCCTGGCCTTGACTCATTGAAATCCCCCCACTACTATTAAATATACCACAAATAAGTGTTTTGTAAATAGGTGTATTGTAAATATATGTTGACAACATACATTTTTTGGAATATAATAAAGCCAGAAGTTAAGTTGTTAAGGGGGCGATTCCAATGCAGATTTATAAGTACGGCCAATAAAATACTTTAAATATTTAATCAAGTAAAGGAGTATACGTATGAAAAAATTTATGAAAAATATCTTTGTCATTTTTTAACAGTATTTACTATATTAACGGTTACAATATGTGCTTATGCGAAGAGCAACGCTATAAGTTTGGATAAAGGGAGCTCACGTGCATACTCAGATTCATATTACGCTACTGGTGCATACATAGGTGGAGATACAGAATGTCATGCTGTTTCCAGTAAAAGGCTGAGGGCACAATTCGAATATAGAAAGTCATATGGCCTTAACTGGGTAAGTGATTCCCGTTTATTTATTTCTCCAGGAAAAACGGTTGTAACTACAGCAAAGAGCACCTCTGATCTGGCATATTATGATTCGGTAAAAAAACGTTTTAATTCTTCACATTTTAACGATGGTAGGCATTTCAGATTAGCATTAAGCCCTGAAAGTGAAAGGGCTGTATCCGGAACTGCAAGAATTTATTATGATAATTGATTGAATAAATAGTATTGAGGAGCAACATTCTATATACTTCTTGGCGTTGAGCTATATAGGATGTTGCTCTTATTGGATTGTAGATTATAATAGTATTTGGTGAGGATGCTTATGAAAACTTTTAAGCTGATCTTAAAAACTTTTTTTAGGACAAAGTTTCTGTCAATTACAACAATATTGTTTTTTATAGGGATTTCTGCATATCAAATTTTTATTGAACTGGCTGTACCTCATTTATCCGGAATAACAATGCTCTCGTATTACTTCCAGTTCTCTTTGGTACTATTTGCGGTATTTATGCTCTTATCATATGAATTTTTTATAAAGATAAAAAAAGACAAAGCACAAGAGTGTCTTTGCGCAATAAATAACGGAAACATCAAAATTGTTTTTTATCAGTTTGTTGTAATGATGTTAATTAATGCCATTGCTGAGATATTGTTTTTCTTAATAATTGCTATTGGATGCATGATGTCAGGTCTTAGTTATCCATCTCTTTATCTTCATATATTTCTCGCAATATTTCTCTACTCTTTTTTAACAAATATGGTTGCTATATTGATAGGCTTAGCTGTATCACTTAACTTTGAGAGAACTATAGCGTATATAGCGTTATTGTTATGCTCATGCCTAGCAAGTTATTACCCAACAAAATTTTTAGTAGATTCTCCTTTATATAAATTTTTTGATTTCTTTAATCTAACTATTGACCCCTCTTTTGCTGAAAATAACAACTTTGGATACTCGCTGCTTGAATACAAGTGGTTTAAGGTTTTCTTTTGGATTCTTATGTGTTTGAGCATTATATATTTTTCTTTATATAAAAATAGACCAAAGAAATTATATAAAAGGTGTTTAGCATGTATCTTCTTGGCCTGTGTAACATTGGGTACATATTGTCTACCTTCTTCAAAAGTAGACTTCTCCGAGTATTATGGACGTCAAGAAATGCAGTATTATGATGAACATAAAGGAAAGCATGAAGCAGCCGATTTTGAAATTGTTTCATATGATATTGATTTAAAAATCGGTCGTAATTTAAAAGCTAAAGTAATAATGACTGTAAATAATCCCGACTTATCAGAATATAAGTTTACGCTTTATCATGGATACAAGATTTCAAATATTACTGATGAAAACGAAAATAAACTAAGCTATATGGTGGATTCAGATTACTTTACGGTAAAAAACAATGAGCAGAAATTAAGCAAGATTATAGTTGAATATACTGGTTCAAGCATGAAAAATTACGCCAATAGACAGGGTGTGTTTTTATCAGGAACAATTGAGTATTATCCGCATGCCGGATTTTCCGATTTATCAAGTATTGAAAACGAAAAAGATTTCACAGTAAGAATCAGCGGAAAATCAAATATTTATTCCAATCTTAAAGAAACAGAAAAGGGTTTATTTAAAGGCAGAGTTAACGAAGCAACCTTCATAAGCGGGTTAATAGTTTGTGAAGAATATAATGGAATTAAATATATTTATCCGTATTGTTCTACATCTCAATTACCAGAATTCGGACAGGGTATCAAAAATGAATCTAACAATTTGATAAACAGTCCGCTTTGGGACAAAAAAATTGATACGGTAATTATGATCCCCTTTCATCCCGATTTCGCAGTAAGCAGAATACCTATATACGGCAATATAATGGAATTAAAATACCTTGATCGTTTAAGATTCCAATATGACCTATTTAAAATTGATAGCTCAAAAACAGAATTATATGAATCAGGATATTATCTTATCATTGATGATATAAAAAATTTTGAAAAAAATGTAGAAAGAAATATGGATATGTATGTTGGCGACCTCAATTCACTTGTAGAGAAATATGGCAAGGAAAAGGTAAGAGAAGAGCTAAATAAATATATTTACGATAATGCTAATACTTCTACGCCCGAAGAATTCTTAAATAGTTTAAGGAGTGAAACAAATGCTTGAGATAAATAACGTATCAAAATTTTTTAGTAAGTTTAAGGCTGTTAATGAATTTACATATAAGTTTGATAATGGTGTGTATGCACTTTTGGGACCAAATGGCGCGGGAAAGAGCACCTTATTAAGATGTATCACAAACTTATATTCACTAACCTCCGGAAAGATAACTTTCGATGGAATAGATATAAAAGACAACAAAGATTTTAGCAGCAATATAGGATATTTGCCTCAAAGCTTTGGATTGTTTCGTGAATTAAAAGTATATGAAGGATTGGAACTTATAGCCAATATTAAAAATTTTCAAAATTACAATATAGATAAAGTTTTAGAATTGGTTAATCTAGAAGAAAAGCGTATGTCAAAAATAGGTTCCCTATCTGGCGGTATGGTTCGACGATTGGGCATTGCACAGGCAATAATGGGAGACCCCAAAGTGGTTATTTTTGATGAACCGACCGCGGGCTTGGATCCTGAAGAAAGATTAAGATTTAAAAATATAGTCAACAAAATTAAAAATGATAAGTTAATTATAATTTCTACGCACATCGTAGATGATGTGGAAGCATTATGCGATAAAATTGTCATCATGAATGCAGGTAGTGTGGTCAGTAGCGGCAGCTGCGAAGACATAAAAAATATTGCATCAGGAAAGATATATGTTGTTGAAACGGATAAGATAAATAAAATAAATTCTGATTACCATATCATACAGCAATTTGAGGAGAATGGCATAAAGCTTACAAAAATCTTATCAGATAATGATCAGAAGCTAAAAAAAGTAAGTCCTACATTAGAGGATGGTTATGTATGTGCATTAAGAAATATATAGGTATAATGCTAAAGAAAGAATATTTGCTGCTTAAAAGCTTAAAGTTACTGTTTTGGGTTCCCATAATAGCATTAGATATATTTTTACCCTTGTTCTCTTTATATCAATACCGCTCTAAAAATCCAAGTGTCGAATATAATATTGCCAGTATTATATTAATAATAGTTCCTCTTTTTTCAGCATGGTGGTCAATTTTTATATTAAGAGAGTTTTTAGAATCTCCCGGTAATGAAGTGCTATTTTCCGGGAAAAAAGTTTTGTTATTTGAAATCAGCTTGCCATTTATAATTTATGTGATAGATACGGTTGCAGTTTTATGTGGTATATCTAACTGGTTTCCTAAAACAATTGAAATGATAAAGCCGCTACTTATAGTGATTTTCTTTATGTTTGCATTATCTTATTTTATGGCATTCGTAAGCAAGTCAATAACAATTTCTTTATTAATCAATGTGGTCTATGTATTAGCCAATCAAGTTATATATACTAAAAAGCCATTACCGTTTTTATACATATCGGCTATGCAATTTGATTTCAAAAAGTCGTACACCTCGTTTGTTACAATGTTAATTGTGAGTGCATTTTTGATTATTGCGGGACTTATATTAAATAAAGAATTTAAGCATTATAAAACTTAAACTAAACATATGATTTAAAACGAAAGACCCCGGGACAAAAAGGCCCAAAGCCACTTTCCAAGATATGTTTTCTTTTCGGGATTGCCAAGTTCGAACGTCTGCTTGGCCTTCCAGTAGTCTAGCAGAGAAATGATCTTATCTTTCATTTCCTTCGGGGACTTGTCCTTGCCGAAATACTTTTCCAGTTTCGCACTATTGATGAACACCTTATCTCCCGCCTTTCTCTCCTCCTTGGCCGCGCCTCGTCAATGGCGGCGGCAAACCTACCACCTTGCCGAGGTCGGCTGTTTCTGTTTCTTTTCAGCCTCAGAAGCTTCCGGAGCGGCAAACTTCTCTATCTCGACGTGGGTAAAAGCATAGTCGGGATCGTGTACAGCCTCGCCCATTTTTAGGAGTGCCGCCTGCCCCTCATGTTCCGGCATGGCCGCCTCCTTATCGGTCAGCCAGACTCGGGAGCGGGCTGCTCCGGCGCGGCGACATTTTCTACTGTGGGAGCGGGGGTCTCGGCGAGTGGTACTGCCTTGGGAATGTTTTTCTTATCACCTGCCATCTTCAAACCTAATTTTGTGGCATAAAAAGTCAGCCCGCAGACTGGCCGGTGGAGGTGACTGTCCTTCCGTTTGAACTATATGGAATGTTGTCTATAGTCCAAAGACAACTTATCCCCATTTCATTATGAAAAACAACTTGAACGCAATGCCTTATTTTATGCATACCCACTATATTGAAAATGTGACGTAAATGTGATATTATCGGGTAAAGAGGTGTTTTACTTGGTATCTGGGATAAATATAGCACAGGCAATACGGGAAAATTCCGTGTATGCGTTGATAAACCGGCAGGATAAAGGCAGAAGCAAAATATGTTTTTTTATTTCTCACAAAGATGAAGACACCGATGCAGCAATAGTATTAGGCAAACACATCACAGAAGATTTTGGATACAACATATATTTGGATGTGTATGATAATGAATTGCAGGAGGCGGATAAGAATAATGACCCAGATGGTATTGTTAATGCTATTCACAAGGGAATACAGTATGCCTCGCATCTGTTGTGTGTTGTAACAGAAAAATCAAAGGATTCTTGGTGGATCCCCTATGAGATCGGCTTTGCTCAAGCCAAGGGCGTTAAAACATCATCAATTAAAGTAAAGCAAGCAGAATATCTTCCCACATACTTACGGGTGTATAATTCACCTGTATTCTTAACTATCGGAGAGTTGGATGATTATTTGAGTAAGAATGGGTCATACTGTGGCCTATTTTCCAGGAAGATTATAGGGGTTAGTAACGAAGAAACATATCTGTATTTTGAAAAATGAGATGGGGTGATTCAGATGTTCGCATTTGTTAAAATTAACTTGAGGTACATTGGAACCTTAGGAGTAAAAATTGTAGGTTTGCTGTTTAGTTTATGGACTCTTTTGCTGACCTTCGTTTCGTGGGATGATATGGGGATTACTTCAAAATGTATCAGATTACTAATCCTTATTGCCATTATTTTAGTCTCTGCAATTATTGCTTTAGTAACCTTGTTTATTAAAAGGAGTTCCCTCATTTGGGAACATGGAACGGGAAAAATTAAGGCAATTTATGGCGACATAATCAAAATTGGTTTTCCTCAAAAGAACAAAGGCGAAAAGATAGTTGTCGTACCCGTGAATAACTGCTTTGACACCATTGTGGGGGATGGGGTTGTATCAGCCAAAACAATCCATGGACAATGGATTAAGAACATGAATAAACATGGCGTGAGTACAGCCAAGTTGGATGAAATTATTGGCCAAGCCATCATTAATCAAGGGTTGCGGCCCACTAAAGTATATACCAAAAAGAAAAAGTCAAAGGGAAAGCTCGAGTGTTTTCCTATAGGAACCGTTTTACCTATTGCGGGGGTCAATGGACTAACATATTATTTATTGGCACTATCGGAGTTTGACGAAAACTTAAATGCCCAATGTTCAAAAGAAGATTTTGTTGGGTGTATTCAGTCTCTAATCTCTTTTTATGATAGAAATGGGCAAGGTAACCCTGCATATCTCCCGCTTATGGGAACAGGACTTTCGCGTGTTAATATTTCACAAAGTGAGTCCTTGAACATAATTGTTAATATGTTTAGACTTAACCGTGACAAAATACACGGAGAATTAAATGTTGTTGTTTATAGCAAAGAGAAGAACATGGTTTCCATACACGATGTATAAGGAAGTGTTATTGAATGGCATATAGAAACGGAACATATATAGCTTTTGACGGAAACGACACTACTGATCCGACAAGAAGCGATATGAAGTATTACGGGTTGTTGCAAGCGTGGAACAAAAATAAAAGCAACACCTTAACATTCAGTGACAGTCACAAAAAAACATATCAAGTTCGAGATTCGAGTACAATTAGCACTTTGCAAAACCGCCTTCTCGAACGAATGAGATCGTCGAAAAATATGCTGATAATTATTTCGAGGGATACTTCCTGGGATCGAGGAATGTTAAACTTTGAAATCGAAAAAGCCGTGGACTATTATGAAATACCTCTTATCGTTGCCTATGTTGGTTACGAATACATTCTCGCTCGCATAGAGCTATCTAAACTGTGGCCCAAGGCATTAAGTGAGCGGATATCCAATGGAACCGCAAAATGCATCCATATCCCGTTCAAAGAAAAGGCCATTATGTCAGCAATATCGCAGTTTAGCGTACACAGCACAGGAGATGACATTTTGACTTCTCCTTATACGATCTATGTTGAGCAAACCTATGTTGACTGGGGCTACAAGCAAAAGTAATAGAATGATAGTGGTAAAATCGCTCGTGTATTGAAGCACTGTTTCTGCCCGTTTGTGGTGTGTAAATGCTTCGACCGAGGTACTTCTGAAGCGGCAAACAACTCTGACGTTTAATTTAAGATCTCTTCTATATTGTAATATAGATTGATTGCGCTTTGTGTGTTTTAAAATAAATACCTCTCGCCGATTGACGGCAAACCGTTGATATATTTGCGTTTTCTGCAACCCTATAATTACACTCGAATCATCCAAAAGCACTTGTGTTTGTAAGTGCTTTTTAGAATTGAATGTTTTCAAGGATATCCCCCTATTAGTATTCGATTTGTCTGATTTATTGATTTATATACATAAACACTTAACTTAGCCATCTATAGTGATTCACATAGCGGGGCGGATAGCACAGTTACCGTTGTTGGCTTCTTCGCCGTCCGCATGGATGCCGCCAACAACATCGACATAGGCGGCACATTTCCGATCACTATCGGGCGACCGCATCCACCACTAACAGGTTGCTGTGCTATCTTTGGTATAGCTATTGTTTGTAGACGCTCCGTCGGATATGGCATATCTAGTAGGCACGTATTTTCGTGTTTCATAAGTTAAATCCTAATTAAATGCAATATCTTCGAATCTTTCCGTAGGGCGGTTGCATCAATAATAAAAAATAGCCACTGCTTGTTGCAGAAAAAGCAGTGGCTATAATCGAATGTGTGGATCGACAAGTGAATATGTGTGTAGGTTCCGGGCCTGTGGTTTTACCAAATCCTTTATAAACATCAGTGCCGGCTATGAAAGAAAATAGTACTTGAAAATGAGTTGGGCGTAAAAACGCCCAACTCATTTTTATAATAATAAAACCCTTGCGCACGAACATTTGTTCGGATATAATAGAGTCACAATGTTAGAAGTTGTCATGCACGTTGAGAAATATTTTAGCTTGTTATTAAATATAGCGAGGTGATTATACAATGGACGAGCTGTGGAAACCATACCCTATGTTTTGCCCGAACTGCGGTAAGATAAACTATGGGTACAAAAACACAGACGGAAAAATCAAATATGAGTGCAGCAAATGCATGATTAAGTTTGTCCGAGTGCAAAAGAGTAGGCGTCACGATACCATAGATATATATGCACCTGACGGATAGAAAAATTGAAAACTGAATACAGCATAACGACGGTAAGGTCAGGCTGAAACAGGGCCACCTTAAATCCTTATCAGGTCATATGCGTTGATTGTTTCGGTTGGTTAAACCAAGCTTGTGCAAACAGAGATGAGAGGCCACCGACAAAGCAGATAGCCACAGGCTAAATCTGTTTTGCCGGTGGCTTGTTTTATTTGGACAGGAAAACTGAATAGGAGCTTCCGGCTAAGAATTTAGAAGGGAAGCTCTGAAGTGCTATACAGCTGGCTTTGTTATATAGCTCAGTATCCGTGATTTGAAAAATTTTAATTATTTTTAAAATTTTTCAAATCAAAGGAGATCATTATGAGCTGGAATGACGGATATGAAAGAAAAAAGTTTGAACGAAAACAGGTTGGACAGGCAAAAAGGTTTAAAGATCTTGGGATGACCGATGAGCAGATACAAGAAATATATGCATCAGATTTGAGAGAGTATCGAGATAATCGTATTTTTTCAATTCATACCCAATCTATTGATTCATTAGAAAATGATGAAAGCAGAAACGGCCTATATAAGAAGTTTGTAACTTCGACGACTTGTTCTATGGATATGAGTGAGTGCAGTCGATTTGAGTGGATTGAAGAAATAGAAAATAGCGTGCTGTATCTCGCAATTTCCAAACTTGCGGTACAGCAAAAAGAATTGTTGACGCTGTTATATATCGATGGATATAGCCAGGTAGAAATTGCAGAATTTTTTCACACCAGTAAGGATGCAATCAACAAAAGATTTCTTCGCATAAACAAGCGGATTACTGCTTCTGTCGCAAAGCAAGGAGGGCTTTATAAATGAATGATTTTAAGAATCGCTCTCCATATATAGAGCTTTGCTTATGCCGCCGATGCGCAAGTGTTTATTACGACGATCCAACATATTGGATTGAAAGGGCAGAGATCTTTCAGGACGAATTGTATATGTGTGATATTTGCCATCAGCGATATGGACTAGATTATTCCATTTGGAGAAAGTCAAGTGCGCGATTTAAAAAATCGCATCGTTGAGGAGGTGCCTGAAAACGGATATGATTAAAGCAGATAAAGAAAACAATATTTTCGGTGCACTGAAACTCATTGAGCAGCTTTATCTTGATGGTGAAATCTCCGGCTATGTGTTTAGAAACATCCTTCAAGAATACAAGGATAACGTTTGCATTGCCGATTTCACTTGTTACAAAAAAGAAAAGCAGAAAGGCAAGAATAAGTAATGTATGGACTGAACTCCGATTTTCAAAAACGAGATGTAGCTATATATGCGCGTGTATCGACTGAACACGAAGCACAGCTATCTGCTTTGGAAAATCAAATAGATTGGTATAAACCTATATTAGAAGCACGACCTGATTGGACTTTAACAGCACAGTATATTGATGAGGGTATAACGGGAACATCTGCTGAAAAGCGTCCGCGTTTTATGCAGATGATAGAGGATGCCCGGCAGCGGAAATTCGATATGATTATCACCCGTGAGGTATCCCGCTTTGCCCGAAACACGGTGGATACGCTTCAATATACACGCTTGCTGAAGGAGTACGGCGTTGAGGTATTTTTCATCAACGATAACATCAAGACTTTTGACGGCGACGGCGAACTGCGGCTTACGATAATGGCGACGCTTGCACAGGATGAAAGCCGTAAAACATCCATCCGTGTAAAAGCCGGACAACAAACCTCTATGCAAAACGGTGTCTTTTACGGCAACGGGAATATCCTCGGATATGACCGCGTCGGTAAAGAGATGGTCATCAACCCCGAACAGGCAAAGACGGTGCGAATGATCTACGATATGTACCTGAGTGGAATGGGGGTAACAGCCATCCAATATGAACTTGAGAAAGCGGGACGGCTGACAGCAATGGGAAAGGAACGGTGGTTTTCATCGTACATTGCGAAAATGCTTCGCAATTCCTTTTATTGCGGTATCATAACCTACCACAAGGAATATACGCCTGATTTCCTGAAGCAGAAGAAAATCAAGAATTACGGTGATTTGGAGTATGTTCAGGTTCAAGGTACGCACGAACCGATCGTAACCGTCGAGGAGTATGAGCAGGTTCAGAAACTGATGGATGTCAAGTCGGTGGTCATGAAAAACCATAACAAAGGAAAACGCAGAGTAGGAAGAATGCAGCATACCACTGCTTTCGGACGCTTGATGATTTGTCAGTGCGGAAACAAGTTTAACTTGCGGTTTCATTCCCGTGATGGGCGGACAGACGGCGTTGATTACCAGTGCTACACATCGGTAAACCGTGGGAGCGTTGCCAAGCGCCTGAACAAAGGCATCTCCATTGAGCATTCGTGTGAATCGCCTTATATTCAGGGCTGGAAGCTGGAAATGATGGCAGAGCAGGTATTTGACCGCTACATCGAAAACGCAGACAAAGTGATAGACTTGTCCTATGCGATGCTCGAAAAGCACATTGCCGATCAGGAAGAACTGCCGGACAATACAGATGTTATCCAGCGCAAGCAAGGCGAAATCGAGAAGCTAATGAATAAGCGGACAAACCTGATTGAGATGAGAGCCGAGGGTGACATTGATAAGGAAATGTTTCGCTCAAAGAAGCAGGAAATCGAGGATCGTGTTGCCAAGCTCACGGAAGAAATCAAAGGCTTGCAGCCTGAGAAGGAGCCGACAAGCAACGAGAATTATTCCGCTAAGCTCTTGGAACTGCGAGAGCGTTTGAAGGAGTACACCGGATTTGACTACTCGGTTATCCCAGAAAGCATTGTGGAGGCGTTTGTTGAGCGCATTTGGGTGTCGAAGGATGAGTTCCGTTGGTATCTGAGAACCGGAAGCAAGGAGGAAGGCGAATTTGACCCTGACGACCATATCAAAATCGGTTCCTTTACACTGACCATCGACGATGCGAAGAAGTATATCTACAGCTTTTCGACCCGCAGGAGAGTCTATAAGTGGGTGGATTTGAATGTGAGCGTGTGGATATGAAATAGTTGGCGCTATGTACCGCTTGCAGCACAGGCAGCTATCAAGAAGCACAACGCGTAAATCTAAATCAAAAGCTCCGTCCGGTTCTCCGGGCGGAGTTTTTTGTTTAATTCAGTAAATACAATACCCGCCCAAAAATTGAAAAAATTTTTTGAAAAAAAGTGTAACCTTTTTCATTTTCGCAGACTATATATGTAGGATAGTTGATAACAAAAAATCTCTTTTTTCGCATGTTTTATCTATACTTTTGCATCGGCGGCTACATAGAACGCAGTTTTGCATTATAATTTATCCCGAAAAGGCGGGCGTATGACAAAATATATTGCCGCCTGTTCCGCATATTCGCGGCTTGAAAATGACAACCACCTCTCTACTCCTATGTAAGCGCAGCGGCAGAGGATATACCCTCTGCCCGCTGTGCGGCATCACGGAGCGGGAGATAAATACATAAAAACAAAAGCAGGTTAGAGAAAATTTTTTATATGTGCAATTTTAAAGTAAAGGACGTGATTCCGATGGGCTGAAAATTTTCGCTGAACAAAAATCAATCGCGCAGTACATGAAAAGAGAGAAAATAATTTGGAGGAAACGAAAATGAATCCATTGAACATGAACCCGTTTGAGCAGGCGTTTGGAGTAATTGTTGTGGCGCTTATAATCATATTCGGAATCAGCGGAATGACAGTCATCGGAGTATTAGGCAAAATAATCGAGTGGTTTGCTTAACAAAAACTGTGCAATCAAATTTCCGGGCGACCCGGAATATAACAACAAGCTTTAGCATTGGGCTCGGTGCGCGCTGCGAGGTGCGAAGCATCGCACCGACCGAAAGAGAGAAAATAAAATTTTGAGAAGATGCAAATGACAATCGGCGACGGTTCAGGGCTATAATATCTTCTCTGTTGCGAACCGATGATTCTTCTGACGTTTTTCGGAAGTATCGGACAGGAAATGATATATAAATAATGGACTTGCTGTAATTCAGATGCCGAAAGCTCCGTCCGATTGTTCGGGCGGAGTTTTTATATACGGCAAACTTGCGCGCCCGTCTGCGCAAAGTGTCAATTTTTGCGATTGTTATTGATAAGAGAATTATTTGCTGTTATACTTATAATCAAGGACAGAGGTTGAAAAGAGTAAGGTGATAAATAAATGATACTTCCTTTCGATGATTTAAATGAAATGAGACAGTTTCCTATAAGCCTTATAATAATTGCAATTATCATAAACGGAATTTATAATCATTGGGTATATAAATCTATTGTAACTTTTTTGTTTGAGAAGGGCTTAACTAACCGACAAAAGCGTGAGTGGCGAAAAGAGAAATATTTCAAAAGAAAAACCATGCGCTACATAAGAGCGACGATAAAGAGCCTTCCCGAGCAGGATTTTAGCCCCAATATCGAGAAGTATCATCTTGTAGATGTGGCTTCAATTGTTGTTTCTATAATAACTCTTGCGATAGTGAGTGTGACTTATTATCTTGTAAGAGAAATTAACTGGGTTATTATAGTAACTTACGCAATTCATGAAGCAACAGCAATTGCAACGGCTATTTTTAATCTTTCGCATATAACATCGCGTGATAAAAAAGGAAGATTTGTTGGCTTTTTTAGGGGAGAGTATACATTTAAATAACACTGAACAAATTAACGCAGGGTTTTAAACATCTGAGGTGCTCTATGGCTAAAATGGTAATCACAAGTAATATATGTATATTTTTTATCCTTAAATTAGTATCAAAAATCGTCTTGGATTACCTTTTCTTTATTGATAAATCCAAGTCAAACAGGCGCAGATATCGAAAGGGTCATAATTTTTTGTATAAATTCTTTACGGGCTATGTCTATAGCAAGAAACATATGAACGAATCGCGGTGCAGAAATTACATAAGAGTTATCTATGCGATATATGTTTTTTTGATGACTTCAGATTTAGTTCTTCTGATTCTGGTAATGGACTCTTTCGGAGTTAATTCTACTTCAATTTATAAGTATTGTGAATTTGGGCTTATGGCAGTATCGTTTGCGTGCTTGTTGTGGTTTGAGATTCACAGTAAAGGTAAAGGCTTCCATTGGTGGTTTCCTCCGTCATGGTGGAGAGGCAGGTTTTATTGGGATGTCTGACATACGGACGAGCCGGTTATTTATAGAACTGCGGCAGAATAGTTCGAGATATCACTCCAATCAGATATCAACCACTGCAAGCATCCGTGCGGTATGAAGCGGGTAATTATATTGAAAACGTCCGTGCTTATTAAAACATTGGCTCGGTAATAATGAAATTAAGGTTGAAAAATAATGTTTAAAATCATCAGGCTACTATTTTCTCTTGCCGTAATTGTTGCGGTTGTATTGATAATAAAAAAAAGTAATGGCAGGAAAAAATGGCTTACGATAATTGCCGGCGTTTTAGTTTTCGCTATAGGCTCGGCACTTATGTCGGAGCTTCCGCCCGAGAAATTTTTGCGAAAATTCTCGTCGCCGCAAGAGGTATTTAACTATTCTCAGCAGGGTGAGATTGTGAAAGTTATAGAGGGCGAGAAGTCGGCAATGGTGCTGTATACGGATGAAGGTGAAAAGGGTCAGTGCCTTATAGCCAAAGGAAAAAACGGCTGGCAGTTAGAAACGCTATCGACATTCAAAACGGTTTATTTCAAAAAACTTGAAAATACAAAATGCACGATAATGATTTTTAGAATAAAAGGAACAGATGATTATTACGTTAATGTTAACAGCAACTTTCTTGATAATGAGATTAAGGTTTCAGATAGCAGAAACTCCGATTTCTTTTGCATAGAAACACCCGCACCCGGAACTGAGATGTGTGCATATACATTTTATGCTTATGTCCCGAGGATTCAAAACGGATATGAGATAAAAATTAATGAGGAAGTATTTCGTATTTCTTTGACGAAGTGATAAACGGTTGTGAAAAGCTTCGCAAAAGTCCGCAGGAGTTCGAAACGATTGCGAGAAAGATTATTAAAGATTTACATAGGAGAAACCTGTTTTAATTGGTGATGATTGTATGAAAATATATTTATCAAACTATTGGAGAAAAAGCAGCATATTTATAGTATGCCTTTCTGCAATTATTACTGTTGCAACTGCTGTGTTTTGCATCCAAAGTTATGATGAAGAAGATTATATTTTAATAATTGGAGCATTATTTTTTGTTATACTTTCTTTCTGCTTGCAATTAAACGCATTGAAGCTTCTTGACTATGTTGAAGTAAGCAACAATCAATTTATTATGTGTTCTGTTAGTGGAAAGCGAAAGTGTACTATCAATTCCGATACTCTTATTTACTATCAAATTGTATCACTAATTGAAGGAACATTTTCAAGAACTGACTTTATAGTGTTATCTGATCAAAGCTTTCCCTGTTATCAAAACGGCAATGGACTTGCTAAAGTTTGCAAAGAGATAAATGCTAAGGGAAATCAAATTATTATGCCTTACAATAAAATGTCAAAACCGTTATTGAGTCTTAGGGACTGGCATAAGATTAATTAATTCGTGTTATTCGAGCAAACGTCTACGATAGACTACTACTTTGTCTGCAACTGGCGCGGAGATGTTATTCGCATTTACGACGGTGCAGGTAAGAATATCGAATATAAATAGAAAAATTGAAGCAGGAAGTGAGAGAAAAGAGGGTGTTTTATGCGCGAGGCATTTGAAAAAGTAAAAGCGATAATCGACGGGTGGGATCCGGTCGATCTTTTGACCTGCTGCCACTGCCCCTCCGATGAATACGACGATATCAACATTGAACTGGCGCAAATGCTGACTTTTGATACCGATGTCGAAACATTGAAAAACGATATATATAATATATTTGTCCGGGATTTCGATGCCGAGACATTTGACAAAAGTCCGCAGGAGTGCGAAACGATTGCGAGAAAAATTATTGAAAATTTGCATGGAAGAGAGATGTAAATTTTATAGAACTGCGGCAGAATAGTTCGAGATATCACTCCAATCAGATATCAACCATTGCAAGCATACGTGCGGTATGAAAGGGATTAAAATATGGACAAACATAAAAATGCAGACAGGCATAAAATATATCCCGGCTTTAGGAAGT
>PPYE01680013.1_pt1 | contig 51669 bp, 39 predicted proteins | sample 1559881 | NCBI WGS metagenome assembly PPYE01 (sample SAMN08240022, study PRJNA423297) | Human gut metagenome, whole genome shotgun sequencing project.
CCGGTCCGTGGTTAGGACCTTTCTTTACAACACACATGTGTTCCACTTCGTGTGAATAAGTCATAATTAGCTCTTTTTTTAAGTTATATAAATTAAAAAACGTAATCTACTTTCTAAAATCGCTCGCAAAGTTACTCCTTTTCTTTATTTATGCAAATCGAGTTATCTGACTTTTTTTATAAAAATAAATAATAAGAGACAGTGGTTCTGTGTATTGCAATCTCCACATTACAATAAAATTAACGAGGACTTTTGAAACTGTACTTTTTCCCTCCCGATAGGATGTTAATAATGGCAGGTTGGGTGAGGGGGTATACAGCCTGTTCGTCAGAGCTTTGATAGGAAGCCATGATTCTTCCCGATAAATCATAAATTTCGATGCGTGCCCCTGCGCAAAGTCCCTTAAGGACAATTTGCTTATCCTGCCGGAAACATTTTACCGCATCTGTTTCTTGGGCAGAAGGAGAAGAAATCCCTGTGGTAGTGCCATATAAACCGAAATCGTGGATGCTTGGGGAATTACTGCTGTTTTCGTAGCAGGCTTTCATCAAGTCGTCAACGAGGCTATTGATGTAAAGTTCCAGGTATGAGTAACCGGTAGATGGTTCTATGTCCTTATAGGTTTTGCCGACGGGAAGATACTGGGTAGCCCAAGTGTCAGGAATACCGTCCCCATTGGAATCTGCAGGCTTTTCTTCATTATTGTACAGAGGCCACCCTTCCACATCGGCTTGTGAATCAATCAGTCCGTTACTACTGCCGTTGCTACCTTCATAAGTGTAATTCCCATTCTTAACTTCAGAGATGATCCGTTCATCGACGGCGTCACGCTTCAGGCTGGCGCCTACTTGTGCCAGTACTTTTTCATAAGCCTGTGCTGCAGCATGCGTACTAACGGATGCGACTTCAAATTCTGTCTTACTTTTTATGCCGTCTTTACTTCCTCCCGGCAGTTCACCGTTACCCAGATGCGGATGAATGCCTTCCCAGTTATCTGCATTGGTTTCACTCACCAGTTTTTTCATGTCATTACTCAATTTGGAGCAAGTATCGTCAAAGTAGTTACCATCCACATAAAAGCTTCCCCATATACCTGCAGGATTACTTTGTGTACCATCATCGGCATTGGGCTGAAAGATACGGTTGACGATACTCTTCTTTGTGGCAGTAGAGGGGCCTGGTTTATAATAATTGTTCACAAAGTTATACCGTCCGCCTTCTCCGGCATATCCTCCGTTGGTAGGGCCCCAGTTATAGAATACATTGTTGCGCAGATCGGTGAGCTCCTCTTCCCATCTTCCTATGGATCGGCTGCCATCCAGACGAGGAGTGCGGCTACTGTGATGAGCCAGCAGATTATGGTGAAAACTTGCTCCCTCACCTCCCCAAATGGCTCCATATCCGTGGTTTCCTTTGACGTGTACCGATTTGGTTAGGCTTTCACTCAAGATACACCACTGCATAGTAAAGTTCTTATTACTATAAAAAGAAGCGCATTCGTCCGTACTCCAGCTCATACTACAATGATCTATGATGATATCCGAGGTATAACGTCCCCACATGGCATCGTCTTCCGCTTTCTTTTCATCTCCCATCCGGCAGCGAATGAAGCGGATAATAATATTAGTGGCGCATTGGTCCTTTTTATCTTCTTCCTTGTATCCGGCAATGTGCAGGGTGTAGTTCTTGATACAAATCCCATCTCCCGGAGCTGTTTGTCCGGCGATAGTAAGATTCCCGTTTTTTATGACCAGCCTGCTTTCCAGTTCAATAATGCCCGACACATCAAAAACAATGGTGCGGGGAACTTTCATCTCAATTCCTGCACGCAGTGATCCTTCGCCGCTGTCATTAAGGTTAGTGACGTGATATACGATACCTCCACGTCCGCCGGTTACGGTGTAGCGTGCAAAACCTTCGGCACCGGGGAAGGCCGGAGTGGTTTGAGCTTGTGCAAAAACGGCACATAAAAGCATGATAAATAGAATCGTGTAGTTTTTCTTCATGGTCTTAAGATTAATATTCTGATGGGACAAAAGTATGGGTTTCCTGAGTGGCGGATGTCGACAAATTCTTTTTCTATGTGGAAGTTTAGGTCTTACTGTGTCTTTTTTTAATATTTTTTTCTATTTTCGCAGTAGAATAGAGAAAAAAGAACGCTGGTGGTTACAGAAACTTCTCATACACTCATTAGTATTAGGCTTAATGAACGGGAGTTCCATAATGTTTTTGATAAATATTATGTGGCACTTTGTTTGTTTGCAAACCAATATACTGAAGATGAAGAAACCTCTGCTGATATTGTACAGGATTCCTTTGCAAAATTATGGCAAATTAGAGATGATTTTTTCTATTTGCATCAAGTCAAAGCTTTCCTTTATACAGCCGTGCGCAATAAGGCGTTGAATGAATTGGAGCATTCTAAGGTAGTATTTGAATATGCTCAAAAAGTTATTGAAAAGAAAAAGGATTCTTTCTTCCATGATGCAGTAGTGGAAGAAGAAACTTACCGGATTCTGGCAGAAGCTATTGACAAACTTCCTGATCAGATGCGGGCTATTATGCGATTGGCTATGGAAGGAAAAAAGAATGCTGAAATAGCTGAGCAATTAAATGTATCTGTTGAAACTGTACATACTCTTAAAAAGATTGCATACAAAAAGCTTCGTATATATCTGAAAGAGTATTACTATTTCCTTATACTCTTTTATTTATAAACGTGCAACCTGTCACTTTGATTTCTCTCTATAGCATTAGAGGAAAACAGAATTTTAGACTAATTTCTTATCACCTCCATATCCTCTCCCTGTCTGCTCCATACCAAGCCCATACCAACTCCTTCTGTATAGGTACGGAGCAAACACGGACTTGATACGGTTTTAATCATAAGGAACAGGAAAAATAGAACAAATTATCTTTTTTCCGCGAGAGTACTATGCCTCTTATTCTTTTGTGGATAATTGTAACACAACCATTTCACTTTCCGTTCCTATCCTGAAAGGAGGTCCCCAAAGAGATAATCCACTGGAAACATATATATGGCTGTTTCCCCACTGGCGATAGCCATGACTTTGTTCGTAGATGTAGTCTGTTACCAAGCTCATAGGCCATACTTGTCCTCGATGGGTATGTCCACTAAATTGCAGGTCGACACCGGCTGTTTCACTTTCAGTCAGTTTATAGGGCTGATGGTCTAACAAGATAATAGGCTTGTTTTTATCTACATTTGCCATCAGCTCTTGCAATGAACGGCGGGTAGTGTTCGATCGGTCATCGCGTCCTATCAATTGTATACCACTGGGGAGTGTGACTATTGAATCGCGCAACAACTGTATGGGAGTGCCTTGTATAAATCGTGCACTTGCATTCATGCCACTGATATATTCGTGATTACCGGGAACCATGTAAATACCTAACGGTGCTTTTAATTCGGACAGTTCCTCCATCATGTTTTCAGCATAAAGAGGCACTACACTGTTGTCAATCAAGTCACCTCCGATCAGAATTAAATCCGGATTTTGCTCGTTAATCATCTTCACGTATCGCTTTAAAGCCGTTTTCCCGGTTCCATATCCGAGATGTAGGTCACTCACGGCGACTATTTTAATAGGTTGCCGGTCGCCGGTCAAAGGTTTGTTGAGGGCGATATTGACTATGTTCGTTTTAGGGTGGCGATAATTATAGTACCCATATCCTAATAAGATGACTGTAAATAGCAAAGAGACGACGAAGCTGTAGTTGAAAGGGATACGGCATAGTTTCAACAGATCGAATGCGAGTAGGAATAAGACCATATATAAGGTGAATATCAGCCAGCCAGTGCCTATTTCATACATTGTATGAGATAAGAAAACCGGCATTTTTATGTTACGGGTCAGCATCGTCCCCACGATGGATAGAGCTGCGAGCCAAAACAAAATAGCCAACGGGATTTTGATTCCAACAGGAAGTCCGGATAACGCTTGTGCACCTCTATAGAATACATAGGTGTTTCCGCCAAGATATATGGTGATGAGGATAATGAAGAATATCGGCATAAAATAGATGTATTAAAATTGAGTGGCAAAAGTAGTTTAATTCTTGATAAAGAAGGAATAAACTACTGATATAAACCTAAAAATTGCATAATAAGATCGGCATTTTGAATTTTCTTAGGAAAAAAATGCTTTTTGATTCACCATGATTTTAATTATGCCTGTTTTATTATAAAAGACAACGAAAAAAGTTCAATTTATGATAAAACAGGATTTTCATATATCTAATATTATTGCCAGACACTTATCGGGTGAAATCACTCCTGAAGAAAACGCTCAACTGGAGAAATGGCGAAAAGCAGATTCCGCTCACGAAGCACTCTTTCAGAAAATTTGCAGTAAAGAGAATTTGAAAAAGCATGTGGAAAGTGGTACGTCTTTCAACACTGCAACCGGTTGGATGGAGGTGCAAAATCGCATCAGAAAGAGTAATAACCGGGAACGGATGATAAAAATCCTCAGTTATGCCGCTGCTGTTTTAGTACCGGTCTTTTTTGTTGGCATCTCACTGAAATACACTACTCACGACTATTTTTCTAACAAGTCCGTGCTGATAGCCCAACCTATATTGCCGGGAGCGGCCAAAGCAATATTGACTTTGGATAATGGGGAGACTATCAATCTGAATAAAGAAACGGCAGATGCTTTACAAACAATAGAGGGAACGAACATTCAGATAGATTCAACCACCCTGAATTATCAGTTGGCACAGAGTACATCTGTCTCTCCAAAACCTGTATATAATAAGGTGGAGATTCCCCGTGGCGGTGAGTATGCATTAGTGTTGAGTGATGGAACAAAGGTGCATTTAAATTCAATGAGTAGCCTCCGTTTTCCGGTAGCATTTACTACGGGTAAGAGAGAAGTCGAGCTACAAGGTGAAGCCTATTTTGAAGTGAGTAAAACTGGGCAGCCTTTTATTGTAAATGCCAATGGCATGCAGGTTGAAGTATTGGGTACGACTTTCAATATCTCCGCTTATCCCGATGAGGAGTACCAGACCACCCTAGTAAACGGATCTGTAAAGGTCAGTGCCGAAAAGGGTGAAAGCCTTATACTGAAACCGTCGCAACAAGCTACCATCGCTTTGGGAAGTAATTCCATACAGGTGCGAACGGTAGATACTTCATTCTATACTTCATGGGTGAAGGGGAAGATCAACTTCAAAGATCAACGCTTGGAAGATATCATGAAGACACTTTCACGTTGGTATGACATGAACGTAGTTTACGAAAATGAAAAACTCAAGAATATACGTTTCGGTTGTAATCTGAATCGTTATGAAGAAATAACTCCTTTCGTCAAGTTACTGGAAAAGACAGAAGAAGTACACGTGAAAATCGAAGGTAATACAATAACATTCCATAATTAACCCAAAAAAGATTACTATGAACAAGAAAGAACACAAGAATCAAGCTGAAAGAAGTAGTAGACGTTTATGGATAACGTTACTATTTTTTTGTTTCACAGTTACCGGTTTTATGCAGGCTGCCAATGCAGTGTTTGCACAAACCACTGTCACAGCAACTTTTAAGAATGCCACTCTTAACGAAGTGCTGTGGGAAGTTCAGAGACAAACTGATTTCACCTTTGTGTATAGCACTGAAGAGGTGAAAAATGTAAAAGTAGAAAAGTTGATTGTGAATCATGAAAAGATTGCTGATGTGCTGGATAAATGCCTGAAAGGTAGTGGGCTGACTTATACGGTTCATGAAGGTGTCATCGCTATTAAGCCTGCTTCTAAGGTTGAAGCTGTAGCTGCTCCCCAGCAAGAGGTTAAAGTGAACGGAAGCGTTGTAGATGAGACGGGTGAATCTGTTATCGGAGCCAATGTACTGGTAAAAGGTACTACCAACGGTTGTACCACCGATCTGGACGGGCATTTCTCTCTTGATGTGGATCATCTGCCTGTTACTTTGATTGTTTCTTATGTAGGCTATATCCGTCAGGAAGTTAAAGTTATTTCTGCAAAGATGGTTAAAGTGGAAATGGTACCGGATAACAATTTGATGGATGAAGTGGTCGTTACTGGTTATGGTACCTTCAAGAAATCTGCTTATGCCGGTTCTGCTTCCAGTGTAAAAGGAGAGACACTGAAAGATGTTCCTGCTATTTCTTTCAAGGACCTGTTGCAAGGCAATGCGCCGGGTGTGCAGTTCACATCATCTTCCGGCCAGCCAGGTGCCTCTTCTTCATTGAGGATTCGTGGTATGGGGTCTTTTAACGCCAGTAATTCTCCTCTTTATGTGATAGACGGAGTACCGATGCGCTCAGGTACTATCAATACGATGAGTTCGGATGCGGGGCTTGATATCATGTCGACTATCAATAGCTCCGACATCGAGAGTGTTACAGTCATTAAAGATGCCGCTGCCGCTTCTCTTTACGGTTCGCGTGCTGCCAACGGCGTTGTATTGATTACGACAAAGAAAGGTAAGGCGGGCAAAGCCTCCATCTCATTGAAAGCTGATTGGGGTAGTTCTGATTTTGCTATGGATTATCGTCCTGTCATGGGTGGAGAGGAACGTCGCCAATATATTTATGACGGTTTGGTGGCAGGTCAGATAAAGAAGGGTAAGAGCGAAGCTGATGCAATGGCTTATGCCGACGGAAAGATTGATAACTATGCTCCGGTTCCCTGGTGTGGATATGTGGACTGGGATGATATTATGTTTCAGAAAGGAAATCATCAGTCCTATGAAGCCTCTCTTTCAGGAGGTACGGACAGATTTAAGTACTACTCTTCGCTTTCTTATTTGAAACAGGACGGTATTGCCATCAATTCCGGTCTGGAACGTATCAGTGGAAGGCTGAATGTTGATTTTCGAGCTACTGACAAGCTTAAGTTAGGTGCCAATGTTCTGTTTGCCACTGTCAATCAGGATGTGTATAGCGAAGGTACTTCTTATTCTTCTCCTTTCTATACTTCGCGTAACGCCGTTGTCCCTTCCGATCCTGTTTACAATGAAGATGGAAGTTGGAACCGTGATTTTATCCGCAACAGTGACCGTAATCCGGCATTGGCGGCAACTTATGATTATCAGCGCGAATATGTGACCCGCACGTTCAATACCATCTACGGTGAATATGAGTTCATCAAGGATCTGAAGTTCAAGTCTACCTTGAGCTATGATTATGTTAACACGAAAGGCAATGACTGGAAGGACCCGCGTACCTCTAACGGCGATGACATCAATGGTGGCATGAGCAAGAAGTTCTATGAGTACAAGAAAATGGTATGGGCCAACCAGTTGAGTTATAAAATGTCTATAGCCGCGGATCATCATCTTGATGCATTGGCAGGATATGAGATTGATGACCAGTATCGCGACTACTTATCCGGTTATGCCACTAATTTTGCCACTTACGACAAAAACCAGATCAGTAATGGTATGAAGACCGAATCGGTGGGTGGCAGCGATACGCGTACCCGTATGGTATCTTATCTGTTCCGCCTGAATTACGACTATAAAAACAAATATTATCTGGGTGGCAGTTTCCGTATGGATGGCAGTTCCCGTTTTCTCAAAGATAATCGTTGGGGTAGCTTCTGGTCGATATCTGCCGCATGGCGTGTGATTGAGGAAAGCTTTATGGACTCTGTCAAGGATTGGTTGACTGACCTGAAGATACGTGCTTCTTATGGTGTGAATGGTACTCTTCCTACTGACTATTTCGGATACAGAGGACTGAGCAGTCTGACCAATGGATATTTGGAACAGCCGGGCATTATTCAGTCGCAACTTAAGAACGATGATTTGCAATGGGAAACCAACTATAACCTGAATCTGGGGTTGGATTTCAGTCTGTGGAACCGTCTGAATGTTACGTTGGAATATTATACCCGTACCACTAAAAATCTGTTGATGGACCGTCCTATCTCTATGACAACCGGTTTCGGCAGTTATCTGATGAATATCGGTAAAGTTTCGAATAAAGGAGTGGAACTGGAAATTAATTCTACTAATATCCGGACAAAAGATTTCTCATGGAACACCACATTCAATATTTCACACAATAAGAATGAGATTGTGACACTCGATGGCATGCAAACAGAAATTATTAAAGGAACTCAGATTCGCAAAGTCGGCAAATCATTCCGTACGTTCTATATGAAAGAATTTGCCGGTATCAATCCGGAAACCGGTGCTCCGCAGTTCTATACGAATGACGTGGACGAGAATGGTAACTATAAAAAAGAGATTACTGAAGTTATAGATGAGGCACATGCCATTGTGTTGGACAAGCATGCGGAGCCTAATGTGATAGGCGGCTTGTCAAATACTTTACGCTATAAATGGTTTGATTTCAACTTTATGTTCTCTTACCAGTTTGGTGGTTACTCTTATGATACTTGGGCACAAAAGACCGAACACGGAGGCAACGATCTGGAGGCTAATATTCCGACTTACTATAAGAACAGTTGGAGGAAGCCGGGAGATGTTACCAAGTATGAATTATTTTACGAAAAGCCAAATGTAGCTATGAATAAGGTGACAACGACGCGCAGACTGCACAGTACTGATTTTATCCGTCTGAAGACTTTGACATTCGGCGTGACCATCCCGAAAGAGTGGACCCGTACAATCGGTATCGAGAATGTACGCTTGTATGCATCAGCCAATAATCTTTGGACTTGGGCAGCATACGATTATTACGATCCAGAAGCCGTCAGCGGTGGTACTGCTATCTGGGGAACCCCTCCTTTAAAGACTGTGACTTTCGGCGTAAACATTAATTTCTAACCGTTAAAAAACTTGATATTATGAAGCTATTAAAATATTTATTTATCAGTTCTGTATTGTTCTTCGTAAGTTCTTGCGGAAACGATTGGTTGGATCTGGATCCTTCCACTTCGATAGATACTGAAACCAGTATTAAGATATTGTCGGATGTTGAGTTTACCTTGAATGGTATTTATAGCACGATGCAAAGCTCGGATGCCTACTCCGGTCGGCTGGTATATTATGGAGACGTGACGGGAGATGATATGCAGGCGGTTAGTTCTACCAAACGTGTGGCCGACTATTATCGTTTCAATTTTACAAAAGATAATGGCCCCACTTCTCACTGGTCTTATCTTTATTCTATCATTCAGAATTGTAATCTGATTCTGATGAACATTGACAAACTTGTCATTGATGAAGAAGATACCGAATACAGAGATGACCTGAAAGGCGAAGCTTTGGCAATCCGTGGGCTGGCCTTATTCGACTTGACCCGTATCTTCGGCTATCCCTATACCAAAGATAACGGAGCATCATTGGGGGTGCCCATTGTGGAAGGATTGTCCACTATTGAAAGTAAACCCTCCCGAAACACCGTAGCTCAGTGCTATACGAAGGTGATTTCCGATCTTACCGAAAGCATTGGTTTGCTGAGCGGTGATTTTAATAAGGGTAAAATTAATAAATGGGGAGCAATGGCATTACTCAGCCGCGTATATCTCTACAAGAATGATAACACTAATGCACTGAAAATGGCGAAAGATGCCATTAAGGGAGCGGAAAAAGAAGGCTATGCCTTGTGGACCAATGAAGAATATCCCACAGCATGGAGTAATGATGCGTCTGCCTCCAATCCGGGTGAAGTCTTGTTCGAAATCGTGAACCTTACTACTGATAGCCCGGGTAAGGAGAGTATGGGCTATCTGAATTCTAAGGATGGTTATGATGACATGTGCATCACTTGTTCCTTCTATCAGTTCCTGAAGAAAGATCCTAAAGATATACGTCTTAAATTGTTGAGTTTCGATAAGAAATATTATGCTTATGTCTTTAAGTATCAACCGCAGCAGAATGAAAGTATCACGGATGCCAATATTCCGCTTATTCGTCTGTCCGAAGTTTATCTGATTGCGGCTGAGGCAGCTGTCAAGTTGGGCGATAATGCCACAGCGATTGAGTATCTCGATCCGATTGTGAAGCGTGCTAATCCGGAAAACACAGTAGTGGGACAGACCATTACTCTGGAAAGAGTGCTGGATGAACGCCGTAAAGAACTGGTTGCCGAAGGACACCGCATGTATGACGCTATCAGAAATGGATTGACAGTAGAGCGTAAGGATGTAAAAGACAGCAATCTGAGTAAAACCAAACATGATACGAAGTATATGACCTATGACTGGAATTTCTATATGATTGTACTTCCTGTTCCCAAGAAGGAAATGGATGCCAATCCTAATATGGAACAGAATCCTGGATATGGTGGAAGATAATTTTAATAAATGATATATGATGAGTAAAACAAGTTTCACGAAGTACTTTCTTATCGCATTTACTCTAATGTTCATCAGTTCCGGCACTAAGGCCGGAACTTTTGGTTCAGACGGTAATAAGAAGAAAGATAAAGAGAAAAAAGAAGAGTTATCGGCTGACGGACCGTATGTGCTTTATCAGCCTGATGGTAAAACGCGTGTCATCAGTGTCGATAAGAAAGGGAAAATTACCGATACGACTTATGTTGCACTACCTGAAGATTTTATCTTGCATGTGGTAGATCATAAGGGGCGGTTTCCGTTTGATGTGAGATTGCATCCGGTGAAACGTCCCGATTGGAAATATCGGCAACCAGAAAAAGTGTTTGTTATGTCCGACCCGCATGGTAAGTTGGATTGTGTTATTAGTTTGTTGCAGGGTAATGGGATTATTGATAAAAACTACAAATGGAGCTTTGGTAATAATCATCTGATGGTTATCGGTGATATTTTTGATCGTGGAAAAGATGTACCGCAAATATTCTGGCTGTTTTATAAGTTAGAAGATGAGGCTGCAAAAGCAGGTGGAACTGTTTCTTTCCTGTTAGGGAACCATGAGCCGCTGGTGCTGGCTAATGACTTACGCTATACGAAAGATAAATATAAAGTGCTGGCACAGAAATTGAATATGAATTACCCTGAACTATTTGGACCCGATACTGAATTGGGTAAATGGTTAGGTACCCGTAATACGATGCAGATTATAGGTCGTGATCTTTATGTTCATGCCGGGTTAGGCAAGAATTTTTATGATCGTAATCTAAGTATCCCTACCGTGAACGAAGAAATGAGTAAAGTCCTTTTCATGAATAAGAAAGAACGCAGGGCTCTTTCTCCATTGACCGCATTTCTGTATGGTAACGACGGTCCCATCTGGTATCGTGGGCTTGTGCGTACAGATGCCAAGTATCATCCAATGGCGCAGGACAGCCTGCAAATGGTGATGGAACGCTATAAAGTCAAACACATTATCGTAGGGCATACCATCTTCAAGGATATTTCTACTTTCTATGATGGCAAGGTTATCGGTGTCAATGTAGACAATAAAGAAAATCAGAAGAAGAAACGGGGCCGTGCATTGCTGATTGATAAGAATACTTACTTCGTTGTGGGTGATAAAGGCATTCTGCGGAAATTGTAGGAACACTTTTCATTGTTTTTAGTCTTCTTGTTATACCTTTATCTTTTAATTCCATATCTTTGTCGTAATAATTAGAAAAAGACATAATAAGAAGACTATGATAGAAATTACTGATGCCGCCTTGCGCAAAGCAGCAGGCGAGGGAATGGATACTTTTATTCAGGTATTTACCGACAGATATAAAGAAGTGATAGGTGGTGAGCTGACCGCTGAGTCCATGCCGTTGCTGACAGGTGAGCAGCACACTTTGCTTGCTTACCAGATATTCCGTGATGAAGTAATGGATGGCGGTTTCTGCCAGTTGATACAGAATGGGTATGGAGGTTATATTTTTGCCAATCCGTTTGCTAAGGTGATGCGTCTGTGGGGAGCAGAAGATTTCGGTAAACTGGTATATAGAGCTAAAAAGATTTATGATGCCCATCGTGAAGATTTGGAACGGGAGCGTACAGATGATGAATTCATGGCTATGTACGAGCAATATGAAGCTTTCGATGAACTGGAAGAAGAATTCTTGGAAAAAGAGGAAGGCATAACAGCTTTGATAGCCGGTTATGTAGATGAGCATTTGGAACTGTTTGCTAAAATCGTCTGATAAGAGAGTTCATTTTGTATGGAATATCTACGAAAAAAAATATTTTGTTGTATTGCAGTTGATTATTCGATAAATGTTGAATGGAGGCTTTTCCCCCTCCCAAAGTCGTATTCTCTCCTTTTCTTTCTAAGGAGTTATTCGTAAATGACTAAGGAAAGACTTCTTTTCCCTTACTCCTAAATGTACGTACCCTTAATTTAAAACTCCATCCCACAACTGCGGGCCCGTTGGTTTCCATCTGCAGGCTCTCTGTTTTCCGATTGTGGGCCGAATAGCCCGCAATTGGAAAACAGAGATTGGAATAAGGCATAGTGATAAAAAGGTTAAGGCATAGTCGTGTTTTACCTTAACCTCGTTGTTGTTTTCATGTATGTTTCTTGTTTGTGAAATGGTGTTAAAACGTTAGTGAAAATATACTATTTTCTGTTTCTTTGTATTCATTTAGTTTAGAAAAATGAATAAATATCTGTTTCTGCTTTTTTCATTTCTTGGGGGAGGACTTGTTTCATGTATGCAGACTCATACAAATGTCGATTTACTGGAACGGGCTGAAAGGTATATAGAAGTATATCCTGACAGTGCTATGAAATTATTGAATCTGATACAGTATCCTGAAAGGCTTCATGCTAAAGAAAGTGCTGACTATGCTTTATTGTGGACACAGGTGCTGGATAAAAACAATTTGGATAGCTTGCAATCAGATTCTTTGATTAGGACTGCTATAGATTATTACAAGGGAAAGAATGATCCTGTGAAAGCTGGAAAGGCTTACTATTATTATGGCAAAACAATGCTGGTGAAAGGTAAGGAATCCGAAACGATGGAAGCTTATTTGAAAGCATTGACATTCTTAAAAGACACAAAGGAGTATAAATTGCAGGGATTGGTATTTGAACATATCGGGTACTTAAATTTGGGACAAGGTATGTATGAACAGTCGATAGATAATTACCGGGAGTCTGTTCGATATTATGAATTGGCAGATGATAATATAGGAGAGGTGTACGGTTGTAGAAATGTTGCCCGGGGATATTTGGCAAAACAGGATTATGATAGTGCCCATTGGTATGCAAATAAAGGATTATCTCTGTTAGTGGACACTACCGATCATGTAAAGTCTTCCCTTCTTCAGTTGTTGGGACTGATAGCTAAGGATAATAAACAGTATACAGAAGCTATTAATTATTTTGTTTCTGCTATCGGATCGAGTAAAGATAGGAATGATGAATTACGTTATTATTTATCTTTGGGACGTACTTATATGGATATGGGGAAGTTTCGTTTAGCTGAAAAGTGTTTCAATCATTGTAAAAATGTGGATGATGAATTTATTTTGTCAGGTGCATTTTATTATTTATGTCTTCTGAAAAGGGAGGAAGGAAATTATAAACAAGCTTTTTTGTACAAAGAAAAGTCTGATTCACTATTAGAGATTGTGCGTAATAATGAATTAAGGGAACAACTTTTGGCTTTACAAAAGAGGTATGAAGCTGATAAGCTTATTTTTGAAAATAAACAGATAAAACTGGAAAAAGAGAAGCAAGCCTATTTTTATTTGGTTGTAGTGCTTCTGATAAGTGGAGTGAGTTTTAGTCTTATTAAAAGATATAAAAAGAAAAATTTACGAAATATAGAAGCTTTAAGAATAAATGAGAAGATTATAGAAGAATATGCTTGTAGGATAACAGAATTTAAGCAGAAAGAGGAATGGGAGCAAAAGGCAAAGAGGGAAACGATTGGAAAATTGAATAGAAAAATTTTGGAATTGATATCTGAAAATAAAAAAATACGTGATAATTCATGTGTTGAAGCATTATTCATATTAGGAGAATTGAAACAAGGTAGGTTAATTGCGGAAAATATGTCAGCAACCGAACGCCAGAATATATTTGACTTTTTGGACTTGGTTTATGCTAACTTTATTTCTCGGATAAAAGCTGATTTTGATTTAACTAAAGGTGAATTGTTACTGGCAGCATTGATAAAGTTAGGTTTTTCAAATCAGCAGTTGATGATTGTTTTTGATTGTGAAATGAAGTCTGTTTATAAGAACAAGCAAAGATTAAAATCGCATTTATTGCTAAGAAAAGACGATGCTTTGGAGCAAATGATAGCGTTTTATTGAAAATAATATCTTGTTTTTGTCCACTATGTAATTTGTTACTTTATTGATTAATAGCAGCTTAGTTGCTAATTGTGTGTCCACATATCCATTCCTGTTATTAGGTTTTATAGCACTAACTTTGTTTCTGAATTTAAAAAAGATAGGCTATGAAATTAAAATTGATTCTATGTTTATTAGGGGTATTGCTCTTTGGGAAGGTAAATGCTGGTTCTCCGGAAGGTAATGATGGAGGTTTCGAGAAGGTTCTTATTCAAATGACTGGAAATGATGTTCCTTTTGACATTCTAACAAAAGGTAATTTGGGAGATCACCGTTCTGTACGGCCATTGATTCCAATTTATGTGTTGTTAGATGGTAGTAATTATTCTTTGGAAGTATGTTTTGAACAAGCTATAGGGGAGGCTGATATTACCATTTCCCAGAATGGTGTTGTGGTTTATTCTTCTTCAGAAGATATACAGGCTTCTATGCAAAAGACTGTTCAATTGAATTCTGGTGCTTCTGGTAATTTCCTTATAGAAATAGAAGGGAAAAATGGCGCTTATGCGTGTGGACAATTTGAATTATGATACATGATATAATTTGTTTAACCTAATAATGTGATGCTTATGAAAAAAATTAGTTTGTTATTAGTAGGATTGTTGGCAATGTTTTCTTGCGAACAAGAAGATTTGGAAGGGATTGTGAAAAGTGATACGGAGCAGGTACAGACAAGGGCGACAATGTCATCTACTGCAGATTTTAATCAGATAACTGAATTGGATGGTATTCCTGTGAATATTTTGAATGTAGGAAATACTAGTCGTAGATATTTGTCATGTGCACCATCTGGAAGTGAAATGAGTTTATATACAGAAGATGATGGAAGTTTGCGACAGCGATGGTATGTACGGTCTGGAAATATAATTCTTGTTGGAGGGAATAGCTCTATTTCTTCTCCTCCTTTTACACCTACAGTTAAACCTAATGATAGCAAAACGGAGCCTATTTTAGCTGGAGCGATTGGTAGTTTTATTCCTGCTAATTTATCATTTATTCCTTCGGGGAATAATTATTATATAAAATATGCTACATTTTCGTTATCTTCTCCAGAGCTATATTTACAATCAGATACACAAAATGGAACTGTATTGAAGTTTAAAACACCTCATTCTACAGATCTTGCTTTGTGGAGAATGGTTCCTGTTGGGGAGTTTCGTCTTATTGATGTGGAATATGTGAAATCTGAATTTGATGGTGATTTTATAAATCGAAGAGATCAATTTATAATGGGAGCTATTTTCCCAGGGGAACCTTTTGATGTGGAGCATACTCTTACGGTTTCTGAAACAGTAAGAGAAAGTAGTACTTTCAATGAAACTAATGGTGTTTCTACTCAGAATCAAAGTGCATTTCATTGGAGTAGTCAATCTGGGCAAGCCCCTTTACCTGTAGTAAGTATTAGTGGTGATCTTAGTACTTCGACAACTTCATCTCATTCAACTAACTATACTTCTACAGGTGGATATGATGTGGTTGTATCCCAGGCTTTTAAGGTGGTTATTCCTGCGAATACAACCTGCAGAGTTGAGGTCTTAAAAATGTCATATAATACAACTCTCACTTATGTTGCGACCTTAGAAAAAGCAGATGGTGCAGAGGCCGGTGAGAAATTTAGAATTAAAGGAAAATGGGAGGGCATAGTAACGACTTTCTTGTATTACAATATTTATCGAGATGAAGATAATAAATTACTGGATACTCGAGTTCTTGAAGATGAAAACTAAATAAAGGTTAAATAAATAGTAGGGTTTGCAGTATTTAGATTAATATTTCATTTACTCTTAAAAACAATGAAAAAATGGAGAGAGTGCGGTGTTACTCGATTCTTTTATCTAAATTTGCAAACTCTAATATTTATAGAACAATGAAAATGGCTAAGTTTAAAATCTGGATGGTTGCCCTGACCTTAATAATGGGTGTTTCGTTTACTTCTTGCATGGATAGTGACCCGACAGTGACGGATATAACATTAGGACAAGTGACAGAAATATTTCCAAGTACTGTTATTACTGCTCCTTATGGCATTAAATTTACTGCAGTAAATTCTTTAGCAGATAAGAATTTAACTTATGGTGATTATGTGCAATTTCAATATTCATATAATTCAGATGAACAACAGGTAGATCAAAATACGAAGAATATTAATGTGACGATTCCTTATATCCAAGTTATAAAGACTGGAAGTGTAATAGTAGGCAATAGTAAAGGAGAAGAAGAGGAAAATGCTACTATCCTTGGGATAGGATATGGAGCCGAATATGCATCTCAGGCTCAGTTTATATATTATGATAAGAATACTCTGGTTGTTCCTATAAACTTCTTGGCAAAAAAAGAATTAGATAGTCATCTCTGCACTTTATACTGTAATATAGAAGAAATCAAAGATACGGATACAGAGTTGAAATTCTATTTACGTCATTATTCTCAAGAGGAAGAAGTGGCAGAGCAAACAGGATATAATAGAATTTATAGGATAACAGAAGCTTTGTCTGCTTTTAAAAATATAACGAAAAAACTTCCTACAAAAGTTATTATCTATGCAAATGAGACAACTGATTTCAAAACAGATGATTTAGATAAGGCTAAATCTGAGTTGACTCCTTATTCTGTAGATTATCCCTATAAAGATTAATAATTGGATTACAAAGCATTATTCCATATAGCAATGTTACTGATTTCCTCTCCGGCCAAGGCCTGGGAGGAAATTCGTTTGGAGGAGGATAGGCGAAAAGTATTTACTGCTTTTGTCTATCCTATGATTGGTTTATGCGGATTGTCCGTCTTTATCGGCTCTTTGTTGGCGAAGGGGTGGGGCGGTCCCGAAAGTTTTCAATATGCCATGACGCAATGTTGCGCGGTGGCAGTATCCCTCTTTGGAGGGTATTTTCTGGCGGCGTATCTCATAAATGGGATGCGCGTTAAAATGTTTATGATGGACAGTGACATACCCTTGACGCAACAGTTTGCGGGCTATGCGCTGGTTGTTCTTTTCTTGCTCCGGATTATTATCGGCATATTGCCGGACTTTAATATCATCGGATTGCTGTTGCAGTTCTATATTGTGTATGTGGTGTGGGAGGGGGCTTCCACGTTGATGGAAGTAGAAGAAAAAGACCGGTTACGGTTTACAATCATTTCTTCCATCCTACTCATTGCCTGTCCTATGCTCATTCAGTTTATATTCAACAAGCTGACGATGGTGCTTAATTAACGTTTGAAATCATGAAACAAGCTCCTGTTAATATAAAAAATAAGCGCGCTACATTCGATTACGAATTGATAGACACTTATACCGCGGGCATTGTGCTCACGGGTACGGAAATTAAATCGATCCGCATGGGTAAAGCAAGCCTTGTGGATACCTTCTGTTACTTTGCCAATGGCGAGCTGTGGGTGAAGAATATGCATATTTCCGAATATTTCTACGGTTCGTACAATAACCATTCGGCACGCAGGGAGCGTAAACTCTTACTTACCAAAAAAGAACTTGATAAACTGGCGCGTGGAGCGAAAGATCCCGGCTTTACAATGGTTCCCGTTCGTATGTTTATTAATGAAAAAGGACTTGCCAAAGTGGTGGTAGCCCTTGCCAAAGGTAAAAAACAATACGACAAGCGTGAGGCTTTAAAAGAAAAAGATGACAAACGCGATATGGCGCGTATGTTTAAGAGATAATTGTTTAACGTGGTAATGTGATAAAGTGATAATGTGATAGAGTAATATCACTTTACCACTTTATCACATTACCATTCTATCACTAAATACAAATGGTTTCTATTGAAAAGTCGGTGCGTGAGCGCATCCTTATTTTAGACGGTGCTATGGGCACCATGATACAACGGTACAACTTAACAGAGGAAGATTTTAGGGGAGAACGTTTTGCCGGTATCCCCGGGCAGATGAAAGGAAACAATGACCTGCTTTGTCTGACGCGCCCTGATGTGATACAGGATATACACCGTAAATATCTCATGGCAGGTGCCGATATCATTGAAACCAATACGTTTAGCTCTACCAGTGTCAGTATGGCCGATTATCATGTGCAGGAGTATGTACGTGAGATGAATCTGGCTGCCGTTAGACTGGCACGTGAAGTAGCTGATGAATTTTCCACACCTGATAAACCACGTTTTGTAGCCGGTTCCATCGGACCTACCAATAAGACTTGTTCCATGAGTCCCGATGTGAATAATCCGGCTATGCGTGCGCTGACTTATGATGAACTTGCTGATGCCTATCGGGAACAGATGGAAGCCTTGCTGGAAGGTGGAGTAGACGCTCTGCTGATAGAAACCATCTTCGATACATTGAACGCCAAAGCAGCTATCTTTGCCGCCGAAAAGGCGATGGAGGCTACAGGCGTTCAAGTTCCTGTTATGCTGTCCGTTACTGTATCCGATACAGGCGGACGTACTCTGTCGGGACAGACTTTGGAGGCTTTTCTTGCCTCCGTTCAGCATGCCAATATCTTTTCGGTAGGTTTGAACTGTTCCTTTGGTGCTCGTCAGTTGAAACCTTTCCTGGAACAGCTTGCTGCCCGTGCTCCTTATTATATCAGTGCATACCCCAACGCGGGATTGCCCAACAGCCTGGGGCAATACGACCAGACGCCTGCCGATATGGCGCATGAAGTGAAAGAATATATCCAAGAAGGGCTGATAAACATCATTGGCGGTTGCTGTGGTACGACCGATGCGTACATTGCCGAATATCCTGCCCTGATAGCCGGTGCTGCTCCCCATGTTCCTGCTCCGAAACCCGAAAGTCTTTGGCTTTCCGGCTTGGAATTGCTGGAGGTGACTCCTGAGAAGAACTTTATCAATGTGGGAGAACGCTGCAATGTGGCCGGTTCCCGCAAGTTCCTGCGTCTGGTTAATGAAAAGAAATACGATGAAGCCCTCAGCATTGCCCGTCAGCAAGTAGAAGACGGGGCGCAGATTATCGACGTAAATATGGACGACGGTCTGCTGGATGCACAGGCTGAAATGACTACTTTCCTCAATCTGATTGCTTCCGAGCCGGAGATTGCCCGTGTTCCTGTGATGATTGACTCTTCCAAATGGGATGTAATTGTTGCCGGATTGAAGTGTTTGCAAGGAAAGTCCATTGTGAATTCAATCTCTCTGAAAGAGGGAGAGGAAAAGTTTCTGGAACATGCCCGTACAATCAGGCAATATGGTGCAGCTACTGTAGTAATGGCTTTTGATGAAAAAGGACAGGCGGATACGTACGAACGTAAGATTGAAGTGTGTGCACGTGCTTATCAGCTTTTGGTTGAGAAAGTGGGATTCAATCCTCATGATATAATTTTTGACCCCAACGTCCTTGCTGTGGCTACGGGTATGGACGAACATAATAATTATGCTGTAGACTTTATCCGGGCTACCGGTTGGATACGTAAGAACTTGCCGGGTGCTCATGTTAGTGGTGGCGTCAGCAATTTGTCATTCTCTTTCCGTGGCAACAATTATATCCGTGAAGCCATGCATGCGGTGTTCCTTTATCATGCCATCCGTGAAGGAATGGACATGGGGATCGTAAATCCGGCTACGGCTGTGCTTTATACTGATATTCCTGCCGATATACTAGAACGCATAGAGGATGTGGTTTTAAACCGTCGTCCCGATGCTGCCGAGCGTCTGATAGAAACTGCTGAACAACTGAAAGCTGCTGCCGAACAACAGAAAGGTAATGCCACTGATAAACAAGTTGCCCCTCTTTCATGGCGTAATGGAACAAGTGTGGAAGAACGCTTGAAACATGCTTTGACGAAAGGAATTGGTGACTATCTGGAGGAAGACTTGGCAGAAGCCCTGAAGCTCTATCCGAAAGCAGTGGATATCATCGAAGGTCCCTTAATGGCAGGTATGAACTATGTAGGTGAGCTCTTTGGTGCCGGAAAAATGTTTTTGCCCCAGGTGGTGAAAACTGCTCGTACCATGAAGAAAGCCGTTGCCATTCTTCAGCCTGTAATTGAAGCGGAAAAACAGGAAGGCTCCGCTTCTGCCGGAAAAGTCCTGCTTGCCACGGTGAAAGGTGATGTGCATGATATAGGTAAGAATATTGTTTCCGTGGTCATGGCCTGCAATGGTTATGAGATCATAGACCTTGGTGTGATGGTACCTGCTGAAACGATTGTTCAGCGTGCCTTGGAAGAAAAGGTGGATATGATTGGACTTAGTGGTCTGATAACTCCATCATTGGAAGAAATGGTACACGTGGCTATGGAATTGGAAAAGGCAGGTGCCGATATTCCTTTATTAATAGGTGGCGCCACTACTTCCCGACTGCATACAGCATTGAAAATAGCTCCCGTCTATCATGCTCCTGTGGTTCATCTGAAAGATGCCTCGCAGAATGCAACAGTAGCTGCCCGCTTGATGAATCCGAAAGCCAAAGAAGAATTAAAAGAAAAATTAAGTTCAGAATATCAGCAGTTGCGTGAAAAGAACGCTGCGCAAGCACCAAAGACAGTTTCGTTGGAGGAGGCGCAGAAGAATAAGCTGAATTTGTTTTAATGAAAAGGAAGATTAAGGTGGTAGAGTGATAAGGTGATAGATCTGCCATCCTATCGCTTTATCACCTTACCACCCTATCACTCTTTTATTTTCTTCTTATATGTCTCATACCTCCCCATAATATCCCTCACAAAGTTATATGTCTCTATTCCACGGAAGTATCCGTTTTTGCAGACAGGGTCGGTGAAGTATTCTTCATTACTTTTCAATAAGATGAAGTTCTCTACGTTATCTTTCCAGACATATTTGTTCTTTCCATATTTTTCAGCCAGTGCCATTGCATCCAGCACATGCCCGATACCCGAATTGTAGGAAGCAAGTACAAAGTTGAGCCGTTCTTCGCTCGGTACTGAAGAGAAACTCTTACTGGTAGCATTGATATATTTTACGGCAGCTTTCACACTCTCTTCCGGGTTCTGTTCTTTTCCTTCAGGGATTCCCATGGCGCGCGCTGTGGCAGGCATCAGTTGCATTAGTCCTTTGGCTCCGGCCCATGAAACGGCTGTTGTATCAAAGTTGGACTCTGTATAGGCCAGAGAGGCAAGCAACCGCCAATCCCAGTCTATTTCTGAAGCATACTTTTTGAACAATTCGTCGAAGTGTGAAATCTTTCCCTCACGAAGAGAAAGGATGGAAGTGTGTGGAGTTGCTTTGCTGATCTCAAAATATCTTTTCATACTGGCAGTGTAGGCGGGAGAAGTCATATTCTCTTCATGCCATTTATTAGCGGCTGCTGCCAGTTCCGGACTATCCTTGCGCACTGCCCAGGAAGCCCTTTGGTCGAAACTGATGGATAATTTAATATTCAGATTGGGGTAATACGTTGTGTTAAGCTTGGCTACGTCATTATCGGCTACCGTATAAGGAATCTTTCCCTGGGATACTTGTGTGATGAGATCTTCTACTGAAATGCTGTCATTAGTCACTTTGTGGATATGGATGCCGCCACCGAGTTCTTTATCCAGATTTACCAGACGGTCGTAATATTTTCCGGGCTTTACATATACATCCTTGCCTATCAGTTCCGTTACATCCGTCAGCGGTTTTGTTTTCCCGCCTGCGCGTTGCACAATAACTTGGTGTGTGATTACTTCTTCACCGCAATAGATCAGACTGTCTTTTAATTCCTTCGTGATGGGGACATTATAGGCAATGATGTCTCCTTCGCCTGCCAGTAACTTGTTTATAAGTCCCTGTACATTCCTTGCCACCACTACGCGCAGTTTTACCCCGAGACTTTTGGCAAACTGTTCACTCAACTCGTACTGGAAGCCCATTTCCTGACCACGATAGTTGAAGTAAGAAGTAGAACTGTATAGCGTCAGTACAACGAGTTCACCGCTATCTTTTATCTGTTGCAAATCGCCCACAGCTTCATCGGGCATGGAACCATGCCGTTTATTTCCGCACCCCGACAGGCAGCACAGACATAGCAAGAATATTAAGATACTTCTATTCATTCAAATATATAAATAACTGAGACGCCTCAGTTGTTCATTTATCAGAGATGCTTCTTTATATACATCGTCAGAATATCGATTGCCACCTGATTGTTTCCCCCTTCGGGTATGATCAGGTCCGCATATCGTTTGCACGGTTCGATGAATTGCAGGTGCATAGGCTTCAAGATACGGGTATAACGTTCCATAACAGCTTCTGCCGTACGTCCGCGCTCCACTACATCCCGTTGTATGACACGAATCAGACGTTCGTCCGGATCAGCATCCACAAAGATCTTAAGGTCCATCATGCTACGCAGTTTCTTGTCGCACAGGGCAAGAATCCCTTCAATAATCACTACTTCCCGCGGTTCGATATGAATCGTTTCGGGCTCTCGTGTACAGGTAAGATACGAGTAGGTAGGTTGTTCAATGCTTTTCCCTTCACGCAGCATGGCTACGTGTTTGGATAAAAGCCCCCAATCGAAGGCATCCGGGTGGTCAAAGTTGATGTTCTGTCGTTCTTCTACAGGTACATGGCTACTGTCCTTATAGTAAGAGTCTTGCGGTAACAGTACCACTTCACCTGCCGGCAGGCTTTCAATGATTTTACGTACGACGGTGGTTTTTCCCGAGCCAGTTCCGCCTGCAATTCCTATTATTAACATCCGTTTAAGTGTATATTTAAAACAAAACGAGTATTTTTGCGGTTAATATTAATCGCTTCGGTTGACAAATATATAGATAAATCATTAAAATTGCAAAGTTATGGTCAAACACATTGTATTATTTAAATTAAAAGACGAAGTTCCGGCTGACAAAAAGCTGACAGCAATGAAAGAATTCAAGGCCGCTATCGAGGCTTTGCCAGCTAAAATATCTGTTATACGTAAGATAGAAGTTGGACTCAATATGAATCCTGGCGAAACTTGGAGCATTGCCCTCTACAGTGAATTTGATACGTTGGACGACGTGAAATTTTATGCTACTCATCCCGAACATGTGGCAGCAGGCAAGCTGATTGCTGATGTAAAGGAGAATCGCGCTTGTGTTGACTACGAAACAATTGACAATTGATAGTTGACAATTGACAATTAGTAATTAATCATTGATTATATGAAGAAAATATTATCCATTTGTCTGTTGCTGATTGCTGTCGTGGCACAAGCGCAGATACAGGAGCCCGTCAAGTTTAAGTCGGAGCTGAAGACACTTGCAGCGGGAGAGGCGGAAATTGTATTTACCGCTACTATCGATAAGGGTTGGCATGTATATTCTACCGACCTGGGCGACGGTGGTCCTATCTCGGCTACCTTCAATGTAGAGAAGATATCCGGTGCTACAGTTGTAGGAAAGTTGCAGCCGAAAGGAAAAGAAATAGCTTCTTATGATAAGTTGTTCGAGATGAACGTACGCTATTTTGAGTCTACGGCACAATTTGTTCAGAAACTAAAGCTCACAGGAGGAGATTATAAGATAGAAGGTTTTCTGGAATACGGTGCTTGTAATGATGAAAACTGTCTGCCTCCTACGCAGGTAGAGTTTAATTTCTCAGGTAAGGCAGAAGCCGCTAAAGGTACAGCAGTTGCAACTCCGGCTGAAAAGGTAACAGCTCCGGCAGAGGAAACGAAACCGGAAACTCAGCTTGCTTCACAAACTGAAACATCTGCGGATACAGCTTCTACTGGCATCATAGGTGGTGCAGATGGTCCGACGGATATAAATGTGGCAGGTAATATTGACTTGTGGAAACCTGTCATCAATGATCTGCAATCATACGGTGAAACCACTTCACAGGACGACATGTCATGGTTCTATATCTTTATCACCGGTTTCCTCGGTGGACTGCTGGCATTGTTTACCCCTTGTGTGTGGCCTATTATCCCTATGACGGTAAGTTTCTTCCTGAAACGTTCCAAAGATAAAAAGAAGGGTATTCGTGATGCCTGGACGTATGGCGCTTCCATCGTGGTGATTTACGTAACTTTAGGTTTGGCCATTACGTTGATCTTCGGTGCCAGTGCGCTGAATGCGCTTTCCACGAATGCCGTGTTCAATATCCTTTTCTGTCTGATGCTGGTTGTGTTTGCAGCTTCTTTCTTCGGAGCTTTCGAACTGACGCTGCCCTCTAAATGGAGTAACGCAGTAGATAGTAAGGCAGAAGCAACAAGCGGACTGCTCAGTATCTTCCTGATGGCATTCACGCTTTCACTGGTGTCTTTCTCTTGTACAGGTCCTATTATCGGTTTCTTGCTGGTACAGGTATCTACAACGGGTAGTGTGGTAGCTCCGGCTATCGGTATGCTCGGGTTTGCTATTGCTTTGGCATTGCCGTTCACATTGTTCGCCCTGTTCCCGTCCTGGCTGAAGTCTATGCCGAAATCAGGCGGTTGGATGAATGTCATTAAGGTTACTCTCGGTTTCCTGGAACTGGCTTTCGCTCTGAAGTTCCTTTCTGTAGCCGACCTGGCATACGGCTGGCGCATCCTCGACCGCGAAACGTTCCTGGCATTGTGGATTGTTCTGTTTGCTTTACTGGGCTTCTACCTGTTGGGCAAGATCAAGTTCCCACACGATGATGACGATACGAAAGTGGGAGTGGGCCGCTTCTTTATGGCACTTTTCTCGCTGGCATTTGCCGTGTATATGGTTCCCGGTTTGTGGGGTGCTCCGTTGAAGGCAGTCAGTGCTTTTGCACCGCCTATGCAGACTCAGGACTTCAACCTCTATAATAATGAAGTGCATGCCAAGTTCGATGATTACGATCTGGGTATGGAATATGCCCGTCAGCATGGCAAACCTGTAATGCTCGACTTCACCGGTTATGGCTGTGTAAACTGCCGTAAGATGGAGCTTGCCGTATGGACAGACTCTAAGGTAAGTGATATTATCAACAACGACTACGTACTTATTACACTTTATGTAGATAATAAAACCCCGTTGACCTCACCTGTTAAAGTGACAGAAAACGGACGGGAGCGTACATTGCGTACAGTGGGCGATAAGTGGAGTTATCTCCAACGCGTTAAATTCGGTGCCAATGCACAGCCCTTCTATGTGCTGATAGATAATGAAGGTCGCCCTTTGAATAAATCTTATTCGTATGACGAGGACATTCCTAAGTATATCGAGTTCTTGCAAACAGGATTGGAAAACTATAAGAAAGGAAAATAAACGAACGAATGCCCGGCTGATATATGCGACCGGGCATTTTTCATTAATCAATAACTTTATGAGACATATTGTAGACATCGAGACTTGGGAGCGCCGGGACAATTACAATTTCTTCCGGGGCTTTGTAAATTCCTGGTATTCCATTACCACAGAGATTGATTGTACCGAAGCCAGTGCCGCAGCGAGAGCTTCGGGCCATTCCTTTTTTCTCTATTATCTGTATGCCGTAGTGCGTTCGGCGAATGAAGTTCCGGAACTTCGTTATCGTACCGACAAGAACGGACAAGTTATTTTTCATGATGAAGTGGATATCATTTCTCCGATAGCTGTTCCTGGAAAGACTTTTTATACGGTTCGGATTCCTTACCACGAAGATTTCAAACGCTTTTATGCCGAAGCGTATGAGTTGATAACCAATATCCCCGAAGATGGCAATCCTTATGGTGCCGAAGAGGAGTTGGCAAAACAGGGAGATTATGATGTAGTGCATTTAAGCGCTGTCCCCAAAATGTATTTTACTGCTACTACTTATACGCTGGCCGAAGCCGGTAATGGTTGCAGTTATCCTTTGATGACTTCCGGTAAAGCGGTAACCCGTGAGGGACGTCTGGTATTTCCTTTATCCATTTATGTAAATCATGCCTTTGTAGATGGTTCGCATCTGGCGTCATTTTTTCAAAAGATAGAAGAACACCTGAAACGAATTTCACGGGAATAATTGTTATTGTCTGTTTGTTATCTGGAACTTTGTAAGTCGAAAATTTGATAATATTACATTCGTATTACAGATTTATTACAGAATCTTTCTTTAGCTTTGTATTTTCTAAGAAAATAAGTTGAAGTAAACCTTTGAGAATGATATGCTAAAGAAATATTCTGTATTGCGGGGATTTGTCGTTTTGTGTGTAGGACTGCTTGTCTTCAGTCTGCCTTCTTTGCAGGCACAGGACAGTGATTTCGTGACTTGGAACAAGATGAAAGCCCGGCACGATATATCCTCCAGAGTGGAACTTTACGGAGATGTCGAGATGCGTACCCGTGACGCATTGGATGAGATAGACCGTTGGGGCTTCGGCGTAGGTACTTCCGTTCTTCTTCTTCCGTTTCTAAAAGCTGAGGGCGGCTACGAATACCACTACCGCAACCGTGGTGAAGACGGCTGGAAATCCCGGCACCGTTATCATGCAGGTGTCTCTTTCACTCTCAAAAAACGACAATGGACGTTCACCCTACGCGAACGTTTTCAGCATACTTTCGACGGACGCGGAGCGGATGAATTCCGTCTCCGCACCCGCCTGAAAGCTGCTTATAAGGTAACTACATGGTCACCGTATATTTCTTTGGAGCAATATCACGGTCTGGGTAAAGATGAATGGTTTCATGCCTCCCGCTTCCGTGCCCGCGGTGGGGTGGAAGCTAAACTGTCGTCCTCCTGGTCGTCAGATGTTTTCTATTGCTATCAGCACGAGAGTGACTTGGACAGGCATATTCTGGGGTGGGAGTTGATTTACCGATTCTGATTGCCTTTGCTGACACTATTTCAGAGCATAGAGAGGAGCAAAAGAGATTGCGGAGATAATCAGTATCTTTATTCAGAAATGGAGATTCTTTTCTGTCGTAACGAAAAGTTGCTTTCTGCCCTAAAGTAACGTTCCACCAGATGAAATCCCAAAAGTTGCCGGCTTGTGTGTACTCTGCCACTTCCGCATACATTTCGCCTACTTTCAGATCCGGTAACTGATGTGCAGGATTGATCAATAACCTCTTCATTTCCATCTCCTCATCCATAAAAACCTCCCATCCATACCCCACCTTTATCAAAAATGAGTATATTTGCCCGCATCATTCTATCGTTTAACCTTAAAAACACAGTTTAAATGCAGCGTAGAGCCCCGCAAACATCTGATATTGACGATGAAACACTTTTTGCTAAAGTGGAGCGGGGAGATGTTGAGGCATTTACTGCGGTTTACAATAAATATCACAAACTGCTTTATGCATTGGCTTATCGCTATTTGATGAGTTCCGCGATGGCAGAAGACGCTGTGCAGCACGTATTTACCCGTTTCTGGGAATTCCGTTCGGAGCTTCGGGTGGGCATCAGCCTGAGAAACTACCTGATAACAATGACTAAAAATCATATACTCAATGTGATACGCAATGAGAATACTGCCCTTACCAAGAATTATGAGATAGCCCAAGGCATCCCTGCTTACGAAGATACCCTTGTTGACAGTCTGGAAAAGAAAGAACTGATGTCTATCTTTTATAAAGCTGTCGATATGTTGCCACCCCAAAAGCGGGAAATCTGTCTGATGAAAGTGTGTGAAGAACTCTCCAACCAGGAGATAGCCGACCGCCTGAAACTCTCTATCAATACAATCAAAACCCATTATTCCGATGCGCTGAAACTGTTGCGCGTCCATCTGGGAAAATTGCTAATTTTTGTTACGTACCTCACCTTGTTAAGGTATTTAAGTGTCTATTTAACAGTATGAGTACAGAGAATATGAATATACCTACAGAAAAACAGATACAGGAAGTGCTGACAGGTACATCTACTCCTGAAATTGCCCGGATCGTAGCGGCTTGGTTTGCTACCGATGAGGGTGCGGCCTATCTGGTTAAAAGCATGGATCGGGATGCCGTACAAATCAAACAGGGATTCGAAGAGCTCTATGTCAATCACGAAATCCCGTCCGAAGAGATGCTTGCCCATATCCGTCGCAACATCCGGCAGAAGCGCGTCCGCAGAATTGCTTTCCGTGTGGCTGCTGTACTCATTCCGTTTGTGCTGCTGATAGGGCTGTTTGTTCAGGTGAATACCCGTGTCGATCTGCTGGGTGATTCCGGTTACGAAGAAATCTATGTGCCCAAAGGTGAGCGCCTGCAAATGATGTTTCAGGATGGCACACGTGCTTATATAAATTCAGATTCACGCCTGAAGTATCCAAAGAAATTTGCGTTCTCCAGTCGTGAAGTCTACTTGGAAGGTGAGGCTTATTTTGTAGTATCGAAAAATTCCCGTCGACCTTTCATTGTCAATCTTAACGGACCTGCCGTACATGTTTTGGGAACCTCGTTCGATGTTCAAGCATATCCGGAGAATGAGGATATCACCGTTTGTCTGGACGAAGGACATGTCAATCTGACCCTTCTTTCTGATAAGAAATATCCGTTGCAGCCCGGTGAGAAACTTGTATATAATAAAGAGAGTGAGCATTGCACAATCATTCGGAATACAGATGCCCACCTTTCTTCGTTATGGAAAAAGAATGTGATAGCTTTTAAAGACACCCCGTTGTCGGAAGTAATCAAAGTGCTGAACCGTTGGTATGATGTAGACTTCAAGATAGAGGATAAAGCTGCTTGGAATGTATTTTTTACGCTGACATCTGAGAATACACTTCTTGAAAAGGTTTTGCGTGATTTGGAAAAAATCTCTCCGTTGCATTTTGAATATAAAGAAGTTGGGAAAACTGTGATAGTCACGATGAAATAACTTGAAAGAGACTTACACATGTAAGCCTCTTTATGTAAAGCGCTAAGGTGAGTCTCTTCTTTTTAGATTGCCGGAGTTAACTCAACAGTCAATCCTAAAGCGTTTACTATTCTGTAAAATGTGGCTACACTTGGAATAGTAATTCCTTTCTCTATTCGAGAGATGTAAGATTTATTAGTTCCGATGCGTTTGGCAAGTTCTTCTTGCGTTAACCGTGCATTTTTGCGGGCATCAAGTAATATTTGACTTGTGTAGAAAGCGTATGCTTCTTCATCAAACTTTGCACGCTCCTCTGTGCCAGGTTTACCAAATTTCTTTTCAAGAACAGCACTGTAATCAATGATTTGATGATTGTTTGTCTCCATAATAGGCCTCCTTAATTTTTAATGCTTTTTCTATTTCTCCTAATGGGGTCTTTTGGGTTTTCTTTTGAAAACCATTAAATAACACGACAATTTGATCATTGTCAAAAATGAAAAAGACTCGGTAAATATTGCTATTGTACTCCATACGGAGTTCATATAATCCATCACGTATAAATTTGATGAATTTTACGGGCATCCGGTCTTCTGTTTCTAAAAGCGAGATGATATAGTGCAATTTCAACAATTCTTTGGTAGAGAGAGTTTCTATGAATCTCTCAAAATATCCACCGTATGTTGTAATCCTGCGTTTCATGTAGCAAAGATATGAAAAGTTGCATAATTGTGCAACTATAATCATCTCATTTTTATTTCCTCATATAGAAGAAACTTCCCGAAATTTTTTTTTCAAGAACAGTACTGTAATCAATGAAAACAAAAAAAAGTGCGTATTGCAGGTGAAGAAAGGATTTAAGGGAGTTGATATTTCGAGAAATTGTAGCCAATGTTATTGTTCATAGGGAATACACGATAAAAGATAAGCCTAATTCTTCTAACCAGAAATACGCTACGACAGAAAAAGGAAGAAGGTTTTTAGGTGGGTTTGGGATATAGTATTTTGCTTTTCTGTTATTTGTATTTAATCCTGAAGTAATCCAGCATAGCCTTATAATTATCTTGTGCTGTAAGGCAAGTGTCAAGAAGATAGCCTCTGACACGATTCCACTCATGTAGTCCACGGTAGTAGAACATCTTTTACTCTTCCGTTATAATGAAGGGGACGTAATTGTTTGCTAAGCATTCTTTGAAAGTGATTAATCGTCCGACACGACCGTTACCATCCTGAAAGGGATGGATTTCTTCAAATCGTTGGTGCAGATCAATGATATCCTCAAAGGTTTTCTGCTTTTTTGAGTTATACTCTTTTAGCAGAGATTTCATTTGAGGATGAACATTTTCAGGCGGACAGGTCTCAATGCCGCCTACTTCATTGGGCAGACGCTTGTAATTTCCCACAGCAAACCAGTTCTTGCAACTATCTGAGGTGCCTGATTTCAGTATATAATGTAATTCTTTGATGAGTGATTCGGTAATCTTCTCTTCGGCACGATCAATAATAAGATCAATGCAACGAAAGTGGTTGGTAGTCTCGATGATGTCATCTACATTCACGCTTTCATCAGTTATGCTGATGGTGTTAGTCTCAAATATGTAACGTGTTTGGTCGTGTGTTAAGCGGCTCCCCTCAATGTGGTTGGAGTTATAGGTGAGGTCTATTTGTGTACGATGATAAATGCCACCTTTTAGTTTCATCTCTTTTTGCTCGCGAAGCGTAGCAAGTAAAGGAGAAATCTTCTTTTTAGTTTCTTTGCGTAATGGAGGCTTGGCATTTTCCGGTATGTTCCATGTCTTACCGGTCAGAAATGCCCCTTCAATTTTTCCGGTGGTACAATAATTACGCGCTGTCCGTTCCGAAATACTGTATTTTTCGGCGAATTCATTTACTGAAATATATTTCATATTTATTCTATCGGCAAGTTTTTTTTTCATTTTATTCTCAAAGATAGCTGTTTTTGCCGGTATCGGCAAGAAATATTCGCCTTTTATCTTTTCTGCTTTCTATAAACGAAGTCTCTTTATCAAATAGAACAGTTTATATTATCCTCAGATTTCTTGCACGAAACTACTGCTTATTATAATAAAAGTCGTAGATTTGTACAAATCATCATAGATGATTGGACATTTATACGCAGATACATAGAATACAAGATGACGAGCTACATTTAGAACCGCCAATGACGATTTTTTGCTTTTAAGAGTCTTTTTCTTGATTTATCGAAAAAAAATCTTTTTTCTCTCACCCGCTCCGAAATCTTGTGTGTCTACTTAGTATAAAGCGAATTTTTATACTAATGTTAATCTAAAATTTAAGTTATGAAACACAAGATTTTACTTGTACTTCTTTTAGGCTTTATGACTTGTTTAACGGTCTCTGCTCAGAAAGTGACTTTGCAATTCCGGCAAGTTAAGTTAACTAAAGTCTTTGATGTCATTACGCAGCAAACAGGACTAACTGTGGCATACAGTCGTCCTACAGTTGATCCGGACAGGATTGTTACCATTGAAGCAAAAGATGAAGAACTGTCGAATGTACTTAGTAAATTGTTCACTGGTACGAATGTGGCTTTTGAAATTGGTGAGAAGAAAATCTATCTGAAAGAAAAGAATACTTCGGATTCTACATTGCAAAATGGGAAAGTTAAAACTATATCTGGTATAATCATTGATGAGAAAGGCGAATCTGTTATTGGTGCCAGTGTTATGGTGAAAGGAACATCTATAGGTACAATAACTGATATTGATGGACATTACTCCCTTCCGAATGTACCATTGAATAGTACTGTGAATATATCATATATCGGCTATAAGTCTGTAGAACTGAAAGCAAATGATAAAGCCTTAGCTCGTATTATTTTGAAAGAAAATAATGAAATGCTTGATGAAGTAGTTGTTGTAGGATATGGAACGGTTAAAAAAAGAGATTTAACTGGATCTATTTCTTCTGTAGATGCAAAAAAAATTGCAGATGTTCCTGTAACATCTGTTGTAGAAGCTCTGCAAGGTCGTTCTCCGGGAGTTGTGGTCTCTAATACGAGCTGGGAACCAGGTAGCGAACCTTCAATATTTGTTCGTGGAAAACGTTCAATAACAGCAAGTAACGGACCTCTTTATGTTGTTGATGGTATTCCTATTACAGGAGGAATATCAGAAATCAGTCCAGCTGATATTGAATCTATGGAAATTCTTAAGGATGCCTCTGCTACTGCTATTTACGGTTCTCGTGGAGCAAATGGGGTTATTATTATCACAACCAAACAGGGAAAAGAAGGAAAAACAAAGGTTGACTATAACGGTTATGTCGGATTTCAGACTATCCAGAATAAATTGGATATGATGAATGGTGCTGAGTATGCTGAATACACTCGTGAAGCATACAGAAATAGTACAGGGAAGAATAAATACCTTTCTGATGTTCCCAATAAGGAGCAGGATATGCTGTTGCCTATGTTTAGTCAGGATGCTTATGTTCTAGAATCCGTATTGATGGGATATGATGAAAATGGTAATTATGATCCTTCTAAAGTACGTTCTAATGATTGGTTCGATGCAGTTACCAGGCAAGGCTTTCTGACGGAACATCAGCTTAACATACGTGGTGGAGGATCTAAAACAAGTTTTATGGCTTCAGCTACTTATAATAAAGTAGATGGTGTTGTAAAAGATCAGTCTTATCAGCGTTATTCTGTTCGATTAAATTTAAGTCATACAATAAATAAGTATATAAAAATTGGTGGTCAAACACAATATTCATTTTCCGAGAAACAACGTGGTAGTAATATGATCTCTGATAATTATATGTATCGCATTACTCCCTTGGGTAGTTTGTATGAAAAAGACGGTTCATTTACTCAAAAGATTGGAGGAGACGAGCTGATGTACAATCCTTTATATAATCTAGTAGACGGTGCAGTAGATAGACCTCTGAAGACAAGTCGTTTTTTAGGCAGCTATTTTCTGGATGTAACATTTCCGATAAAAGGACTGACATTCCGTTCTAATTTGGGTATTGACGCTCGAACTCAACAAGATAATGAATTTTATTCAGCTGAAACAACCGAAAGACAATTTGGTAGTTCATATGCAAAGAGTTCTATCACTAAGTATTCAATGTTTACTTGGGAGAATTTCTTCACTTATAAAAGAGATTTCGGAACAAAGCATTCATTAGGGGTGACATTATTACAGTCAGTGCAACAAGACATGAGAGAATCGTTGAAAGCCAGTGCTGAAGATATATCAGCTGATGTTCTGAAATATTATGATTTAGGAGCTGGTTCTATTATTGATGGCATAGGAAGTGGATATAGAAAATGGACTATGGCTTCATTTATGGGGCGCGTTAATTACAACTTTTTAGGTCGTTATTTGCTGACTGTATCTGCGCGTTATGACGGGTCTTCACGTTTGGCAGATGGTCATAAATGGGTCCTGTTTCCTTCTGCTGCGTTTGCATGGCGTATTAGTGATGAAAAGTTTATGCAAAATATGAAATGGCTGGATAATTTAAAATTGCGTGCTGGTTATGGTAAAACAGGAAATTCATCGGTTGATCCCTATCAAACACGAGGTACTTTGTCAAAAGTGTATTATGTATATAACAACGGAAAAGATGAAGTTTTGGGATATGCTCCTAAAACGATGGCGAATAAATCGTTGACTTGGGAAACTACTGAACAATATAATTTAGGATTAGATTTTGGATTTTTGAAGAATAGAATCAATGGTAGTATTGACTTGTATTTACAAAAAACATATGATTTGCTTTTAGAACGTCAGCTTCCTGTTGTATCTGGTTTCTGTAATATTGTATCAAATATTGGGCGTACCCAAAATAGGGGTATTGAAATTTCGTTGAATACTCGTAATGTTGTAGCAAAGAACTTTGAATGGACTACGGATTTGACATTTACAGCAGGACGGGAAGAAATAGTAGAATTATATAATGGGAAAGTTGATGATCCAGGTAGCGGTTGGTTTATAGGAGAACCTATCGATGTATATTATAACTATAAAAAAATAGGTATATGGCAGGATACTCCGGAAGATTTGGCCGAAATGGAAAAGTTCAATGCTAATGGAGCTAATTTTAAGCCTGGTACTATTCGTTTGTGGGATAATGGAGATTATAAAATAACCGAAGAGGATAAACAAATAATTGGCACCAAAAGACCGAAGTTTGTTGCCAGTATGGTTAATTCATTCCGTTACAGAGATTTTGATTTCTCTTTATTCTTATATGGAAGTCAGGGAGGAATGTTGAAAAATGACATTTCTATCATGGAAAAGCCAGGACGTGCAAATTCTGTCCGTTTGGATTACTGGACTCCTAATAATCCGACCAATGCATATCCTCGTCCTAGTGTAGATATGGAAAGACCTGATTATATAAGCACTACTTATTATGAGAATGCAAGTTTCTTGAGGGTGAGAAATATAACACTCGGGTATACGTTGCCTAAAGCATTGACTTCAAAATGGTCTATTGATAAATTGAGATTTTATGTGACGGCTAATAATCCATTGATTTTTACGAACTTCTCAGGTATTGATCCGGAGGGAGCTACAGGAAACACTTCTCCAAGCTATAGTTCATGGATGTTTGGCGTAAATTTATCATTGTGATTAAACTAAAATATGGAAATGATTATGAAAAAATGTAGCATTATAATTTGTACTTTATTAGTATTGGCTGGTTGTAGTGACTGGTTAAGCGAGGATGGAGCCCCTAAAATAGATTATAGTCTTTATGAAACAGAAGCTGGTATTGACGCCGCTTTAGTTTCTGCCTATAATTATCTGCGTTTAGGTGCAAGTGGTGAGCACGCGAGTGCTTACGTGGAATTAGGTACCGATTTGTTTACAGAGGGTAGTGATGGTTCATGGCGTGATTCTTTTGACCAATATGGAGCAAAAATGGCAGCTGATAATTCATTGCTTTACAAATTGTGGCAAAATAATTATAAAGGGATTGGAAACTGTAATCTTGCGTTAGAAGAGGTTGCTACTTCATCTGTAATAACAGAAGAGAAAAGAATGCAATCTATTGGTGAATTACGCTTTATACGTGCTTTTATGTATTTCGATCTGGTGCAACAGTTTGGGCGAATTCCCTTGGTATTGAAAGGTAGCTATGAGGTGCAAACTGCATTTAAGCGTGCTTCTGTTGGTGAAGTGTATGACGCAATTATTTCAGATTTGCGCTATGGTGTAGAAAATCTGCCTGCTCCGGAAAAAGTATCTGATGTAAAAAAAGGAAAAGCAAATAGTTATGCTGCTGCACATTTATTATCCAAAGTATATTTAACTCGTGCTAGTGCTTTTGTGGAAGACCGCGGAAAAAAGACAACAGATTTGGATAGTGCCTTATACTACTCGAAAAAGGTTATTAATGAAAGTCCTTATCAGCTACAAAAGAATTTTTCAGATTTATGGGATATAAATAATCAGGGGAATTCGGAAGTTATTTTTGCTGTGCAATATACCACTAATACACTTTTTAATGGGGATGGTAATTGGTTACATTTATTTTTGCTTGCTGAATATGATAATAAGCCCGGTATGAGTAGAAACATTGAGTATGGTCGCCCATATAAAAGATTACGACCTACTGATAAGACATTATTTGAACTTTTTGACCGTAAGAATGATTCACGTTTCTATAAAAGTTTTCAATGGGTATATTATGCAAATAATTCGAAGACGATACCTAAATGGGCTGAACTTAAGCAGAATGGTGAAGTGTATTTCACTCCTGATCCTGATAAGGGACAGCTAAAAGGAAAGAGTAAATTTTCTTTGGGTGATACTGCTATTTACTATTCAGTTGTAAAAACAGGATTTGGTTCCAGTTCTTTGGAACTTAAAAAGTATATTGCGAATTATTCATATACTTATTTTCCTTATGAAGCACACGATTTAAAGAATTATCCGACCCTGTTGAAACACTTGGCTCCAAATAGAGCCGATGTAGCCCAGAGAGAATCAGGGAGAGAATGGGTAAGAATGCGTTTGGGGGAGACTTATCTGATTGCTGCCGAAGCTGCTGGAAGAAAAGGTAACTGGGAATTAGCTGCAAAATACCTGAATGTTATTAGAGAGAGAGCTGCTTGGGCGAAAGGAGAAAAAAAAGCTCCCCAGTATTGGAGTGTAGAAGGAGGGGTTAAGGATGATACCCAAAGTACATACAAGGAGATTGAAGTCACGAAAGAACAACTGGCAGCTTCTGATTTTGTATCTTTTATGTTAGATGAACGTGGTCGCGAACTGTTAGGTGAAACTTGCCGTTGGGAAGATTTGGTACGTTGTGAGAAACTTGCTGATTGGGTGAAGAAGTATAATCCGAAGGGGAAGAATATTCAACCTTATCATAAGCTACGACCTATTCCTTCCGACCATATTAACCGTCTGAATCCTGTGGGACCGATGAGTGAAGAACAAAATGAGGGATATTATTAATAATCATTTTAATTACAGATAGGGGAATCACCCTATCTGTAATTAAAATGATTTAATGGAAGAATTATGAGAAATTATAAACTAATATATTATTTACTATTAATAACAAGTGTTCTTGTTTGTGGTTGTCATGGTGGAGAGGAAAATGAGGTGTTTAAGAAAGAGCCTCAGCTAATTTTATCTGTTGATAGAATTGAAGCAGGTAAAACTTTGACTTTAAGCATAGATAATGTACCTCTTGATAAAATAAGTTCAGTAAACTGGGTATGGGGAGATGGAGAAGTTTCAGATGCTGTTGAGGGTACACACCAATATACGCTCCCTGGAAATTATCTAATACTGGCTTCTGTTGTATTTGTAGATGGAGATGTCGTGATGTGTAAGGGAAATGTTGAAGTTTATCTTCCTGAATTATCAGGAAATGAACGTCTGTCTATTCCTCTTTCTTTAAAAAATAAGAGCCATATTCAGATTTGTGCACATCGAGGCTATTGGAAGGAGGCTCCTGAGAATTCTTTAAAGGCTGTAGAGTTGGCTATAAAAAGTCAAATAGATATAATAGAACTAGATGTTCGTATGTCAAAAGATGAGAAACTTGTATTAATGCATGATGCTTCTATTGACCGGACCACTAATGGAAAAGGGACAATTGCCAAGATGGCGTATTCGGATTTAAAATCTTACTATTTATATCATAACTTGGATTTAACATCAGAACGGATTCCTTTATTATCAGAAATCCTATTAATGGCCAGAGGGAAAATCTACTTAGATCTTGACGTGAAGATATCTAATTATAAGCTCGTTTATGATATGGTGAAACAGCATGGAATGTTGTCTCAAGTGATGTTTACGGTTTATGATACGGATGTAGCAGAGGGGCTTTTTAAAATGGATAGAGAGATTATTATGTTACCAGTTATTTATAGCATGGAAGACCTTGAAAATTATCTAGCTATTGGGGCTTCATTATGTGTGATACAATTTAATACAAAGGCTTTTACAAAAGAGATTCTTGCAAAGGCTTTTGATAATGGCATTTCTGCTTTTAAAAACATTTATATTAATTCGGATGTAACACCAAATTCGGATGGCTTTAAGCAGGTTGATAGTTTTGTCGCTAAGCAAGGTAATGTGATACAAACAGATTTCCCATTGGAATTGAAAGAATATTTGGAATTGAACTATGGAAAGTGAAGAAGATGAAGACGAAATACTGATAATGAATTTTTGTACTTATTTGATACTGTTATTTACTAAAGACTGTAGCCTATGAGATATTATATATTATTTATGTGTGTGTTCTCTTCTCTGGATATTTTTGCCACAGTAAGAGAATTTCCAGTTAAACTGTCCTTGAATACGATGTTTGACTCTCACACTTCTTATGCAACGGGAATTAAAGGAAGTGTAAACAGCGGAGGTAAAATTGATATTAAACTCATAGATAAAAATACTGGGACATTACTTTTTCAATGCATACTAAATAAGACTTCGATCGAGTTTGCAGGAAATGGGCAATCTTATGCTAAAGAAAGCTTAGGAAGTGGTGCTACTTACTATCCAGCTTCATGGAATAGTCTTGATTTTAAAACAGCATTGTTTGCTATTGATCGTAAACATTATGATCAACAAACAATAAGACCGTATGGTTTTCTTTCGACAGATTTAGAGTTGACATTGAAAATTGAAGAGGTAAATGCACAAATGCAATTCTTTAAATTTCCAGGAGTGGGGATTATTGATCAATATGGAGGTAACTCTTTGTTTCATCCTAAACATTTTTGTTATAGTTTAGTGAATGCATCCTCATTTGTTACTAAAGTATGGACAAAAGTAAAGACACCTGATATGAATGCAGGCTCTGATCTCGTTATTGCTGCACATCGAGGTGTGTGGGGAGATAATCTCGGAGCAGGAGTACCTGAAAATTCTATTGCTGCCATCAAGGATACAAAAAAATATACTGATGTGTTGGAATCTGATATAATGATAACAAAAGATAAACAATTGATCGTATCTCATGATTACAGCCTAATGCGTTTGACAGACTATTCTGGTTCTCCAAGAGACTACTTATTTAATATGAATCTGTCACAGTTGAAGAACCTTCATTTGAGGAAAAGGGATATGTCTGTCACTGCCTTCAAATACCTTACTTTTGATGATATGGTTGATGCACTTATCAAATATCAGTTGGTGTTGACTGTAGATATAAAAGAAATTATAGCTAGAAGAAAGAATGGAGTCTGTATTGATAATTGTGAATATGATCCAAAAACACATGGCGAAGAGGCAAAAAAGAAAGTAAAGGATAGCTGGATGGAAATCATGAAAAAGTGTATTGAGATAGCAGCTTCTAAAAATGCATTACAATATTTAGCGTTCAAACTGCCCCATGAGTATACAGACCTTTTGAATTATGTATCAGATGATACTCTCTCTCAAGTATTGTTCATGCCTGTTATTCAACCTACAAGAAAAGATTATCTTAACTTTATTGATTCGTGGATAGCCAATGGAGGTTCCCGGGTTCTTGCTTATCAAACAAATTTCAGGATTGCAGGTGATAAATATCTTTCACCTTTTACTCGTAATGGGGTTGAGTATACGAATTTACTTCATTACGTTTACGCAAAGACAGGTTTGCGCCCTGGAAATTATCCAGAAGAGCCAATGGGGCCAAAGGGGATCGTAAATCGTTGGGCTGATTGGATGATTAAAGATTTAACTAAAGATTGGAGAGGTGATTATTACTTTTTTATGGGAATACCCTATGGAAAAATAATGGTGTTGACAACAGACAGACCAGATATGTGGATTAAAATAGATCAAATGTATAAGACGATAACTCCATAAACTAACGAGATATGCTGAAAGAATTATTGAAACTATTTGTTTTTGCATTTTTCCTGATTCCAATAGGAAAAATATCTGCTACTGTCAGAACTTTTGAGGCTCCTGTTTCATTGCCGGAATTATTCGCTCCACAGGCTGATTGGCAAAACGGTATTATTGGAAATGTATCGGGAGGTGGCAATGTTGTTGTTAAGATATACTATAAAGAATCAAATACTTTGGTATATCAGGCAAGTCTAACGTCTTCGTCAACTACTTACTCTGGAGTTGGGGTTAATTACAAACGTTCAGATTTAGGAAGCGGAGCTACCTATTATCCAGATGTATGGAATAGTCTGGATATTAAGACTGCCCTTTTTGCTATCGAAAGAAAAAGGCAGAAAGCTGATGGGAAACTTCATCGTTATTTATCGGATGAAATGACGTTATCCATAGAAATGACAGAAAATGAAGGGAATATACAAACTGTAAAAATTCCAGGTATAGGTATTGTAGACCATGATGGGGGAAATGCTTTGTTTTATCCTGACCACTATTGTTACGATTTGAAGCACAATGCAGATCCCATAACTAAAATATGGAAACGCTTGAAAATGCCACGACTTGATCTGGGAGCTGATGTATTAGTTGCGGCACACAGAGGATTTTGGGGCGATAATTTAGGTGCAGGATATCCGGAGAATTCTACAGGAGCATTTGAAGCTGCACGAAAGTATACAAATGTGCTGGAAACGGATATAATGATTACTAAAGATAAAAAGATGGTTATTTCACATGATTATAGTTTGTCGAGATTATCGAATTATTCAGGACCTCTGACCGATTATCTGTTTGATATGAATTCCAGCGTATTGAAAGGCTTGTTTCTAAGAAAACGTAATACAGATGTCAGCGCGTACCCTTATTTGTTCTTTGAAAATTTAGTAGATATATTACTGCAAAAGCACATGGTATTGACTGTAGATATCAAAGATGTAAGAGCTAGAAGAGTTGATGGGCAATGTGTGGCTAATTGTGAGTATGATCCAAAACTTCATGGTGATGCAGCTAAATTAAAGATAAAAGAGAGTTGGATGACTTGTCTGCAAACTTGTATTCGAATAGCTGAGGAAAAGAATGCTCTACAATATCTTGCTTTTAAAACTCCATATACATATGATGAATTGGCTGTTTACGTCCCTGAAGCTACTTTGTGCAAACTTCTGTTTATGCCTGTAATTCAGCCGAAAAGAAAAGACTTCTTGGACTTTACAGATGACTGGATAAATCGAGGAGGAAAGAAAGTAATTGCTTACGAAACAAACTTTTTGAATGAAGGAGATCCCTATTTACAATCATTCACTCGTGATGGCGTTAGTTATGAAAATCTTCTTCATTATGTATATAAGAAAACAGGGTTACGTTCCGGATGCTATCCAGAGGAACCTATTGGACAGATGGGGACAGTGACTCGTTGGGTAGAATGGAAAATGAAATATACCGTCAATGACCGACGAGGAGATCATTACTGGTTAATGACCGTTCCTTATGGGAACATAATGGTAATGACTTCTGATAGACCGGATATCTGGGATAAAATTAACCAAATTTATAATATGAAAGGCCAATGAAAGAACAGCGACACGAGATGAAAATCTGGAGAATACTACTTGTATTTCTCCTATTGTCTTCCGGAGTTTATGCTCAGGATAAACATAGTTATGCTACCCCTTTAGGTAAAAGTATATTTTACCGGGAGGTTAGAGATGCGAATAGAACAGTTTTAAGAATGAGCGAAGTAGGTTCTATATCTGCGGGGACAGACGGATTAGTTCTTGTTTTTAATATGAGACAAGATCTTAGCAAGGTTACTCGCCCTTTGAAACTGGTATCTTTTAATAGTACTTCCGAGGAAGCAAATTCCCATTTGGAGATTTACTATCATCAAGGAACTATAACTATCAGAAGAAAAACGGCTCCGAATTCAGCCTATTATTATGATTATAATTTGTATGATCCTATGTTCACCGCCGACGGAGGAGTTGTGCAATGGGAAGTACATTTATATTTTACGGGCTATTTTTTGTGGATAGAAACCAAAGACACCCGTAAGACGACAAATAATAGATGGCATACTCCAATCTTTTTTGGTATAAACTTACCTAATATGAACTATATGGGTAACTATTTGGGACGTTCGTCATCGTCTTACATCATATTGGGTGATCCAAAACCGTCTACAACGTTCACTATGCCCGATGAGATTGCTATGTATGAATTCAAGTATGCGGAACTGAAAAATGAATTGCAAACGCATTTTTGCGAAGATAATTAAAGGAGGCTGTCTATGAAGAATTGTATATTAATAGTGACATTGTTTTTTGCCGGTCATTTATACGGTCAGGAAATACCATTACCGAAGTGTTGTTTGCCGCTAAACGGGACAAACTCCGAAGATATAATGTCGGGTAAAGCAGCCGATATTTATGGAAAAGTTTATTCTTTGGCAGATCGTTTTGGGATAAAAGCAAAGGCGATAGCTTTCGATAAAGCTAATAGCTACATCACTGTTCCTATGACTTTGGTTGACGGGAAAGTGCTTCGTGAGGCTACGTTGACATATTGGATGTATGTAGCTAAAGATTCTATTACCCAAACGTTTTGGGCAAAGGGTAGTGATGGTGAATTATTGCTCGGAATGAAGAAAAAGGGAATGAGAGCTGTGCTGGATATTTATCATAAGGATGGTCAGCAGAAACCTTTGCCGGACCAGCAATGGATGTGGAGTGATTCTAACTTTACTGAAGGTACAGGCTGGTATTTTGTGGCGATTGCCTACTCTGATGAAGGTACACATTTCTATTTAGGTACTCCTGAAGGGAAGATGACGGAATGCTATTCTGCCTTTACTCCTGATTGGAATCTGATCACAACGATATGTATAGGTACGGTAGATGATATTCCGGCTGCCGGAATGGACGATTTTAAAGTCTATGATGTGGCTCTTTCTAAAGAGCAGGTTTCGGCATTATATCATTCTGAATCGCAACTCAGTATGGGAAATGAATCATTGCTCAATGTGGAAACAGGTGTTCCTCTTTACTCTTCCACGTGGTATTTTCATTGTGTGGGATTGAAAGAGACTTTCCGGTATGTCATGCAGAATCAGGCAGATTTATCTTTTCTCGGTGCGGATGTCGGGTATGCTTTAGCTATGGTACCCAAAGTAGAATCCGATTATCAGCAGTGGGCTTTTTATCCTGTAAGTGATACTGCGAAGGGGCGTATATTTACTATCAGTAATTGTGCAACCGGAATGAACTTGACTGATACGCGTGAAAGTGTATTGCAACAAGTGTCCGATAATACTGATTCTCAAAAATGGTGTATGGGGCAGGTTGAGGGAGAGAATCAAGCGGGAGGTAATATAAAGAAAAATAATAAGATGATTCCTCTATATGAAGAAATCTACTTTGATAAAAATGCGCAAGTTATTCGGATTCATATCAACTTCCCCGAAGCGGAAAATGTAAAAATCCGACTTACTGATATTCAAGGTGCATTGTTTACTGAATTATTTTTGAGTAATGTGGCACTTTTGGATAAAAATATCAAGGCGCCAACGAGTGGTGTATATATAATTACGATAGAATCGGATAATTATCGGTTAAATAGAAAATTATTTGTTAACAGTTAAACTTAATATATTATGAAGACGAAAAAAGCATACTTAGTAATTGTAATATTACTTTTAGGGTCATTGATAGGAAACAATGTTTTTGCCCAATATGGTCCGGAAACTAAACTTCCGAGTTTAAAGTCGCCATTCGATGAAAATTATGATTATCAACACGGCGATAGAGGGTTTGTCCGAGTGGTGGGTAGTTCGTCTACCCCGGCAGATCAACGTTGCTATTCTATCGTTACGGGAAATGGGGATGGTGAACGTTTTAGAGTCTCCGCAAATGGAACGGTATCTATTATATCTCCTAGAAATTTCCCTACTACTCCATCTGCAGCGTTGAATTTTTATCGAGGTGGTGCAACTACGGCGTATGATTACTTAGGAGGGATATTCTGTAGTAATAGTAAAATGGCTATTTCCGGGTGTAGTGGAATAGACTTTTGGGGGATATCCCAAAATACTGGTACTCCTCATTTATCGGTAAGATCTGATGGAACTGTATCTGTCTCTGATGCCATAACTATGAAAATAGGGCGGAATGGAGCTCCTACCATTAAAGGTAAAACGGCAGACAAATGGTTGAGAATAGGAGGATGGAACGGGGTTGCATTCTGGGGAAATAGAAATATGGATGATGAAGACAATCCACATGTGTTGATTAAGGAAACCGGCATGACAATAGGTCGAGTTACAAATCCTGAATATGCCCTTAATGTCGGTGGCTCCATTTATGCAGAAGCAGATGGAATTCAAACGTATTTTGGAAAGGATACGGGTTATGATGATGCTTGGATTGGAACTATTTCAAAACATGGACTATACTTGGGGACGGATGGCAGAAGTAGTTTGTATTTTGATGTAGGTAATAATAATACTTATATCGGTCTGCGTGATACTGATGTTGCTCAGATCCGTCAAGAACTTAAAAAGAAGTACAGTTTGTTTGTAGCCAAGGGAGTGCTTTCAGAAGATTATGGTATTGGCCCGAGAGCCACTTGGTCTGACTTCGTATTTAGTAAAGATTACGCGTTGAAGACAATTCCGGAAGTGGAAGAGTTTATTTCCGAGAACAATCATCTGCCTGATGTACCTTCCGCCAAGCAAGTGGCTGAAGAAGGATATTCTCAACACGATATGAATAAGATCCTGTTGCAGAAGATAGAGGAACTTACACTCTATACCATCCAGCAACAAAAAGAAATCCAAGAATTAAAATCGGAATTAAATAATTTGAAGAAATAATCAGTATGAAAAGATTTTTGTTTATAACACTTTTATTATCAGTAGTATGGTCGCTGTCTGCGCAGGACAAGGTACTGGCTATCCGTAACAATCTCCTGCAAGAAGGTAATAATTCGGTTCTTGTCGTGTCGCATCGTGCCGATTGGCGCAATGCCCCCGAGAACTCCCTTCAGGCAATCAAAAATTGTATTGAGATGGGAGTGGACATGGTGGAAATCGATTTGAAGAAAACCAAAGACGGACATTTGGTCTTGATGCACGATAAAAACATTGATCGCACTACTACCGGTAAAGGAAAACCGGCGGATTATACATTGGAGGAGTTACGCAAATTCCGTCTGAGAAGTGGGGCGGGTCATCGGACGGCACACGTTATTCCCACGTTTGAAGAAGTGATGCAACTGTGCAAAGGCAAGATTATGGTCAATGTGGATAAAGGCTACGACTATTTTGATGAAGCCTATGCCATTCTCGAAAAGAGCGGCACAGCACAGCAGTGCATAATGAAGGCATCCTTACCTTACGAGAGAGTGAAAGCGGAGCATGGCGATATACTCCGGAAAATGATTTTCATGCCGGTGATAGCCTTAGATAAAGAAGGTGCCGAAGATATCATTGATGGTTATATGGCTCACATGAAGCCGGTGGCTTATGAACTTGTATTCAGTAAAGATACTCCTGAGATACAGCGGTTGATACAGAAAGTCCGTGCCAGTGGCGCCAAGATTTTCATCAATTCACTTTGGCCGGAGCTATGCGGAGGGCATGATGACGACCGTGCGGTGGAGCAACAGCAACCGGACGAAAGTTGGGGGTGGATAATCGGTCAGGGAGCAAAACTGATTCAAACCGACCGGCCTGCCCTTCTTATTGAGTATTTAAGGAAGAAAGGGCTTCATAACTAAGTTTAGTAAACAGTATGCTGAAACAGGTAATAAATTTCTACAGGGTTTCAATTCCAAAACCCTGTAGCGGGGAGTCTTTTGCCGATACGAAAAGACGCATGAAGTACCTGAAATGGTCCACGTTCCTTGCCGCTACCTTTGGTTATGGCATGTATTATGTCTGCCGGCTCAGTCTGAATGTAGTTAAGAAACCGATAGTGGAGGAAGGTATATTCTCGGAAACCGAACTGGGGATTATCGGTGCCGTACTCTTCTTTACATACGCTGTCGGGAAGTTTGCAAACGGGTTCATTGCTGACCGCAGTAATATAAACCGCCTGATGACTACGGGGTTGTTAGTGAGTGCGCTGGCAAATCTTTGCCTGGGATTTACTAATTCGTTCTTCCTGTTTGCCATTCTTTGGGGCATTAGCGGCTGGTTCCAGTCTATGGGAGCGGCATCATGTGTCGTAGGACTTTCGCGGTGGTTTAGTAATAAAGAACGCGGTTCTTTCTATGGCTTTTGGTCGGCCAGCCACAATATAGGAGAAGCCTTGACTTTCATCATTGTTGCCTCTATTGTCAGTGTTTTGGGGTGGCGGTATGGCTTTTTCGGTGCGGGCATGGTGGGACTTATCGGAACATTGATAATATGGTTCTTCTTCCATGATACACCGCAAAGCAAAGGGCTTCCGGCTGTTAATCAGACAAAAGAGAAAGGAGAAATGAGCGCAGATGAAGCGGCCGATTATAATAAAGCTCAAAAGCAGGTTTTATTAATGCCTGCCATTTGGACACTGGCTTTGTCCAGTGCTTTCATGTATATCAGCCGTTATGCGGTGAACAGTTGGGGAGTGTTTTATCTGGAAGCGCAAAAGGGGTATTCCACGCTGGATGCCAGTTTTATCATTTCTATCAATTCGGTATGTGGCATAGTGGGCACGGTGTTCTCCGGACTGATTTCGGATAAACTGTTCGGAGGGCGGCGTAATGTGCCTGCATTGATTTTCGGATTAATGAATGTGGCTGCCTTATGCCTGTTCCTGCTCGTTCCCGGTGCACATATCGGGGTGGATATACTGGCGATGATTTTGTTCGGTTCCAGTATCGGAGTACTTCTCTGTTTTCTGGGTGGGTTGATGGCTGTGGATATTGCTCCGCGCAATGCTTCGGGGGCCGCTTTGGGAGTAGTGGGAATTGCCAGCTATATCGGTGCCGGATTGCAGGACGTGATGAGTGGCATTCTGATAGAAGGACAGAAAACGGTTGTGAACGGAACAGATGTTTACGACTTTACTTATATTAATTGGTTCTGGATTGGTGCGGCACTGCTTTCGGCATTGTTGGCTACTTTTGTCTGGAACGTAAAGCCTAAAGGATAATCAAAAAAATAGAAATATATGCGTATTAATTATATTTTGTTGCTTTTGCTCTGGATGCTTCCTGCCAATGCTCAGGTACCGGCAGACAGAGTGGATACGATTCGGAATGAGTTATTTAATCCGGATTCAGGAAAAGTCTTAGTTGCCGCCCACCGTGGCGATTGGCGCAATGCTTGTGAAAATTCATTGGAAGCCATAGAGAATGCCATTCGGATGGGAGTGGATATTGTGGAGGTGGACCTTGCCCGTACCAAAGACGGACATCTGATTCTGCTACATGACAATACCCTCGACCGAACGACTACGGGAAAAGGTAAGCCGGAGGACTACACTTTGGTTGAAATAAAGAAATTGCGTTTGCGGAATGGTTGCCATATTAAGACCATATACAAGGTTCCTACTCTTGAAGAAGCATTGCTGACAGCCAAAGGGCGTGTCATGCTGAATCTGGATAAAGCTTTTGACTATTTCGATCAGGTGTATGAATTATTAGAGAAAACGGGAACCACCAACCTGGTAATCATGAAAAGTAATGCTCCGGCGGAAGATGTGAAACGTGATTACGGGAAATATCTGGATAAAGTAATCTTCATGCCAAAAGTTAATTTGGATGACAAAGATGCTATTCAGAAGTTAAATGATTATCTTCGGGTATTGAAACCGGTGGCTATTGAATTTAAGTTCGCCCATGATACTAATCCGTTACCTTACGAAGTGAAGAAGATAATGGCCGGGAAGTGCCATATCTGGTATAATACCTTGTGGGATACACATGCGGGCGGACATGATGATGATTGTTCACTGGCCAATCGGGATAAAGGTTACGGATATCTGATAGATAATCTGGGTGCAACGATCTTGCAGACAGACCGTCCGGCATACCTGATTGATTATTTGAAACATAAATCGAAAGTAATGGATTGTAAACGCGATTGGACATACCTACAGTCAGAAAATGAATATCAGGCTCCTTCTGTTCCTCATTTTATGGTTGAGGAGTGTTTTCTGAAAGGCAAGAAGAGTCCGCAGACCAATGAGGATGGCATTATTGTTACTCCCTACTTTGCGGCGGTGATTGATGGGGCTACGGCTAAATCTACCTTCACTTACGAGGGTAAGAAAACCGGCCGTCTGGCTATGGAGCTTGCTTTGGAGGCTATACGTGATTTTCCGAAGGATATTGATGCCGCTGAGGCTATTGGCCGGATAACAGAGAAAATACATGATTTCTATGTGGAGCATAATTTACTTGATGAACTGAAAGCAGAGCCGGGTAAACGTTTCACAGCCAATGGCGTGATTTATAGCTATGCCCGGAATGAAGTATGGCAGGTGGGTGATTGTCAGTGTATCATTGGTAATCTGTATTCCTCTAATGAGAAAGAGATTGATGCTATCATGGCGAATGCCCGTGCAGTAGTCAATGAAGTAGCTTTGCTGGATGGGGCTACGATGAAAGATTTGGAGTCTCACGATCCGGGACGGGAATTTATCTATCCTTTTCTGCAGAAACAGGCTGTTTTGCAGAATTGTCCGGTAAAAGGGCAACGGTTTGCATTTCCTGTATTCGATGGTTTTCCCGTACAGATGGAACAGGTGAATATCTTCCAGGTGGGTGATGCGGAAGAGGTGGTGTTGTCTTCTGACGGTTACCCTCATCTGTATTCTACTTTGCATGAGTCGGAATGTTATCTTGCAGATATTTTGGAAAAAGATCCTTTGTGTATACGGTTGTATAAGAGCACGAAAGGGATAAAGAAAGGAAACTGCTCCTTTGATGACCGTGCTTACCTGAGGATAAAAATTAAAAAATAATATTTATGGAATTAGAAGAATTGCGTGATGAATTGAAAATTACCAGTGAACGCGAGTACGCACTCGTTGAAGAGTTGCTGGTTAGTGTAGAGAAAAAAAAGTCTGCTCCGGCAGCTTCGGCAGGTAGAAAAGCATGATACACCTGCAAGGTTAGAGTATTACGGCCATCCGAAGGAGATTGCCAGAGTCATTGTAAAGTTGATAGAGCAAGGGAAGTTGCGCTACAATGGAGTGGAAAATTATACACAGATTATCCATTCGCTGGCTTCGGTGATAGATGTGGTGAATGTAAAGACGGGAAAGATTGTGAGCAGAGAAACGTTGCTGTCCTATGCAAAGTGGATACGGACAGGAGAGTTGCCGGAGGATGAATGATGGAAGGCGGAGTAATCCGCCTTTTCCCCTCAATATTTTGTGAGTCAGATTTTCAGTCATAATTGATGTATTCTCTATCTTTTTTATCTCTTTATTGTTAAATTAGTTTTGCTTTTATTATCTTTGTCTCGTTAGTTAATCTTGTGGAATAGTCGTGAGGGGAAAATAAATCTTGAGACAAACTGGTTTTATGGGTATAAAGGAAAAAACATTATCATTGTTTGAAGATTCCTGTAGGAATTCTGAACGGGGACTGAAAACCATCTGTGAAGCAGAAAAATATCTTCAACAAGCGTATGAAGGTCGTTACTTCTTCGAATTAATACAAAATGTGAGAGACGCCAACAAGGAGGCATCACAAGAGGGGGATATTTATATTGAACTTAAAGACAATGTACTGTCAATAGCAAACACAGGTGCTCCTTTCAGTGAGGAGGGGATTGCATCGATCACTTCCATTGGGCAGAGTCCGAAACAAAGCCTAGACTTTATTGGATTCAAAGGTATTGGTTTTAAATCGACGCTGGAAGTTTCAGATACACCTCGTATCGTTACCACTGAAGGGGCTATATATTTTGATAGGAAGCTTACGATGGAAGTGCTGAGTCAGTATAATAGTAACCTTGTTGAAAATCAATTGCCATTATTCTTTTTCCCTCATTACCGTTCAAGAGCATTGACAAGCGAAGAGCGAGAGAAAGGTATTGTCACAAAGATTGAACTTCCTCTTAAAGAAAGTTTTGCAGAAGAAAAAATTTGTGCTGATTTCGGAGAAATTAAAGCCAAGCAACTTGTGTTGTTGGGTAACATACAGAAAGTAGATTTTACAACTCCAACTCAAAGGACGATATATAATATCCAGAAGGATATCCGGAAAAATCTTATAGTTGTTGATAATGGTAAGGAAATACTGAACCGATTCAGGTATTACGTCCCAAATGAAAAAAACTTTCTTCCTGACGATATTCTGAATAGTCTTGAAGGAAAAGAAAAGGAAATATACAGTAATAGCACATCTATTGATATTCATATTGTGCTTGAACTTGATGAGAAGAATTTATTTGTACCTGATGCAAATGCAAAATTGTACTTGTTTTACCCTCTCAATATTCGTTCCGGCTTTCGCTTTATGATACATAGTTATTTTTTAGTTAATCCGGAACGAACACGGCTTCGCAAGTCACCTTTGAACCGATACCTGCTTCGTAAAATAGGTGAGTATATTGGGAGTGATATGCTGAAATTATTAAAGAGGGGAAAATACAATACAAACGAAATTCTTTGTTTTAAAAGGAATGAAGACGCCGGACTGGAAGAACTTTATGATGGACTGGTTGAGACATTGAAGGGGCAAAAATTCATTTATGATCAACACTCACGGAAATATTATAAAACATCAGAAGTGATTGTTGCAGATGGATTCGATAAAGGACTTTTTCCTGATGATCGGTTTGATGGTAAACCAATTATCTATATTGGGTCGGCCCCTGTTGTTGAATGGCTGAGAGCTGAGTTTGATATATATTACTTAAATTATGAAGATATTGCCAGTGGCATCGAGCAGGAGGCTAAAAAACAGGCAAAATCTAAGAATCTTGACTTTTTTCAGAATCTTTACCGATATATTGATAGACATAAAGATTTAAATGTCTCAGGCAAGAGGATATTGTTGACCAATCACTGGAAATTGATATCCGACGAAGAGGATGTTTTTTATGGGGGGCGGAGGAATCCGGTTTCACTACCTGCCAGCATCCAGAAGTATGTGCACTTTATGCATAATGGTATAAAACTCGAAATTAGAGAGACACGTATTGCGGTGAAAGAGTTTAATACTAATGAGTTGATCCGAAGGTTGCTAAAATTATTCGATGAAAAGACTGTTCCTAATGTAGATATACTGAATGCTATCTATCATCTGAACCCACAAGATGCACGATCCGAGCTGGATATAAAAGAAAAGATACAGCTTCCTGTCAAAGGCCAAAAAGATTGGGTATCACCTTTTAAGCATCCGGTCTATTTTGATAAAGAAGAATTGCGGGAATTATATCCTGAGGGCTATTTTGTTGATGAAACCGTATTTAAGCAAGAGGAACCGGGAAAGGAAGAAATAGAAGCGGAAAATCGTGTCGAAGATTTCCTTAAGTTGTGTGGAGTATGGGAGATACCGGCATTTTATATCAGCAGTGATGTGCAGACCGCATCCCGTGGAGATGGTAATATCCGGGTGAAGCATATCCAGCGTAACACGCACCTTAATGATACGCCTTTTTATATTGAGAATGACCGTATGCTGGACAAACCCGTAAAGTATACAAAATGGTTTACTGATACTATTGTAGAAAATTGGGAACTTTATAAGTCTCTTATGAGCGCTACGTGGTTGCCTAAAATGAAATATTCCAATGGTTTTAGCTATAAGCACGATGCCCAATCCTCTGCAATAATGAAATTTTCATCATTTTGCGAAGAATTGTCCAGGATACGGTGGATTGTCTTGGATGACGATGAAAAAGTGTATTCACTGGCGTATATTGTAGGAATGCGTTTAGCTGATATTTCAAAAGTTCATAATAAAGTTATATCTAAATATCTCAGGCTGTTTCCAATTGATTTTGAAAATAACCGTGATTTTATAGAGTCGGTGGGGTTATGTCATCTGGATGGAAATACTGTGGATAATTTTAATCGGCTTCTCAAACATATTTATAATAGATACCATAAATATATACCTGAAGGGAAGGACTTTACAGATTTCTATAATCGTATATTAAGCAAGGTTTTTGATTTCTATGACAGGAATGAAATTTCGGATAATGATGTGAGGACAATTTGCAATACACCTATGTTGGCCATTAATGAAACCATTGGAAGGTCAAAATGGGAGTATCCGGAAAATATCTATTATATTGACGATAAACTTAACTATGACTTGTTACCTGAATCTGTCCGAGCAGAAATACAACCGCATTTCACCAATCGGGATAGGAATACATTTGGGAAAATTGCGGCAAAAATAGGGAGACGTTTTTCTAACTCAATAACTAAAAACTTAGTTGAATCTCCTGCCTTAAAGGAATTTTTTTTAATAGAGTTTTTTACTGACTTGCCGCCAGCAATTGCATTGCTGGAATATAATTTTGATATTTCTATGTCTTCATACCTTGAAGCGCTGAAGCT
>PPYE01311215.1_pt1 | contig 51667 bp, 45 predicted proteins | sample 1559881 | NCBI WGS metagenome assembly PPYE01 (sample SAMN08240022, study PRJNA423297) | Human gut metagenome, whole genome shotgun sequencing project.
GGGGTTGTAGCTCAGTCGGTTAGAGCGTCGGCCTGTCACGCCGAAGGTCGAGAGTTCGAGTCTCTTCAGCCCCGCCATTTGTTCGCGGAAGTAGCTCAGGGGTAGAGCACAACCTTGCCAAGGTTGGGGTCGCGGGTTCAAATCCCGTCTTCCGCTCCATGAAGAATGAAAGCCCTGCCGTTTGCGCGGCGGGGCTTTTTCGCGTTTTTCGTCGGGAACGGCCGTTTGTTTCGTAAGGAAACTATACGTCTCGCCGGATTTTCCGACGCTGGGAATTCTCTTTTAAGGTTTTATCAGGTATGATAAACGAGATCGCGGCACAATGAACATCATGATAAGGAGCGGATCGATCCATGCTTGAAAACATCGCAGCGCGGCTGCGCCTCACCCCCGAAGCGCTGAAAGAGGAGCTGCGGACTTTTTTCGTCACCACCGTCGGCACCCTGCTCTACTGCGTCGGCACCGTCTTTTTCATCAAGCCGGCAATGCTGCCCAATACAGGCGTCATGGGCGTCTGCCTGTTCCTCAACTACCTCAGTGACATTCCGCTGGGGCTCAGCAACGCCGCGTTCAACTTCGCGCTTTTCCTTTTCGCTTATAAGATGCTTCCCAAACGCTTCTTCTACTGGACGCTCTACTCCACCGTCCTGATGTCGCTGGGCATGGAATTTTTCGCGCGCTTCCCCGCGCCGGTCATCGCCGACCGCATGCTGCTGGTCGTCGTCGCGGCCGTGCTGCACGGCATCGCGCTGGCGACGGTGTTTTCAGGCGGAGGCTCCACCGGCGGCATCGACATAGTGTGCGTCGCGGTACGGCGCAAAACGGGCGTGGAGCTGGGCAACATTTCGATGCTGCTGAACTTCGCCGTGATACTGCTGTTCTTCTGGGTCGTCTCGGTCGAGAACGTCGTCTACGGACTGCTGCTCTCCTACATCACGTCGCTGGTCATGAACGGCGACCTGCGGGCCTTCTCTTCGCGCAAGGAAGCCATGATCATCACCAGCGAAGCGGAACTGGTGCGCAACTACATCGTCTACACGCTGCACCGCGGCGTGACGATCTTCGACGCCCGCGGCGGCTTCAACGCCGCCCCCCGTCACGTGCTGATCACCCTGCTCGCCCCGCGCCAGGAGATCCTGCTGAAGCTGTTCCTCAAAGAACACGATCCCAACGCCTTCCTGCGCCTTTCCGTCGCCTCGGAAGTGCTGGGCAAGGGGTTCCAGAAGTGGGAAGAATAATCCGAACATTAAGGAACAGAAAGAGGCCGTCTCAAAAGCCAATTGATGCGGCTCTTTGCTATTCTTCGATGAAATTTATCCAGTGTTAAGGCACTGCATATAAGCGGGACGAAATGGTATTCTTCGTCTTTAAAGACAGTTCTGCAGTTTGGAGACAACCTCTTTATTCTGCGCCTCCCGCCGGTCAAGAAGAATTTCAGAGTCGCCCACGCAGCTTCAGCAAGCTTTCAACTTCATCTTGCCGCCATTGTTGTTTTGTTAAAGGAGTACAAATCACGTTGTTTTTAAACAAGGCACAGTATTATTGAGACAATTTTTGTTACCCCATCTCTTCCATGCGCTTATACCATACGTCCTTCAGCTGACGCGCGGTCTTCGTCGAGGCAAGTCCGCCGATCAGAGTGCCCCGAAGCTCGCGAGGCAGAAGCTGCTGTGTGTTGATCAGGGCATCCACGACTTCGTCCGGTGGAATGACACTCCTGATGCCAGCAAGTGCCATATCGGCTGCAACGTAGGCATTCCCAACGCCAATCGCGTTGCGCTTGATACAGGGAATTTCGACAGGTCCTGCCACGGGGTCACAGATAAGCCCCAGGATGTTCTTGAGGGCAAGCGCCATTGCCTCACAACACTGCAAAGGGGTTCCTCCGGCAAGTTGGACAAGGCCTGCCGCAGCCATCGCGCTGGCGACGCCGATTTCAGACTGACAACCGCCAAGAGCGCCCGATACCGGCGCGCGCTTGGCGATGAGCACGCCCGTCATGGCCGCGACGAGCAGGGCGTCAATGATTTGGTCCTCGCTGGAGTGGAGCTGCTCGGCAGAGGTCAGGAGGCAGCCGGGAATGACGCCGCACGAACCCGCCGTTGGCGAAGCGCAGACACAGCACATGCTGCCGTTGGCCTCCATGACGCCGATCGCGCGCGCGACAGCCGTGCCGACGATGGGGCCTGAGAGATTTTTGCCTTCGTTCACAAGCTTCATGAGCTTCGCACCGTCGTCGCCGGGCATGAAGCCGGCCACAAGGTTGTTTTTGCCAAGGCCGGCGACGACGGACGCCTTCATGGTTTTCCATGCCTCGAGCGTCTTTTTGCGGATCCACTCGCGCGTGACGCCGCTGCGCTGCGCTTCAAATTCCTCGGCCACCGCGGGGATCGAGGAAGCCTTTGCGCGGGCAAGAAGCTCATCGAAGCTATTCACGAGCGGTTCAGCGTTAACAAGTTTGAAGTCCCACAGGCCAGCCAGAGGATAGACCTTTGAAGCAAAAACCTTCAGCTTCGCCATGGCGTCCTCGCTCAGGGACCTGTCCGAGATCGCCGTGTGGAAATAGACACCGTCATTCACGGTCGACACGCAGGACTGGAAGGTCGCTCCGACAGCGGCAGAGAGCTCGGCGGCGGCGTAGGCTTTAGAGGCGGAAAACAGAACGCCGTCCTCGCTGCCATGGAGTTCGACAGGAAAACCGTCGACCTCGCTCATCTGGATTTCGCCACCGCCGATCGTCAGGCCGACAATCCGATAACGTTCCCCGTTCCGGGTCAGTTCGGTGTCGACAGTTGCCGGGCTGTGGCTTGTGTCGTCTGGGTAACGATGGACGACGACAGGAATCCCTTGCGCCTTGGCTGTCTGGAGCGCCGTTTTGATTCCCGGAGAATCCTCAAGCTGGCCCAGCAGGCCCGCAACGACGCCGGAGTCACTGGCGTGGCCCTTGTACGTCATCGAGAGCGCGCCGTAGAAGTAAAGGTCGATCGTGTCCGGTGTGCCGCCAATCAATTGGCGGCACATGCGCCCGATACGCACCATGCCTGCCGTATGCGAGCTGGACGGCCCCGTCATGATCGGGCCGATGGAGTCAAAAAGGCTCGGAAGACGGTCGGTATTGCCGCCGCTGTTCGTGCACATACCACACTGGGTACAGATGCTCATATGTATTCCTCCATATTTTGTAATAAACCACGCGGGGCGGTCGTATGTTGAAAACGTTTTCTGTTTCACGCTGAATTTCGATCGTAAATTTCAATCGCCTGGCTCCGCTACATCGTCGCGAGCTTTTTGTACCACCAGTCTTTGAGCTCGTGAGCTTTTTTCGTCGCGCACAGCCCGCCGCTCATCATGCCGCGAAGCTCACGGGGCAGATACTGTTGTGTGTTGATCAGGGCGTCAAGGACCTCGTCAGGCGGGATGATGCTCTCAATGCCGGCAAGGGCCATGTCGGCCGCGGCGAACGCATTCGCGACGCCGATAGCGTTGCGCTTGATGCACGGCACTTCGACAGGACCGGCGACCGGATCGCACACGAGCCCAAGGACATTTTTCAGCGCGAGAGCATACGCCTCCTGGACCTGCTTTGCCGATCCGCCGGCCAGCTGAACCAGTGCGGCTGCTGCCATAGCGGACGAAACGCCGATCTCGGACTGGCACCCGCCAAGGGCACCGGAAACGGGAGCGCGTTTTGCGACAAGGACGCCGGTCATTGCGCCGGCCAGGAGAGCGTCGATAATCTGGTCGTCGCTCGAACCAAGCTTTTCTGCCGCGGTCATCAAGCAGCCAGGCATGATGCCGCAGGAGCCTGCCGTCGGACAGGCGACGACCTGACGCATGGAACCGTTACTCTCCATGACAGCAAGCGCACGTGCGATTGCTGTACCCACGACGGGGCCGGAAAGATTCTGATGCGCGTCAACGAGATTCTTGAGCCTCGCGCCGTCGTCGCCAGGAGTCAGGCCGCCCAGCAGACGGTTATGACCAGCGAGGCCGTTCTCGACTGCCACCTTCATGGCATTCCAGGCGGTCAGCGTCTTTTTGCGCACCCACTCGCGGCTCACGCCGCTCCGGCGCTCTTCATACGCCTCCGCGGCAGAGGGGGCTGACGTCTTCTCAGCAAGGGCGAGCCAGCTGGCGAAGGTGTCGAACAGAGGAACCGGGTCTTTCAGTTTAAAATCCCACAGGTTGCGCAGAGGGTAAACGCGGATCGACGCGCCGCGAAGGGCGTTTATCTGCGGCTCTGTCAGGGCCGTCTCGGTCAGAACGGTGTGGAATGCTTTACCGTCGTACTCCGTGGCCGTCACGGACTGGACGGAACGGCCGAGGAACGCTTCGACTTCGCTTTGGCTGAAACGGCGGTCCGCAAGGAACAGCGCGCCGTCTTCAAAACCATGGAGCAGGACGGGCCAGCCGTCCACCTCCTGCATCTCGATCTCGCCGCCGCCTATGGACACGCCGGAGATGCGGTAATGGACGCCGTTCCGCACAAGCGCCATGTCGACGGTCATCGAGTTGCGCGTCGATTCGGGGTCGGCATGATCGTGAACCGGAATGCCGCGTTCGGCGGCAATCCTGAGCATCTTCCCAATCAGGCCGGAGTCTTCGAGCTCACCGAGCAGACCAGCAACAACCGCGCCGTCGCTCACATGGCCTTTGTACGTTGTCGAGAGCGCGCCGTAGAAATACAGATCGATCGCGTCCGGATTGCCTCCGATCAGCAATCGTCCCATACGCCCGATACGCAGGACGCCCGCTGTGGCGGAGCTGGACGAACCGGTCATGACAGGTCCAATGGAATCGAAGAGGCTTGGCAGTCGGTCTGCACCGCCGCGATCACTGTTGATGCACGCGCCGCAAGTGCTGCAATCAGGCATGGATATTCCTCCAAAATGACTTAAACGAAGTGAAAAGCATAATATAAATTTATCTAATAATATATATAAAACAGCGCTGAAAAAGGGCTGCGGCACGAAATATCGCGCGACAGCCCCAGATCATCGCAAGCCTGGCACCCTGCAGACGACCTTCCAGAGTTCAAATCAACTGCGATTCGCGTTGGAAACCTCGGGGTGAAGCTCCGGAAGAGTAGTGCGCTGCGTTGTTATACGAACTCGTACTCTCCGCCAACGCCCTTTTCCTTGGCACGCTCAAGCACGATGCCGCCGACAGCAACGTCCATCGAACCGGTGCCGATCGGCAGGCAGAGAATGCGCTCATGGCTCTCTTCGACCGGGACGACACTCTTCTTGTTGGCGACGACTTCACCGATCGTAGCATACACGTCGCTCTCCTTGAGCTCGCCCTTCTCATAAAGGCCGCTCAGAGCACCGCGGTGCATGCACTGTTCGATGTGGTCGACAATGATTTTGTCGGCGTTCTTGATAAACTTGTCCTCGCACTCCTGGTAGGAGCCCATCGGGAACAGGATCTGGCCGGGCTTGATCCACTCGTCCTTGACGTACTTGTCCTTGGACTGGGTGACGCAGACAATGATGTCTGCATCTTTGCAGACCTCTTCCGGCGTCTTCGCGATGACGATGTTGCCGTCCTTCACAAGGTGCGCGCAGTCGGCCTTATACTTCTCAGACGCAGCGGGGAACACGTCGTACACGACGACCTTGTTCAGCGTAAAGCGCTCGGCGAACGCCATGGTCTGGGTGTGCCCCTGCATGCCGGCGCCGTAAAGCCCCAGCGTAATATTGCGCTTCTTCGTGAGATAGCACGAAGCGACGGCAGACTGGGCGCCGGTGCGCAAGTTCGTGATATGAGCGCTGTCCATGACGCCGATAAACTGGAGCGTCGGAGCGTCGACCAGCATAAGCAGGGCAGAGACATAGGGCAGGTCCATGAGCGGACGCATGCCGAGGTTGCCGCCAGCCCACTTCAGGCCCGCAATGTCCTCGAAGCCGATGAACGCGGGCATGGCGTTCATGAAGCCCTTGTACGGCGGGTATTCGGCAGTTTCGCCAAGGTCAAGGTTCACCTTGGCGGGGTTAATAACGGTACCTTCGCCCATGCCGTGGTATGTCTTCTCGACGACGTCCACGACGTCTTTCATCGTGATGAGGCTCTTGATCATATCCTGGCTCAGCAGACGGGTTTTCATGTGAAACGTTCCTCCTTATGGGAAAACCTGCGCGACAGCAGGTTCTAAAGGCTTTTGGCAGGGGCCGAAGCGCCACGCTGATCACGGCGGTTGGACAAGAATCCGGCAGCGGCCCGGGAAATCACTCTTTTCAGTCCAGCGGTTTTACACGAACTGGAAGCTGCCACCGATACCCTTCGCGATGGCGCGCTGGTAGATGACGCCGCCGACAGCTACATCCTGAGCGCCGGTGCCAATCGGGATACAAATCGTGCGCTCAGCCGGGCGGTCTTCGACGTATGCGAGTTTCTTTTTGCCAGCAACAAGTTCGCCGATCGTACAGTAGATGTCCTTCTCGGAAAACTTGCCCTCGGATACCACGTGTTTCAAGGCACCGCGGTGTAGGCACTGGCCGATGTGGTCAACGACGATCTTGTCAGCGTTGAGAATGAACTCGTCCGTACACTCCTGCCAGCTGCCCATCGGGAAGAAGACTTGCTTCGGCCTAATCCAACTGTCTTCGACGATCGGTTTCTGGGCCTGGGTGACAGCGACAATAGCATCACAGTCTTCGACCACGTCACGCGGAACAGAGCAGATCTCAATGTTGCCATTCTTCACGTACTGAGCAACATCTTTCTTGAACTTCTCGGCAGCCGGTGTGTAAACATCATACACCTTGATCTTGTTGAGCGTAAAGATTTCAGCAAATGCCATAACCTGCGTACGAGCCTGCATTCCAGCGCCGTACAGACCGAACGTGATGTTCCGCTTCTTCGTGAGGTACTTCATTGCAACGGCAGATTGAGCGCCAGTACGGTAATTCGTAATCATCGCGCTATCCATGACGGACTTGAACTGGAGCGTCACGGGGTCAACGAGGAACATCATCGAAGAAATGTAGGGCAGTCCGAGGGCTTTTCGTTTACCGGGCGCGCCGCCAGCCCACTTGATGCCGGCAACGTTCTCCCAGCCGATATAGGCCGGCATGGCGTTCATGTAGCCCGCATAGGGCGGGTATGGGCTGGTCTCGCCAAGGTCAAGGTTGACCTTGGTCGGGTTGATGACGTTTCCTTCGCCCATGCCGCGGAAGTTCTTTTCCACGATTTCGACAACATCTTTCATTGTAATCAAGCTCATGGCTTCCTTCTGGCTCAGCAACAACGTTTTCATGCACAGATTCCTCCTTGCGGAGAAGTAAGACCGTCAAACTGAAAACCATATAGACGCAAAATAGAGTAAAACGTTTGAACGTTACGGCAACGCAACGGGACCGCAGGCCTAGCACAACGCCCAGCCAGCGGAAAGACTTTAGACGTAACGCATCTACGACGGCTTGGCTGAGTCAATCTTGTTGCGCTCGTAGAGCAGGCGACACATCGTCTGATCGGCACCCGCTGTGCCTTCCTTGGCCATGCGCCCCACAAGGCGGACAGTCTCATCCGCTGTGTTGCAGACAAAACCATCGCCGCCCTTGACAAAGTGACCGTTCATCGCCATGTAGGAGCTCTCAATCGCGACGCCGGAGGACATGGACAACTTCAGCGCACAACCATGCTTCGCACCGTCACACAAAATGCCAAACACAGAACCTACGACGTTACGTATCGCGCCATCAACTTCTTTCGTGCCACCGCCTAGCAACATCACCATGCCACCTGCAATGCCGACGCTCGACGCCAGCGCGCACGCGCAGAACATTGAGAGACGACCAATCAGACTCTTCATCTGTACACAGAGCAGGAAACTCGCTGCAAGAGCGCGCATGATCTCTTCTTCCGATTTGCCAAGACTCTCCCCCATGGAAATTAACGGCATAGAACATGTGATACCGACATTACCACTCGTTGCGCAACTCATCGTCGGATATTCAAGTCCCTGCATGCGAGCATCAGAAGCCGCCGCCGCATAGCTCTTAGCTTTCGTAATTGGGGAAGGCCACGGGATCTCGAGAATTCCGTTGCCGAAATTTTCGCCAACACCCGGCTTATACCCCTGCTCGGCGATAATCTTGTTCATTCCGATGGCCTCGCGGCAGATGCTGATTTCCTCAATCGGGACCTGTTTCGCGAAGTCAATGATCTCGCTGATTTTATAGTCAAGGATCGTGTCATGCGAACGGTCAACAACAGAATCAAAGTTCTTCTCGTACTGTCCTTCAATGAGCTTGCCGTTCAATTCGCGGAAAATGATATTCGTGTGCATTTTGCCGACAAGCACGTGTCCTTCGCCCTTGTCTGTCGCAACCCATGCTTCAATATAGAGGCCAACGCTGTCAAAATCCCACTGAATCTTGACGTCAACGTTCGGCAGGAAGGCCTTGGCTTTTGCTGCATCGGACGGCGTCACGTCCTTAAGTACTTCAAGCCCCGCTGATGAAACGCCGGCGATGGCGCCCAACGATGCGGCGATCTCAATACCACGCATGTCAATACCTGGGATACCGACGGCAACATTCTTGATGTACGAGTCTTTGTCCATAACAATGCGAACCTTTTTCGGTTCGCCGCCTACAGTATCCTTTGCAGCAGCCGCAGCAAACGCAACAGCTACAGGACCTGTACAGCCAAGGGCCGGTCTGACTTCCTTGTTGAGAATGGTAAGTAGAATACTTTGACGGTCTATCATCGACAAAAATCCCTTTCCTATAAAATGCATAGAATTATTCAAGTTGTGCTACTACTGATACATACAAGCTTAGAAAATATGTTACTGACTTTTTTGTTAGTTTTATATTGGCCCGATATTATTCTGCACAGTGATTAATAATATATTTTGCGACGTTTCAATGCCTTGCGTGAGTTTTTGATGTGTGCTATGATTACATTCTGCTTACAGAATGAGACAGTGTAAAAAGAGAATAATCAATAACACATTTTAAATGCCAATCTGATGGAGCGTGTTTTTATGATTCGACCGCTGGAGAGAGGTACCTATTACACTGAAATTATTGCCCAGCTGAAAAAAGAGATTGCAAACGGCACATGGAAACTTGGCGAACGCTTGCCCGGAGAGCTTACCCTTGCAAAGCAGTTCAATGTGAGCCGCAGCAGCATCCGCGAGGCACTTAAAGCTCTGGCTTACGCTGGCATCGTCGAATCAAAACCCGGGCGAGGCACATTTCTACTCCACGTACTTGATGCCCCTGAAGCTGACGACTTCGACGACAGTGCTTACGCGAAGCTCATTGAGGTCCGCAAGCTTATTGAGGGACAGGCCGCGTACTGGTGCGTACAGCGTGCCACGCCACAACAGATTCAGCAACTTGAAGCGATCCTCCGCGAAGGAGAAGAGGACGGGGACGCCGCACTTAACGTGGCACATATGAAGTTTCACGCCGCGATTGCCCGGCTGGCCGACAATCCGTACCTGACGCGCATGATCGACTCACTGAACGGTGAAATCAAGCGCCAGAAAGAAGTGAACTTCAAGATGTTGCCACGAGAAGACCGCAAGGAGCACTGGAAAGTTCTTGAGGCGATCAAGTCCGGCGATCCATCTCTGGCCCGCCGCGTCATGGTGAAGCACGTCGAGGTCTTCTGGAAAAAGGGGTACAAGCACGCTCCTGCAACAGAAGAGACACAAGAACAATAAACGCACTAATCAACACGTTGTTTTCTAGGAGCGCGCCCTCAATTTGAGAGCGCGCTTATTCTTAATGAATCTCGATTTCATCAACAATTCAATTCAGATAAAAAGATGTTAGTCAACGATCGTTGCAAGGATTTCTTCATAGCCCTTCTTGCCACAGATCTGCTCAAGAACAGGAAATGTCGCTTTGCGTCCGACCTCGGAAAAGTGCTCAAGCTGTTCGGGCGTCGGACGGTAAACTTTAATGCCTTTTTCTTCAAGCTTCTTGAGATAGCTTTCAGTCTCAGGCGGGGCAGCGCCCCAACGTTCAGCTTCGAAGTCCGCAGCAGCCTTGTCAAGAGTGGCACGATCAGCATCGGACAGTCCGTCGTACAGCTCCTTGTTAATGATGAGCGGCCAACACTCAAAGTGCGTGTTGATGGGAATCTCAGCCTTCATTATGTCCTTGAAGTTCACGTAGTGGTTTTCAGCACCGGCACCGAAGATGCCCTCAACCATGCCAGTCTGAGCCGCAGTAAAGAACTCAGAGAATGGAAGTGGCGTGGCCTGAAAACCAAAGGCGTCAGCAAGCGCTTCCCACTGCTTCGTGCTCGGCACACGAACCTTCAGGTTCTTCTTCTCGGTATCAAGCGGATTGGCGACATCTTTGGTCAGAGCGATACCGCCAAAGTAAATCGGCCAATAGGCAAGGACCTTAACATTCTGTTTCTCGAGAATCTCTTCGCAGAAAGCTGTGAACTTTGCTCCCTTGCTGTAGTTCTTCTTCGCTGTCTCCCAGTCTTTGACAAGGTAAGGTTGAATGAAGGCGGACAGACGTTTGTCGACCTGCCAGCTCATGGAACCACACTGCATCTCGACCGAGCCGAGAGAGACAAGCTCCTGCACTGTCGTGTAGTCGCCGAGAACGCTGTTCGGATAAATCTGGATGTCAATGCGGCCGTCGGTGCCCTTCTTCACGTCATCAACAAACTTATGAACCGCGACATCAATCGCTGAGCCTTCGGGACGAATCGTGGCTAGCTTCCACGGCGCGGCAACTGCGGCTGTACCCATGTAGAAAACAGCGAAAGCAGCAAACAGAACGTTCAACTTTTTCATGTAAACCCCTCCTCAACAAAAATAGAATATGTGCGCTACGCACAGTACATTGAAGCCAGTAAAAATACTGGAACTGAACATCCCGACGTTACGAGGACAAGAAAAACGTGCCTCGCGACAGCTTTTTTTACACGTAGCCAAAAACACGCGGGAGGAAAAGGGACAGAGCCGGCCAGTAGGTCGTAGCAAGCATAACCGGCAGGTAGCCTAGCAGGAATAGACAGACGTACGGCAGGATATCAGAAAACTCAACCTTGCCGACGCGCATGCCGAGATACAACAACGAGGCGTAAGGCGGGGTCAGGCAGCCAATGCCGAGGTTGACGCCAAAGATAGCCGCGTAATGCACGGGGTGGATACCGATTGACGTCGCCAGCGGCTGGAGCAACGGCGCTACAAGAATGATGCCTGTCGTGTCATTGACAATCATGCCAACAAAGAGCAACAGGGCATTGATGAGGAGAAGTATCAGAAACTTGTTCTGCGTGATGCCGAAAATTGACCCCATGATGGCCTGAGGAACCTGAAGCCTAACATACGTCTGGCTCAACATCATCGAACACATGATCATGACCATGATTGTGCCCGCCGATACAGCAGAGTCCTTTGTGATTTGGAATGTATTCTTTGGTTTCAACCCCTTGTAAATCAAAAAACCGACAGGGAAGCAGTAAACTGTAGCGACGGCCGCCGCTTCGGTTGGCGTCGTCGCGCCGGAGTAGATGCCGCCGAGAATAATAAGGGGCATTAGAATGGCCGGCAGAGCCTTCCAGCCTTTGCTGATAATTTGATGACGTTTCTCTTGTTTAGAAAGCGGAGGAAGAAGCTTCATATCAAGATTGTGACAGATAAGCATGTTGATTGCACAGAAAATGATGATTGTCAGGATTCCGGGGCCTACAGTAGACAGGAAACAGGCAAGGACGTTCGTGTTAGTAACCCAACCGAAGATGATCATTGGTGTTGAGGGTGGGATCAGCGTGCCGAGAATCGACGAAGCTGTAATCAGCGCCGTAGCGCAAGAGCGTGGATAACCTCGCTTCACCATCTCGGGAATCAACATGCTACCCGTCGCGGCAAGACCAGTGAATGCGCTGCCGGAAATGGCGCCCATGATGCCGCAAGTAACAATCGCAACGATGCCGAGACCGCCCTTGACGCGGCCAACGAAAACATCAACGAAGTCGAGCAGGTATTTTGCTATGCCTGACCCGCTCATTAGCGAGCCTGCATAGATGAACAGCGGCACACACAGCAACGACGGGCTTAAAATCTGCTGGAGCCCCCACATCATCATACCCTTCATCGAGATATCACCAAATGTAACCATGAACAACAACGCTCCGCTAAAACAAAATGCGATCGGCACGCCCAAAGACAGCAGGACCATCAGGATTAAAAGGGAAATAATCGAAAGAGTCACGCCGTCCATTTAGGCCACCTCCTGATGTTTCGAGATAAGGGCGTCCGTAGGCGTCATCCGATACTGCTGAACGCACTCCCACATTTCGACGATTGTATAGAACAGCATAAGAGTAAACGCAATGAATACCGTCACTTCATAGTAGATCATTGGGATAAATAGGATATCCGTCTTTTTACCGACGCGGAGAGCATACTTGAGGTAATCCCAGCCCCACCACGTGAGCCAGCACAGGATAACTGTCGAAGCAATAGAGGCAATGATACGAATAGCGTAAATACTACGTACCCTCTTGCAAAAGATCTCTAGTACTCTCGCAACAAGCTGCCCCTTTTCGGAAGAGGCTTTCACGGCGGCCATCAAGTACAACCATGTCGTTGGAAAGTTGTTAAGCTCTTCGATGCCCATAAGCGGCGAGCGCAGAACATATCTCATAACAACCTGGACAAACATGAGCGCCGTAACCGCGAGCAGAGCGATGACAATAACCGCATCAATGACATGGTCAAGCCCACGAATCCATTTTGCTCGAACAATTGTCATACTTTTCATGTTTCCCCTCCTTATGTCGTGAACGCTCTTCTATTTTTAAGCCCATGAAAGTCGCAGCAGGATAGAATAATGGACACAAAACCCCTGAGCTGCAAAAATGACGAAACCCCAAATATATGTTTTCCGACGCCCACATGCTTCCTCAGGTACCATACGCTTGAATTGGAAAACTATTTCAGATTTGAAACAAGCGCAGAACCTGCGGAATTAGCCTATGCCAGCATATTGATGATTTCGTCGATAGACTTGTCGGCAATGCCTATAGACTCGAGCGTTGTGCCTTGATGCCAGTAATCGGTACCATGCAGCTGCGAGCAGAAGTTAACAATCAAGTCCGCCCTCGGTGACCTCGTTCCTGCCTTGCGCGCAATGCAGGCGATCGGCATGATGACCCCCGGCACGTCTTCTGTAATATAACGGCTACGAACGCTCTGACCAACGAGATCAGAATACGGCGTCTCAGGGCTGTGCACATACTCGAAAATATTCTTGCTGCTATTGTCGCCGTAATACATCTTCATCAGCTCAAGAAAACCATCAAGCTTAAAACCGCAGGCCGCGCCAATTGCGACACGTTCCTTGTCCAGTTCGTGCATTTGCTCGCTGATGAGTGGCGTGATCCCGTCGATGTAGTGACGCCATGTGTCTCCGCGCTGCTCAATCGCACCCCAGTTCAGAATCACGGGATACGGATGCATTGTAAAATTGATGTTGGACATGTCGAGTGCAAGGATGTGATCGGCCTTCTTGTACTTGACGTATCCGTCAAATGCAGAGTTCAGGATGTCAAGTATTTCCGAGCCCGCTGAAGCCGGCGACGTAGCGAGGTAGATAGCCGTCTTGCGCTTGTTGATGTTTACCTTGTCAACAGCGCAAATACGGCAGGCGTAGGGCTGAGTCTCTACCGTAGAAATCGAGATTCGAGCCTTGCAGCCCATTTTGCTCATCATCGTCTTGAGACGGTACGCACCGAAGTTGCCCGGCACGATGACGATATGCTGACCGTCCTTGAGGAGCGGAATCATCTTTTCAAAGATGGGCCCGTGAGCGAACGAGGGTACGTTCACAACGACAATTGAAGCGCCATCCATAGCTTCTTTGATATCGCGCGTCACAGCGTGAAGGTGCCCCGTGACCTGAATGTCTCCGACGAGAGAAATCGTTTTTTTCTCGTGTAGTGTCGGGAAATCCGGCACATTATCAAGCGGCTCCCACATGACAATCGGATAACCAGCGGCGCTAATCTGAGCGCACCATGCACGCGCCCCGTTGCCGCTGCCAAGCATTGCAAATCTCAACATATCCAATCCTCCTCGCTAAAAATATAGAACAAACTGCCCTGTGACTACAAAATGCCGAGAATCACAGAAACATGGCTGTTGTAAGTCATGTTCTTTGAGAAGTCGCAGCCTATAAAAGTTATTTATGCCGTGATATTGTCTGACAGTCAGACAATATCACGGCATACGTTCTTTGTCAAGAAAAGATTTTCATACATTGTAATTATCTTCAATAAAAAGGCGCACCTCAAAAGTTCTCTTCAATACTAACGTCTAATATTGTTTCTTGGCAAAACAAGCTAATATTACCGCAGCTTATAACATGTCTAAATTGATCTAAAATGGCTTAAAACATGAACATTACTGAGAACAAAAAAGCGAAAATTGAACTGGCATACAAGAACAATTGATATAAAAGGATCAAGTTAAGACTGAAAGAAATCAGCTACCCAGGGATGCATCAGACCAAGAAGGGCGCCCTGTGACATTTCGGCATGAAAGTCCATCGTCTGTTGACGCTGAGACGTCAAGAACAAGAGAGGGCGAAGTCCGTACGGACTTCGCCCTCTCTTGTTCTTGACGTTTTCTTAAGACGCAGAAGCCCGAAGCGGTGACAGGCAGCGTTTTCGTTCCTCAGGCCGCTGGAGAGTACGCCAGACATGGCCAGATCGCAATGCTCCAAGTTCATCGAGATTCGGCCATTTTTTATCCGTTCTTTTTTGTGAAAAGTTCACTTCACCGCGGTAACGGCGTAATCCTGATCTTCGACGGCTTTTTTCAACACGGCGTCGGGGACGTCTTTGCTCAGCGTGACGACGGCGGTGCCTTTTTCGTGGCTGACTTCGGCGGAGGCGACGCCTTCCACGGTTTCCAGGGCCTTTTTGACGCGGGCCTCGCAGTGTCCGCACATCATGCCTTCAACGTTCAGTGTCTTGGTCATTGATCCATTCTCCTTTTCCGATTCGATCTGATCCAGCCGCCCCACGGGCTGGATTTTTTTATCCTTTTTCGCGCTGCGCAGGTCGAAGAAGTTCAACCGGAGCGCGTTGGATACGACGCAGAAGCTCGACAGGCTCATGGCCGCGGCGCCGAACATGGGGCTCATCTTCCAGCCCAGCAGGGAGATCCAGGCGCCGGCCGCCAGCGGGATGCCGACGACGTTGTAGAAGAAGGCCCAGAACAGGTTCTCGTGGATGTTGCGCAGCGTGGCGCGGCTCAGGCGCACGGCGGCGGGAACGTCGCTGAGGCGGCTGTTCATCAGTACGACGTCGGCGGCGTCGATGGCGACGTCGGTACCGGCGCCGATGGCGATGCCGGTGTCGGCGCGGGTGAGGGCGGGGGCGTCGTTGATGCCGTCGCCGACCATGGCGGTCTTGCCGCGTTTCTGCAGCTCGCGGATCACGGCTTCCTTACCGTCGGGCAGCACGCCCGCCACGACCTGATCGACGCCGGCCTGCGCGCCGATGGCGCGAGCGGTGCGTTCGTTGTCGCCGGTGAGCATGACGACGCGGATGCCCATGTCCTGAAGTTCCTTCACGGCCTGCGGGCTGTCTTCCTTGATGGTATCGGCCACGGCGATGACGCCCATGAACCTTCCGCCGCGCGTGAAAAGCAGCGGCGTCTTGCCCTGTCCCGCCAGCGCTTCGGCCTTGGCATTCATCTCTTCGGGCACGGCGGCGCGGTCGGCGATAAATGCGAGGCTGCCGCCGAGCAGTTCTTCGCCGTTCAACGTGGCGGTCAGGCCGTTGCCGGGCAGGGCGCGGAAGTCGCCCACCTCCGCCGCGGTCAGGCCTTCGTCGCGGCTTTTCCGCATCACGGCGCGGGCCAGCGGGTGCTCGCTCTTGCTTTCCAGCGCGCAGGCCAGCTCGAGCAGTTCCCGTTCGCTCGCGCCCCCGGCGGGCAGAAGGTCGGTCACTTCCGGCTCGCCGCTGGTGATGGTGCCGGTCTTGTCGAGGGCCACGATCTGAACGCGGCCGGCGGCCTCGAGCGAGGCGGCGGTCTTGAAGAGAATGCCGTGGCGCGCGCCCATGCCGTTGCCGACCATGATCGCCACGGGCGTGGCCAGCCCCAGCGCGCAAGGGCAGGAGATGACCAGCACGGAAATGCCGCGGGCCAGAGCGAAACCGAACTCTTCGCCCAGCAGCCACCACACGGCGACGGTCAACAGGGCAACGGCGATCACGGCGGGGACGAAGACGCCCGACACCTTGTCGGCGACTTTGGCAATCGGCGCTTTGGTGGCCGCGGCGTCGCTGACCATGCGGATGATCTGCGACAGCGTGGTGTCCTCGCCGACGCGGGCGGCGCGGCAGCGGAGGTAGCCGGACTGGTTCACCGTGGCGGCGCTGACTTTGTCGCCGGGAGCCTTGTCGACGGGAACGCTTTCGCCGGTGAGCGCCGCTTCGTTGACGGCGGAATGGCCGTCGAGGATCACGCCGTCGACGGGCACGTTCTCGCCGGGATGGACAGCGAACTCGTCGCCGACCTGCACGCGTTCGATCGGCACGACAGTCTCGGCGCCGTCTCGAAGCAGCGTGGCGGTTTGGGGAGCCAGTTTCATCAGACCTTTGAGGGCGTCGGTGGTGCGTCCCTTGGAACGGGCCTCGAGCATTTTGCCGACGGTGATCAGCGTCAGGATCATGGCCGCCGACTCGAAATAGAACTCGTGCAGATAATGCGCCGCCGCGGCCGCGTCGCCCTGCGCCTGCGCGCCGGTCATCAGGAACAGAGCCGCGACGCTGTAGGCGAACGACGCTGCCGAACCGAGCGCCACCAACGTGTCCATATTGGGCACGCCGTGCATCAGCCCCTTGAAGCCGCTGGTGAAAAACTTCTTGTTGATCAGCATGACGACGGCCGCCAGGATCATTTGCGCCAGTCCCGCGGCGACAGGATTGCCCTCGAAGAACGGCGGCAGCGGCCAGCCCCACATCGAATGCCCCATGGAAAGGTACATCAGCGCCCCCAGGAAGCCCAGCGACGCGAAAAGGCGGCGTTTGAGCGCCGGAGTTTCGCGGTCTTTCAGCGCCTCCTCGTCTTCGGCCAGCTTCGCCGCGGCGGAGGGCTTCGCGCCCGCGCCCTTGAGCGAGGCGCCGTAGCCCGCCTCTTCCACGGCTTTGACGATCGCCGCTTCGGACGCCGTTCCTTCCACGCCCATGGAATTGGTCAGCAGACTGATGGAAACGGAGCTGACGCCGGGGACCTTCGACACGGCCTTTTCCACGCGGGCGCTGCAGGCCGCGCAGCTCATGCCCGTAACGTTGTATTGCTCCATCACGAAAACCTCTTTTCCTGCCAAAAAATCGCCGTCACTTCATCAGCTTCTGCAGCGTCGCCAGCAGCTCGTCGATCGTTTCCTCCCGCCCTGCCCGGATGTCGTCGAGCACACAGGAACGGATGTGGTTCGCCAGCAGCTCGCGGTTGAAGGCGTTCATCGCCGCCGTGACGGCCGAACACTGGATCAGGATCTCCGGACAATAGGCGCTCTTTTCCACCATGCCCTTGATGCCGCGGATCTGTCCCTCGATGCGGCTGAGGCGGTTGATCAGCTTGCGGTACTCTTCGGGCGAGCGCTCCTTGGTACGCTGAACGCACGCGCAGCATTTTTCGTCCATGTATTTTTTCCCCCGACTCGTTATGAGTGCATAATATACCCATGCTAGGTATTTGTCAAGCAAGCGAAAAAAACGTCGCGAAGCGGCGGAGATTCGTCACTTTCCGCTTCCCGGTTCTTCCGCCAGCGGGATCACGGCGATGGCGTTGAAGGGGCTGCCGTCGAGCAGCAGCGTGGAGGTGGCGAGATAAACGAAACAGTCGGTTTCGCCGTCGTAAAAGCGCGCGACCTTCATCTTTCGGAAGATGGCCGAGCGGGATTTGAACACCTGCGTCTCCCCTTTCTGGCGTTTGTCGGGAACGATGGGCTCGCGCCCGGCCCGCACAATCGACAGCGAGAACCGCGCCGGATCCTCGGCCAGCCCCAGAGCGCCGGAGACGCCGCCGGCCTTGGCGTAGGAGACGTAGCACACGATCGAGGGGAAATCGGGATCGCGGAACGCTTCGACGACGACTTTGTGATTGGGCCCCACCAGTTTGAAAGCCGTGTCCACTTCGCCGACTTCCCAGCGCTCTTTCGGCGCGCATCTTCCCGGCAGGGCGAAAGCCAGGCACAGGACGGCAACGATCATTTTCTTTTTCATTTTCGACCACCTCCGATTTGAATGAAACGTGCCGGAGAACTCTTTGCGAGAGAGTTCTCCGGCACTTATTCTACACAATGTTATTTCTTTTCGGGGGCCGGAGCTTTTTTCCAGCTGCCGTCGAGCTGCCCTTTCTCGCGAAGCATCTTCACCGCTTCGCCGGCGCTCTCATAGACGGCGCTCACGCCTTTGGAATCGGCGGCGTAGTCCATGGCGGCTTCTTTGCGGATGCCCAGCGAACCGGCCTCGGCCACGGAATCGATGTTGGCTCCCATGAAGATGAACTGCCAGCCGTACTTTTCCTGCGCGTCGGAGACGAGCTTCCTGACGGCGGCGCGGCTGAACTCGCGGCTGGCGTTTTCCAGCCCGTCGGTCATGATCATGAAGATCACCAGCTCCGACTTGGGACAGTTCCCGTTTTTCTTGAAGTCGCCGTCCACCTGCAGGACCGTGCGCCCCACCGCGTCGAGCAGCGCCGTGCTGCCGCGGGCGAAGTACTCCTTCTCAGTGAGCGCCGCCACGTCCTTGATCGGCTTGTCGCTGTAAAGGATCTCGTACTGGTGGTCGAACAGCACCGTGGTGACCACGGCCGAAGCGACTTCCTGGCGCTGCTTGTCGATGAAGCTGTTGTAGCCGCCGATGGTGTCGCCGGTGAGGTGCTGCATCGAGCCAGAACGGTCGAGGATGCAGACGATGTGCACCTTGTCCTTGTCAAGCGGCGGACATTTGTCGCTGTGATCGTGGGACAGTTCGGGCAGCTTCCCGTCGCGCGGCAGGATCTCGTCCGGCCGCTGCTGGACCTGCTGAGGCGCAGGCGGCACGACGGCAAAGGCGGTCGCGGCCGTCAGGACGGAGCACAGGGAAAGACACAGAGCGCAAAGCTTTTTCATGGATCACTCTCTCCTTTCGGATCGTTTCTTTGATTTTAGATTTACGACGCGGAACGTGAAACTGAACTGATTGTAAAGCCAATCCCGGCAGATCTCATCACCCGTTCGGGTGAACTTCCGCCCACAGAACTTCGGCGCCGAGCAGCGGCGCGTCCTCGCCGAAGAGCGCCAGCCGCATCTCCGGCCCCGGGCGGTACACGGGCGAGAGCAGCGGCTGCATGTAGTCGCGCAGATCGTCGAGCAGACCGTCGAGATGCGACAGGCCGCCGCCGACGACGATCGCCTCGGGGTCGAGCAGATGGGTCAGCGTCGTAAAGGCGCAGGCCAGCGCGCGCAGTCCCTCGGCGAAGGGCCGGGCCAGCCAGGCGTTCTCGCGCTGTTCCCAGAGGGTTCTCATGTCGCCCCCATAGCCGTATTTCTCGCCGGCGCGTTCCAGAACGTCGGCGGAAAAGAAGCTTTCCACGTGGCCGCGCCCGCCGCAGCCGCAGCCGCGGTCCTCCAGCAGCGGGAAGTGGCCGATCTCGCCGGTGCGGCCGCGCCGGCCGCGCACGAGCCGTCCGCCGACGATCACGGCGCCGCCCACGCCGGTGCCCAGCGCGCAGAAGACGAAGTCTTTCAGCCCCCGCGCCGCGCCGCCGCGCATCTCGCCTAAGGCCGCGCAGTCGCAGTCGTTGGCGAGGAACGTTTCGCGCCCGGTCAGTTCGCCAAGGGCGCGGTCCGTCAGCCCGTCCCAGCCGTTCAGGTTCGGGCAGCAGCCGATGCTCCGGCCGTCGAGCACCATGCCCGGCACGCCAAGCAGCAGCGGCGCGTCGCCGGTTTCCAGTTCCGCCAGCAGCGCCGCCAGCGCCGCGCAGACGGCTGACGGCGTGCGCGGCGACGGCGTCGGCACGGTCTTTTTGCGCAGCACGCGCCCGCTTTCGACCAGCCCGGCCGTCAGCGTGTGCCCGCCAAGATCCGCCGCGGCGATCATGACCGAGCGCTCCCCACTTCGGCCCAGCGCGTCGAGAACTGGGCGATCAGCTCGCCGCCGTCGCTGCGGATCTCGTGACGGAAGTCCAGGCCGTCCTGCTGCGTCGTCACCGTCAGGTCCATGCCGTAGACGGCTTCATGCTTGTAGAGGATGTCGGCCTCGACGAGGCCGCAGCTCATGTAGACCTCGCGCGGCACGGCTTCGGCGGCCCAGCTCAGGTAATAGGCGTTGTTGACGTGGCCGTTCGCGTCCAGCTCGCCGAGACGCACGTGCAGCCGCACGGACCGATCGGCGCGCTCCAGCCTTTTCGGCGCCACGAAGACCGGCTCGAACGGCGTCTCCTCTGCCTTTTCCATGAACACCTCCGGCAGGCGGCGGCTCAACCGCACGGGACGCCGCGAGGCCAGATCGACGAAGATCCACATGCTGTCGGCGAGCCCGGTCTGCTTTCCCCGCCCGTCGAGCAGCCGGAAGCGGCGCACCGAATAGAGATCGCGCAACGGCATGTGCCCTGTGTTGATCGCGCCCGCGTCGCCGCTCATCAGCGGCCGGTCGAGGCGGATCGAATACTGGTGCAGCATCCATGCGCAGCCGCAACGCCAGTAGTCGGGCGGCGGATTCATGGCGTCGACGGCGCCGTCCGCCGCGTCCTGAAGCATGTTCAGCAGGTGAAACGGTTTCAGCGCGCGGCAGGGCGTCACCTCCGACTGGGGGACCGCGAATTTTTTCGTGAACATCAGGTCCATGGGCTATCTTCCTCTCTCCGGGCCGATTCTAAATGAACGGCGGCAAACGAACATTGTCCTTTCCGACAATTTTACCACGCAGCGATCCCGGCGCGTCCGCCGCGCCGGTTCCAAAAAACGGAATGCCGAGCAGATCCCGCCGACAGCGCGTCCCTCGATGGTTCGGCCGTCATCGGGGGACGCGCAAAATGTTCCACGTGGAACATCATCGTTCGTTCGTCAAATTCAGTTTCCTGCGTCCTTACGGTCCGCCTGGGGCGAGCCGCGCGTTTCAATCCCGCGTTTCGGCGCCGGCGGGAGCGTAGTCATCGACGCGGCCGGACACGGCGAAGAAGGCCGCCGCGACCAGCGCCGCCCCGACTGCCAGCGACAGCCAGTGATTCAGGCCGAGGGCAATGCAGAGATAGCCTGCCGCCGCCCCCACGCCCGCCAGAAGCGCGTAAGGAAGCTGCGTCTTGACGTGGTCGATGTGATCGGCGCCGCAGAACATGGACGACATGATCGTCGTATCGCTGATGGGACTGCAGTGATCGCCGAAGACGGCGCCGGCGAACACGGCGCCGACGGCGGGCAGCATGTAGGTCGTCACGTCGATGCCGGCTGCGGCCGAAACTTTGGCCAGCAGCGGCACGACGATAGGCATCAGGATTCCCATCGTGCCGTAGGACGTGCCTGTGCAGAAGGAGATGACCATGCCCGTCAGGAAGGTCAGCAGCGGGATCCAGCCGGGGGCGAGAAAGTCCTTCGTGACCGAGACGAGATACGCCGCCGTGCCGACGGATTTGATCGAAGCGCTGATGCCCCAGGCATAGATGAGGATCATCGAACCGACGAAGACCGCCTGGCCGCCCTTGAGAAAGCCGCGGAACAGGCGGCTCAGGCTGGCCGCGCGCTGAAGACGGAACAGCGCCAGCGTCATCACCGCCGCGGCGTAAGAACCGTAGATCAGCGCCAGCGAGCTGTCGGAGTTGGCCATGGCTTCGCTCAGCCCCGCTTTCGGAAAACCTCCCGTGACCAGCAGCATGCCGACGATGAAAACCACGAGAAACACGACCGGCAGCACGAAGTTGACGACGCGGTCGGGCGCGTTTTCGGCCGGCTCGAGGTCGGGATCCCCGGCCGCGCTCGTCAACGGCATGGCGCCGTCGCGAAGGACTTTGCCGGTGCTGCGGGCGCGGCGCTCGGCGGCCAGCATCGGCCCAAAATCGCGGCGGCTCAGGACCACCAGCGTCACCAGCAGAAGAGCGATCAGATTGTAGAACACGAACGGAATGGACCGAAGATACGTGTTGTAGGCGCTGCCTTGAATGCCGAGTTCGCCGTACTGTTTGCCGATCTGGCCGACCATATAGGCCACCCAGGACGAGACGCCGGCGATGGCCGCCACCGGAGCGGCCGTGCTGTCCACAAGATAGGACAGTTTTTCCTTCGACACCCGGTAGCTGTCGGAAATGGGACGCATCGTCGTGCCGACCACGGCGGCGGTCACGTAGTCCTCAAAAAAAATCACGATCCCGGCCAGCTCGGTAAAAAGCATGGCGCTGCGGCTGTTTCTGATCCTGCGCGACAGGGCGTTGACGGCGGCGCGCACGCCGCCGCCCGCTTGCATGACGCCGACCATGCCGCTCATGACGATGCACGTCATGAAGATGCGGGCCCCCCACGGATCACCGAGCGAGTTCCAGATGTTCTCGATGGCCGCGCCAAAACCGTAAATCGGATTCCAGTTGTTGACCATGGTGCCGGCGATCCAGCTGCCGACGAACAGCGAGGGAATGACCTCGTGCGTGGTCAGACAGAGCACGATAGCGACCACAGGCGGCAGCAGCGACAGAACCCCGAAGTGGGGCGAGGCCGCTTCGTCCGCGGCGGCACACGCCGTTCCGCAAAGCGCAGCAAAGAGAGCGGCCGCGACGAAAAGCACCAAAGAAATTCGACGCTGAGACATCACAAAGACCTCCTCCTCGAAAATCGAAATCGGCTCATACCGTTTTACCGGGCCCATCGGCGGCGCGCCGCCGCGGATTCTCCGCCCAGTCCGTCTGACCGTTCAGCAGCTCGTCGAGCGTCTGCCGGCGCACCGCCACGCGGGCCTGTCCGTCGCGGGCGAAGATCACCGCGGGGCGCAGGGCGCAGTTGTAGGTGCTGAACATGGAATAATTGTAGGCGCCCGTCAGCGGCACGGCCAGCACGTCGCCGCGGCGCAGTTCCGGCACCGGCGTGTCGAGCGTCAGCACGTCGCCCGTCTCGCAGCACGGCCCCGCGATCGCGGCGCGGCGGTTCGCGGGGCGCTCCGTGTCGTTGGCCAGCCGCACGCCGTATTCCGCCTGATAAAGCTGCGGGCGCGGGTTGTCCGTCATGCCGCCGTCTACCGCCACGTAGGTGCGCACGCCGGGGATCTCCTTGACGCCCTGCACCGTGTAGAGCGTAATTCCCGCTTCACCCGCCACCCATCTCCCGGGTTCGAAGGCGACTTCGGGACGAGCCAGCCTCAGTTCGGCGCAGCGCGAGTCGACGCGGTCGAGGATAGCGGCGACAAAACGTTCCGCCGGCGCCCCGGCCGCGCCGGGACGCTCGGGAATGCCGAAGCCGCCGCCGAGGTCGAGCTCGCGCGCCGCAAAGCCCGTCGCCTCGCGCAGGCTGCGCATGATCTCCGTCATGCGGTCCGCCGCCAGCAGATAGGTCTCGACGTCGCGGATCTGGCTGCCGACGTGGACGTGCAGCCCCGCCAGGTCGAGACCCGTCGCGCCGAGGGCGAAGCGCACGGCGCGCTCCAGATGCGCCAGAGGCACGCCGAACTTGCAGTCCTTCTGCGCCGTCTGGATGAAACGGTGCGTATGCGCCTCGATGCCGGGGCTGAGGCGCAGCAGGATCTTCTGCCGAGCGCCGCGTTTCGCGCAGAGGCTCGCCAGCAATGCCAGCTCGTCTTCGCTGTCAACCGCCACCGTGCCGACGCCGCGTTCCAGCCCGGCGGCGAGGAACGCCTCCGTCTTGGCGTTGCCGTGCAGCGTCACGCGCTCCATCGGGAAGCCCGCCGCGCAGGCGATGCGGAACTCGCCCGGCGACACCGTGTCGAGGCACAGCCCTTCTTCGTCGACCAGACGGGCCATGGCGACGTTCAAAAAAGCCTTGCCGGCGTAACAGACGCGCGCGTTTCGCCCCGCCACCGCGGCGCTCAGCCGCCGGCAGCGATCGCGCAGCATCGTTTCGTCCATCACGTACAGCGGCGTGCCGTATCGCCCGGCCAGATCCACCGTGTCGCAACCGCCCCAGATCAAATGATTCATTGCCATCCCATCCCTTCGGAAAAGTTCATAAAAAAGCGCGTCCCCGTGTATTTTTCGCAAATACACAGGGACGCGCTTCTCATTCTCGGCACGCGGTACCACCCTGCTTGGACGCAGCCGCCCCGCCGGGAGGACCGCGACAGCGCGGGAAGCAAAAAGACTCGCCCCCACGCTGTAGGGACGAGTCTGAAAACAGTCTCGCGGTACCACCCTGCTTGGACGCATCGCCGCATCCCGCTCGGACCCGATCACGAGGGTCAATCCGGGAAATTTACTCCGGCGCTCGGTGCGCTTTTTCAATTCCAGCTCCCCGGGCCTTGCCCGTCAGATTCTTTCACGCGGAAACCCTTTCAGCCTGTGGGGTTTCCTCTCTGGAGCCGCGAAAATGACGAATCGACGGGATCCGGTTCATCGCCTTTATCCCTATTCATCTGTTGGTGAAAATTATAATCGCAGTTTCCCGTCTGTCAAGAGCGAAATCGAAACAAGTTTTCACTGTTGCGGCAATTCCGACAGCCGTTTTTCGTGAGCGCATTTTTCCCCGACCCCGCGGCGGGACCGTCGCCGCTTCAGTCTGCTGCTGGAAAAAAGTCGGCGTTTGTGGTATTTTATCATAAGGAGGAAGGGTTTTATTCCGTGGCGGCACTTATTTTTCCCCGGACAATCCGCATAAAAATCCATTCTCAGAGGCAGGAGGGACTGATTCACATGACAGCACGCATCATCACCATCGGTCGCGAGTACGGCAGCGGCGGACGCAGCATCGGCGAACAGGCTGCCAAAATGCTGGGGTACGGATTCTACGACAAGGTCCTGATCGACCTCGCCGCCAAGAAGAGTGGTTTTGCCATCGATTACATCAGAAACACCGAGGAGCAGGTCACGCCCAATTATCTGTTCAACCTGGCCGCCAACGGCTATTACGCCAACTCGATGTTCATCAACGACGGGCTGCCCGCCTCGGACAGTCTCTTCATCCTGCAGAGCAAGATCATCCGCGAGCTGGCCGAAAAGGAGCCGTGCGTCATCGTCGGGCGCTGCGCCGATTACATCCTGCGCGACCGCACCGATTGCCTGAACGTGTTCATCCACGCGCCGCTGGCCGACCGCGTCGCCCGCGCCGTCGGCGAATACGGTCTGCCCGCGGAGGGAGCCGAGAAAACCGTGCAGCGCAACGACAAGATCCGCTCCAAGCACTACCAGTATTACGCCGGCAGCAAGTGGGGCCATATCCACCGTTACCATCTCACGCTCAACAGCAGCGCCTTCGGCTGCGAAGCCGCCGCGGCCCTGATCGTCGAGACCGCACGGCGGTTCGGGTAAAACTGGCCGCAGACAAAGACGGATCAAAATGTTCCACGTGGAACACCCGGTTTGGGATGACGGATGACGCTTCTTTGCAAACTATTGACTGAAAATAAGGTGTCGCTTTTCGACAACGAACGAGCCGCCGCGGGGGATCTTTTCGCGTCCCCGCGGCGGCTCGTTTTTACAGGATGTCGATGTACTCGCCGGCCAGCGCCTTGTTCATGCTGCGCACGGCGCAAAACTTGCCGCACATGCTGCAGGTTTCGCTGTGGTCGTCTTCGGGGGCCCGGCTTGCGCGGATGGCTTTGGCGGTCTCCGGGTCGACGGCTTCCAGCCACTGCGCGTCCCAATCGAGCTTGCGCCGCGCCGCAGCCATGCGGTCGTCCTGCTCGCGCGCGCCGGGAATGCCCTTGGCGATGTCGGCGGCGTGGGCGGCGATACGGCTGGCGATGATGCCCTGTTTGACGTCGTCCACGTTGGGCAGGGCCAGGTGTTCGGCGGGAGTGACGTAACACAGAAAGGCCGCGCCGTTGGCCGCCGCCACGGCGCCGCCGATGGCGGCGGTGATGTGGTCGTAGCCGGGGGCGATGTCGGTGACGAGGGGGCCGAGCACGTAGAACGGCGCGCCCCGGCAGATGGTCTGCTGCACCTTCATGTTGGCGGCGATCTGATCCAGCGGCACGTGCCCCGGGCCTTCGACCATGACCTGCACGTCCTTGTCCCAAGCGCGGCGGGTCAATTCGCCGAGGCGGACGAGCTCCTCGATCTGGCAGACGTCGGTGGCGTCGGCGAGACAGCCGGGGCGGCAGGCGTCGCCGAGGCTGATGGTGACGTCGTGCTCGCGGCAGATGTCGAGGATCTCGTCAAAATGTGAGTAGAACGGATTTTCCTCGCCGGTCATGCTCATCCAGGCGAAAACGAGGCTGCCGCCGCGGCTGACGATGTTCATCGCCCGTCCGCAGCTTCTGATCTGCTCGATGGTCTTGCGCGTGATGCCGCAGTGGAGCGTGACGAAATCGACGCCGTCCTCCGCGTGCAGGCGCACCACGTCGACGAAGTCCTGCGCGCTGAGCGTGGCGAGGTCGCGCCGGTAATGGATCACGGCATCGTACACGGGCACGGTGCCGATCATGGCGGGGCACTCGCCACACAGTTTGCGGCGGAAGGGCTGCGTGTCGCCGTGGCTGGACAGGTCCATGATCGCTTCCGCGCCCAGGGTGACGGCGCTCATCACTTTCTGCATTTCCACATCGTAGTCCTTGCAGTCGCGGCTGACGCCGAGATTGACGTTGATCTTGGTTTTGAGCATGCTGCCGATGCCGTTGGGGTCGAGGCCCCGGTGCCCGCGGTTGGCGGGGATCACGACTGTGCCTTCGGCCATCCAGCCCATCAGTTCCCGAACGCTGCGGCGTTCCTTCTTCGCGACGATCTCCATCTCCGGCGTGGCGATGCCGCGGCGCGCCGCTTCCATTTGCGTGTGGTAATTTCGCTCCATATGACGGACTCCTTTCCTGCTTCCGCTGCGGACAGCGGGTTTTCCGCGGAACCGGCGCTTTTGCCCGAACGAAAAAAAAAGGGAGCGGACTCCTTGTGCGGAGCCCGCTCCCTTCATTTTTTTCTGCGTCTTCCTCCGCGGGCATTATCCCAACAGGTTCACGGGTCGGAACGCCAGTCCCCTCTCAGCCTGCGTGACGCAAGCTCCCCGGTTCGCTCTTCGTTTGATGCAGGACCAGTCTAGCAGGCCGCGGCCGATTTGACAAGCGCCCCGCGGCGGCAAAAGGCGAAAAATTTCTATTTCCCGCGGCTTTTGCCGTAATCGAGCGCCAGCGCCGACAGCAGCTTCACGCCCAACGGCACGACGGCGTCGTCGACGCGGAACTCGGCGCTGTGATGCGGCGCGTCGGTGCCCATGCCGAGGTTGAAGTACGCGGCGGGGATTTTTTCGCCGTAGTAGCTGAAATCCTCGGATCCCATGGCGAACTCACGTTCCACAAGACGATCCTCAAGCCCTTCGGCTTTCGCCACGTCCAGGATCCAGTCGGTGACGTCGGGATCGTTGACGGTGACCGGATAGACTTTTTCGTACTTCAGATCGGCCGTGCAGTTCCACGCCGCGGCGATGCCGTCGACGATGCGGTGGAAGCGTTCGGGCATGGCTTCGCGCGTTTCCATGTCGGAGCAGCGCACGGTGCCGCACATCGTGCAGGTATCGGGAATGACGTTGCGGGCTTCGCCGGCTTTGATGGCGCCGATGCCGACGACAACGGGTTCGAGCGCGCTCACTTCCTGCGGCGCGATGGCCGTCAGCGCCGGCACCAGGGCCGCCGCGCAGAGCATCGGATTGACGGCGCGGTGGGGGCTGGCGCCGTGGCCGCCCTTGCCGCGGATGACGATGTCCCAGATGTCGGCGGAGGCCATCATCGGCCCTTTCTTCCAGCCGATTTTACCGGCCGGCATCTGGCTCTGCACGTGCTCGCCGATGATCGCGTCGACGCCTTCGAGCGCGCCGTCGGCGATCACCGCGGGCGCGCCGGAGCCGGGGCCCGCTTCCTCGGCGGGCTGGAACAGGAACCTCACCGCGCCGCAAAGTTCGTCCCGGTGCTCCTGCACCACCTGAACGACGCCGGCGAGGATGGCCGCGTGGGCGTCGTGCCCGCAGGCGTGCATGACGCCCGCGCATTCGGACGCGACGTCGTGGGACGGATCCTCGGCGACGGGCAGCGCGTCGATGTCGGCGCGGATCATCAGCGTCGGTCCGGGCTTAGCCCCCTTGATCTCGGCGACGAGGCCGCACTGAGTGCCCTTGAATCCTTTTTTGATCACGGAAACGCCGAGTTCCGCCATCCGGGCGGCGATTTTTTTCGTCGTCTCCACCTCGCGCCAGGAAAGTTCCGGGTGACGGTGAAGCTCGCGGCGCAAGGCCACGGCCGCTTCGGAAGCGCGTGTGACGCTGTCCTGCCTGTCTGCCATCATAAAAGACCCCTTTCGAATCGTTTGAATTGTCGGCCCCGCGCCGCGGGGCCGCTTTCAGCCGCAAAACTAGAAAAACTTGACGAGGAACGCCGCCAGGAACACGGAGGCGATGGTGACCGTGGTGAATCCGGCGATGAGCATCTTGGGAAGCACGTGCGAGAGGACGAACTCCCGCTCTTCGTCGCTGCCGCCCAGCTGAGCGGCGACTTCCTCGGAGATGATCAGCGTGCCGGGGAAACCGATCATGCACGTGGCGCTCAGCGCCGCGGAAAGGCCCCAGCTGTACTTGAATATTTTACTCAAAAGGATGGAAGCGATAAAGATGCCGGCGACCGTGGCGCCGAAAACAATGAACAGCGGCCCGAGCAGATCGAGGATCATGCGCGGCGTCGCCTTGGCCAGCCTGATGTAAATGGGGATCATGATCGCGAACATGACCATGCCGTTCGCGTTGCCCAGCGTCATGATGTTCGTCTCGATGAAGCCCAGCTCGTGAAAGACGATGCCGAAAAGCAGCGCCATCACAAAAGGATGCACGGCGTTGCCCAGCAAGGACGCGGCCTTGAAGCTGAGCCAGGCGACGGCGAACGCTTTGGCGATGTAAACGTAGCTGGTCTGCCAGCGCTGGGGCATCGGCGGGATCAGTTTCTCCCACTTGGACGTGCCGGGCTGCCCCGCCGCCAGCGCGCGCTCGCCGGCGGCGAAACGGGCTTTGAGCTTTTTGCCCTCGTGCAGCAGGCAGTTGGAAGCGATGGGAATGCCGAAAAAGCCCTGCACCGTCAGCAGCATCGTCACGAACACGCCGATCGCCGTCAGCCCCTTGGCGTCGGCCGCCTCGGTCATGATCAGCCCGGCCACGACGCCGCCCGACACCGGGCCGGTCGCCGCCACGGCATAGTCCCAGCCGATGAAAGGCGACGCGGCCAGCAGGATCGCGCCGGCGCCGGCGCACATGCCGAGGAACGACACTGCCACCGTCCTCCACTCCTCCCGCAGCTTGCGGGCATCCATCATGCTGCCCATCTGCACCATCAGCAGGGCGATGAACGACGTGGCCAGCGGCACCATCTTGCTGTCCTCGAAAAGAGTCGTCGGCACCCCGCTCCAGAACAAAGCCAGGAAAATCACCGAGCAGATGAACATCATGCTCACGCGGGCACGGGTCTTCATCGCCAGAAGGTTCGCCGCAGCGTACACGAGAGCGATGACCGTCAATGCGCTTAACTGATCCATAAATACCCCACCTTTCGGGAATTGGCAACGAAAATTTTTTCAAGCGCTTATTTTACGCAAAACGCCTCTCCGGAAAAGGCGTCCCGGTAAAAACGGGAGAATAAAAAAAGACCGGCTCCCGCATGGGGACCGGTCCTTGATCTTTGCGCCACGACGCGTTAAACGTCGGACCTCAAGGGGATTCCCACGCCATGGACGCCGTAATAAAAGCTAAAGTAGAACTGCTGCGAGCTCATTCTTTTCATGGCGTGGAAACGCTCCTTTCTTTCTCAGTTAACGCCGCGTACCGCGACGAAAATATTTTTACACCCGGACACTAAAAAGTCAATACCTGAACAAGACAAAGCCCTCGGCATTCTTACTTTTTTCTCCCGCGAGGCTCCCTGTCCCGCCGTCGGGGCGCGCCTCGGCTTTCCCCGGGGACCCCGACGGACGCGCGTCCTGTCTGAAAACGAAAAACGGCGCCCGAACCGCTTCGGACGCCGTGAATCTGTCTGGTGGAGGTAAGGGGATTCGAACCCCTGACCTTTTGAATGCCATTCAAACGCTCTCCCAGCTGAGCTATACCCCCAGATGCGCCACCCGCGTTCCGGATGACTCGTGCATATTAGCACGACTTCATCAAAATTGCAAGAGGGGGCAATATTCTCCGAACGGAACGAAGCCGCTTCGCCTTTCCCTAATGGATCTTCAGGTACTTTTCGGGCACTTCGATGTCGGTCATGTGCTGCGGGCCGGCGCCGAGCATGTAGGTATCCTGAAGGACGAGGATATGGTTCTTCGACTCCACGTCGGTCTGCGCGTCGGCGTAGTAGCGCCCCTTCCATGAGGAGTTCGGCGACTCGGCGTCGAAGAATTTGACGACTTTGGGGATCTCGAAGTAACGGCGGAACTTCTGGTGCGTGACGCCCTGATTGATGCAGTCGACGGCAAACTCGCCCAGCGCCTTGGAGGTGGTGAAGCCCAGAGAGTAGGCCCAGACGCCCATGCGCCCGCCGGCGCCGCGCGCGACCACGGTGTCTTCGACGCGCTTGAGGATCGCTTCGAAATTGCCGCTCACGTCGGCCAGGTCAAGCCCCAGCGCGCCGGGATAGCCCATCAGCGGCGAGGGCAGGTCGGCCTCGATGAAATAGCCGCCGTGCTCGACGATGCTCTTCAGCATCGGCTCGGTCTGCGCGTCGTTCGTGCAGAAGAAGGCCGTGTTCTTGCCGTATTTGTCGATCCAGGTGGGCATCTTCTCGAGGATGAACTGCTACGCGCCCGCCACGCCCACGTCGCTGGTCGGATCGGGAGCGGTCTCGAAGTGGAAGCCGAGGCCGATGTCCTTGCAGGTCTGCTCCATGATCATGCGGCGGCGGGAAAGAAGCTCGTAGCTCATGTGGCGCGGGAAGGAGATGTGCACGAAGTTCTTGCAGCCCAGGCGCTTGGCCAGGACGATGTTCAGATAGCCGCGCGACAGGTTGTCGTTGCCCACGGTGAGGTCGGAGATGCTGTCGATGACGCTGGGGTCCTCATGGGCTTCGCCGACGAACAGCAGGATCTCCGGGCGCTTCTCGCGGATGCGGCGGAACGCCTCGGTCGTGCCGGGGATGCCCTGATTGACGATGACGGCCTTCATCAGCGGGTCGTCGGCAAAAGCCGCGATCTGGGAAATGGTCGTCTCCTGCTCGGTCATGAAGCTGTCGGGATACGTCACGTGCTTGATCATGCCGCCGTCGGTGACGTCGCCGTACTTCTGGATCAGCGCTTCGGCGCCGCGAAGATCGTCTTCCGACTGCGAAACCGTGCCCGTGCAGATGCCGATGTGGAACTTCGCCGGCTCGGCCGCGCAGGCCGCCCCCGCAAACACCGCCGCGCCCAAAAGCAACGCCGCTGCCAGATGGTACCTTTTCATATTTTCTGCCTCCTCTTTATTCATTGATGTGATGTGTGTAACGAACCACGTGGAATTTTATTATATTTTAAATCAACAGTCAAGAAGTAAAGATCCGCATCCATCATATTTTCCATGAAAAACAGAGCTCTGCGTCTCAAGCGCAGAGCTCCGAACTTTTAACGCCCAAATCACAGGATCCCGGCGGGCAGGTGCAGAGGCGCGCCGGGCCCCACCGGCAGTCCGGCGAGGAACCAGGCAATGGCGAAGACGATCCACGCCACCTGGGCGATGAAGATCGTCGGGATACAGTTAGCGATGAAAGTCCCAAGCTTCATGTCTTTATCGTATTTCTCATTGACCAGCGCAAGGCACATGTACAGATAAGGGCTGACCGGTGAAAGCGCGTTGGTAGGCGAGTCGCCGATGCGATACAGCAGCTGGATCCATGCGGGGTGATAGTTCATCAGCATGAGCATGGGCACGAACACGGGCCCGAGAAACGTCCACTTGGCCGAACCGGAGGTCATGAACAGATTGATGAAGATCACCAGAATCACGAGGCCCACAAACATAGGGATGCCCGTGAAGTTGATCGCCTTGAGGAAATCGGCCCCGGCGATCGCCAGCAGCACGCCCAAGTTCGTCCAGCCGAACAGCGCCGTGAACTGGCCGGCCGTGAAGCAGAACGCCACAAAGGAAGCCATGCTGGCCATGGCCTTGGTGAAGATCTTGGAGAGATCGCGCTCGCTCCTGATGACACCCACGGTCTTGCCGTAAACGATGCCGCAGATCAGGAACATGAACAGGATCAGCGGGATCAATCCCTTGAGGAACAGACTGCCGATGACGCCGCCCGTCTGCGGGTTGGCCAGCGGCCCGGCGTAAATGCCCGCCACGATCACGACCGCATAGACGAGCAGGGCGATGCCGGCTTTGCGCAGCCCCTTGCGCTCGAGATCGGTCAGCGGCTTGGTCGTATCGAGCATCGTTTCCCCTTTATAAGGGCCGACGCGCTTTTCGATCAAATGGTTCGTGCACCATCCCACGATCAGCGTGATCAGAATCGTGGAACAGAACATGAAGTACCAGTTACAGGCGCTGTCGACCTCGAACGTAGCGTCCGGCCCGAGCAGGATTTTGATCGAAGTGTTGGTAATGCCCGCCAGCAGCGAGTCGGTGCCAGCGATGAAAAGGTTGGCCGAAAAGCCGAGATTGGCGCTTAACCAGCCGCAGAACATGCCGACAATCGGGCTACGCCCGGCGCCCATAAAAGCCAGCGCTCCCAGCGGCGGCACAAGCACCGAGCACGTATCGGAGGCAAGGTTGCCGCAGGTGCCGATCAGGGCGATCACATAGGGCAGGATCGCGCCGTTGACGCCGCCCGTTGATTTGCGCAGCAGCGCATCGACCAGGCCGACCTGTTCGCACAGGTTGATGCCGACGGTCATGGTCAGCACGAGCCCCAGTGAGGCGAAGCCGACGAAGTTCTTCACGAAGTTGGTGAGGATCCAGTTCAGCCCTTCCTGGCTAAAGAAATTACGCACCGTCACCATTTTGCCCGTAGCCGGATTGATCAGCTCGAAACCGCACACGCTGGCGATCCACGAGATCACGGCGATGATGACGAACAGGTCGAGGAACAGCATCACCGGGCTCGGCAACTTGTTGCAGGCCCGTTCGATGCCACCGAGGAGCCGTTCCGTCAAGGAAACTTTTCTCGTGCTGTCGTCCATTCCCATTTTCCCCCTCTTTCCGTTCCGAAAAAAAATCAATGATGAAATCCCTAATCCCTCGCAGGACGTCGCCTTCTTTGCGGCCCCCAGACCTTTAGAACATTCCCGGCTTCATGCTGTCAGGAATCAGCGTCTTATAGACGCGGCCGTCCTTGACCGATTCAAAGTCTTTTTTGATCTGCGCCCGCAGTTCGCGGCGACGCAGGATCTCCATGGCGATGGCCGACATGGCTTTCGCCGCCGTGTGCATCCCCTTCTTGGCGATGCTGCTGCGTCCCTGTGCCACGGCCGTCCAGCCGTGCATAATCGTCCCCGCCGCGTAAGTCGTCGTATAGATGCCCACCGTCGGCACGATCCAGCTCACGTCGCCCACGTCGGCGGAACCGTCCATTCTCGCGGCAGCCGGATCCTCCACTTCGCAGTTCAGCGCCGTTTTCGCGCCGGGCTGCGAGCCGACCTTGACGAACTTTTCGGCGTAGGCTTCTTCCGCGGGAGTGTACGTCACTTCGGCGACGGCCTCCTTCACGCATCGGAGAGCCAGTTCACCGAGGCTTTTGGGCACCAGCGTGTTGGCGTAGGCGCTGACCACCCGCGCTTCCACCTTCGTGCCGCAGATCAGCGCGGCGCCCCGAGCCACGTCGAGAACGCGGCCATACACTTCTTGTACCTGTGCCGTCTCCGGCGCGCGCAGAGCGTAGAGCACCGCGGCATGAGGCTGCACCACGTTGGGAGCCGTGCCGCCCGCGTCGAGGTAGGCGTAATGCATGCGCACGTCGGCGGGCACGTGCTCGCGCAGATAATTGACGCCGACGCTCATGATCTCGCAGCTGTCCAGCGCGCTGCGTCCCTTTTCCGGTGCGGCGGCCGCATGCGAGGCCACGCCGCTGAATTTGAAGATCACGCGCGCGTTGGCCAGCGAACGGTACATCAGGCCGTTGTAGACGTTGGGATGCCACGTCAGGCAGAAATCGACGCCGTCGAAACACCCTTCGCGCACCATGAAGGCCTTGCCGGCGCCGCTTTCCTCGGCGGGACAGCCGAAGTAAACGACGGTTCCCGGTTCGCCGCTCTCCTGCAGATATTCGGCCAGCGCACAGGCGGCTTCCATATTGCCGCTGCCGAGCAGATGATGGCCGCAGCCGTGGCCGCAGGCTCCATGGACCAGCGGCGACGCTTCGGCGCAGTCGGCTTTCTGGCTCAGATCGGGCAGCGCATCGTATTCGCCGAGAAATCCGATCACCGGGCCGCCCTCGCCCCGCTCGGCCTTGAAAGCAGTGGACATGCCGCCGATGCCACGGCTCACCTTGAAACCGCGCGCTTCGAGAAACTTCGCCTGCAACTCGGCCGACTTCACCTCTTGAAAACGATATTCCGCAAAATCCCAGATCTGGTCGCTGACCGCCTCGAATTCTTTCTCGTGCGATTTGAGAATCGCCTTCAGCCGTTCGTCCATCGCCGTTCCCTCCCCATGAAAACGCCGCCTCAAATGGCGCCGTGCATACACAAAACCGTCCATGTCGCCGCAAACAGAAAAGCGAAGGCAATGCATAAAATATAAGGCCTCGTTTTTCTAAAGTCAACGCGCAGATTTTATTAAAGAAATTTTTCTCACCGAACGAAATGATGCTTTTTTTGCAAACATCTTCAGATCTGGAATCGTAGACTGCAAAAGTGGCATTCCGCCGACAATACAAAAAAGAGGGAGCTCGGCCTTTCGAACCGAACTCCCTTGATAAAAGCAACAAAGACTCCCGTCTCGTTTTGAGGAACGGAAGCACCGCCTTACGGATCGAATCGCATCCGGCCGGGGTGATGAGACCAGTCTCACAGCCCCGACCGGCTCCCGTATTCCGAGAAACACCCCTTCCGTAAGCTCGGCCGCCTCGTTGCAGTGAATACGGAAATCAATCCTTGGCGGGAATCACGTGGATCGCCTTGATCAACAAATGCACCCTGTCGCCGGGCTTCAGATCCAGCTCGGCCACTGAATCACTTGTCAGCACGGAACTGAGTTTGCCTGCGGCATCAAGGGTGCATTCGATCTGCGACATAATCTCGCCCTTCTTTACCGCCTGGACCGTCGCCATCAGGTCGTTGCGAACGCCGTATTTCATAAAAAAGCCTCCTTCGATTTTATTTTGACCATAAATCAATATTAAACTATCATCGCCTCACCCGGTTGTCAATGAACCTCTTATTGAAATAATTACAAGAATAGACATCCAAACGCCGTAAAACACTTTCACAGTCCAACTGCCGGCTGCGGACAAACAAGGTCCGGTTCTTTCGAGCCGGACCTTGTTTGTCGAAAAAAACTATTTCGCGGCGCCGCCGAAGAGGCCGCCGAGGAACGGCCCCGCGTACTGCCAGATCAGATAGGCCGCGATCACGACCAGCATGACGATCTTGAGGAGCCTTTTAAAGCCGGCCGTGCCCGCGTTCTTGGGCAGCACGTCGCCCAGCTTCTTGCGATAAGAAACGCCCTTGCCCAGGCCGAGGTTGCCGAAAATGCCGTTCGTGCCGACGTTGATGCTCTTTCCCTTCGGCCCGATCGTGGCGCTGACGCCGGTTTTACTGATGTTGATGCTGACGCCGGGCAGAATTTTGATGCTTTTCTTAAAGCGCAACCCCATATTGTCCAGCCTCCTTCGAAAATTTCCGCGCCCCGCGAAAGGGCGGATGGCCGCAGGCGCTCGCTGCGTCACGGCGCGATTCATGAAAAAACGTCGCGTGCCCTCAATCGGTTCAATCGCGAAAACTCCAACTATAAAGACGAACGGATACGAATCAGCCGACAGCGGTCGGTTGAACGCCTCTTTATCAAAAAATCCAATCGCTCCCGGGCTCTTTACCGCTCTGACAAGCTTGACGCTTCGCCCTTTTCCTTCGCTCCGGCGCCGCCGTTGTCATTTTATCGGCAGAGCACGATTTCCGACGGCCTTTCATGAGCCCTCGCATTAAAATATCGAGAGCGGTTCTCCGGAGATTCAGACAAACTGGCATTTTACAGCCACCATTCGGGAGTCAATTCTCCGAGTTGAGCTATTTTTCCATTTTCATAGTCCATCATTATCTCCACGTTTCGATATTTTCCTGGCATTAACTGCGCCATAAACTCCCGGCACGCTCCACACGGCGCTCCCGTTTTGCCGTCCGGCATGATGGCGAGAACTCTTTTTATCTCGTTTTCTCCATTCGTAATCATATTGAAAATTGCATTTCGCTCTGCGCAAATACCAAGCGAACAAGAGGTATCGACACATACCCCCACGTATATTTTCCCGGACGCGGACTCGACGGCCGCCGCGACTCCTCCCGCAGATATCCTCTCCGAGATTTCACGCGCGCTTCGAACCGCTTCAGCCGCATTAAACAAATCTGTCCATATTTGTTTCATACATCCGCCTCCGCAAATTCCAGTTCCGCACCAGACTGCATTTCCGTGGTTTGTTCAAAAAACGTCATATTGCCCACCCGGTTTAATCGCTAAAATTCCCATATGGAAACAAACAGACATGAATCGACCGACGACAGGGGGAATGAGAGCAAACCAAGGATACGCCGCCCGCGTCAAAGGACCGGTTTCGCGTCGTAACGCACGCTTCATCCGGCGCGGCCGCGCGGTATTTTCAACGATGTCTTTTAATCGGAAATCAATATCAAAAACCGATTGCCACATAAATTATAACTTACGGCGAGGCTCTGTCAAACGGAAAGCTTTGAAAATATCCTTTCCGGCGGCGCAAAAAAATCCGAACCTCGCGCCGTTCGGCAAAAGGTTCGGATCGTGCCGGCCGTCATGGTGCCGGTTCTACTGATATTGATGCCGGCGCGGGCAGGATTTTGATGTTCTTTTTGAAATACAGTCCAAAATTGTCAAACATCTTCCGAGAATTTTCGCGCCGGCGCAAAAACGTTCCGCCGCGAGGCAGTTCATTCCTATTCTCATTATTGACCATAAAAACCGTTCCGCTTCTCCTGTCGCCCCGCAGCAAAAGGGCAGCCTCGCTCCCCGCGGTAAGCGGACTGCCCTTTCATGCTTGCTCGCCACAGATTCTATTCGGCCTTCAGAAATTCCAAAACCTTGGCGCGGAAAACTCTGTAGTATGGTTTCTCCATCATCATCGCATGCGCCGCGCCGGCAATGATCTCGATTCGTGAATCCTTGTTGGACAAAGTGGCAAACGCCTCTTCGCAGAGCGCCGGCGAGACATAATCGTCTTTCGAACCGGCGATAATCAACACCGGCGCTTTGATGTCCGCCGTAGGAATCAAACGCTTGTCCGGAGCGACAAGCAAGTCCCGACGGCCGCCGTTCGGGCTGCTGTTCTTGTCGTAACGCCAGCAGTTCGACAGGAACGTGTCGGCCACAGCCGGCTCAACGATGTCATAATCGATGGTCTTGTCAGCCTTCACCTGAAAATCTCCGGCAGCATGAACCCACGTGTTTTCATTGAAAGGCGACGTGACTTTGACGTCAGCCAGCCCCGCCACGATCGGAGCGTAAAGCACCAGCCTGCGCACCAGTTCCGGATACTTGGCGGCAAAGCGTCCACTGGTAACGGTTCCCCAACTCCAGCCGAGGACATCCATCGCCTCCCTGCCGCATCTGGCAAGAATAAGTCTGACAGCAGCCGCGATGTCTTCGGCGGCGTAGTCCGAATTCGGCCTGAAGCCGTCCTCCACCGGCTGCGAGTTGCCATAACCGGCGATGTCGAGCAGCCAGACCTCGTAACCGTTAGCGACGAGGAAGCGAAGCAGACTATAGTCCCCATAGTTCACGTCGAACTCGTGAGAAGAATACGTCAGGCCGTGCACCAGCAGGATGGGATCCTTTTCCTGGGCGTCCCGTGCCCGGAAAGATTCCAGATAAAGTTTTACCCCCTCGCGCTCCAGCGGCACAATCTCCCTCGCAAGCTCCGCCGTCGACGCGTGAATCCTGACGGAATTTCCGGAAGATGCTAAAATAAGCCGTCATCTGTTTTGGAAAAAGGAGACTGAGAACATGTCATTCATGTCGTTGAAAAAGATCGCCGTTCTGGTTCTGCCCTTGCTGGTTGCGGCCGCGGGAACGGCCTGCGCGGAAGTGCCGCGCGGGAAGGTGTTGGGCGAGCTGATGCAGGTCCTCGACCTGCCGCTGAAGACGGGCAAGACGTTCGGCGACGTGGACGAGACGATGCCTTACGGGCCGGCGCTGCTGTCGGCGCTTTCGCTGGGGATCCTCTACCCGGCCGACGATTTTTCGCCGGAGATCGCCTGCACGAACGCCGAAGCGCTGATGTTCGCGTTTCAGGCCATGGGGTTCCGCCACGAGGCGGAAACGGCGGCCTGGGCGCTGCCGCCGGAGGACAAAAGTCTGCCGGCCTACATTTCCGGCTACGTGGCTCTGGCCAAGTCGGTCCAGCCGGCGGCGCCGCGGAGCGTGTTTTCCAAACCGTGGGACAGCATCACCGAGGCGCAGCTGAGCGAAGTTCTGGAATGGGCGGGGCGCTGCCGCGCCAGTCTGGTCTGGGACCACGAGATCAGACGCCCCGAAGGCGCGCTGCGCATCCACCGCGAAAACGTCGGCCGCCCGCCGCAGGGCTGGCGCGTGCAGCTGGGCATTTTCGACACGGAGGCGCAGGCCAGCGCTTTCGCGCGCAAGAAGACGAGCGAAGCGTGTCCGCTCAGCGTGCAGGAAGTGGATTTCAGTTACGGCGTTTTCACGCCGCTGGTGGCCGACCGCAGCCAGGCCCACGAATGGGCAGTGCGGCTCGGCAATGGATTCGGCGCCGTGATCCTGCCGGAATCCGGCGACAGCAGCGCCCTGTTCTGGACGTCTTTCACGCCGGCTGATCCGGCCGACGCCGTGATCGGCATGAACCGCGCCGTCAGTTCCCAAGCGCTCGCCAAGCTGTCGGAGATCGCCGCCGCTCACAAGGCGCTCGTCGCCATGAACGGCGGCTATTTCGGCGGCAACGGCCCCATCGGCGCGCTGTTCGCCGGCGGGCTGCCGGTGACGCTGCCTTATTACAACCGTTCCATGGCGGCGTGGAACGGCCGCGGGCAGATGCACTTCGGCGGCGGCGAATTCCGTATGCGCCTGTCGGTCAACGGCGGTCCGTTTGTGCCCGTGCTGCTCAATTCCAAGGTCGATTATGGTTCGACGGCGATCCTCACGCCCGCGCTGGGCGCGTCCGAGGCCCGCGCCGGCAACAACGGCTTCGTGGCCCGCGTGCACGACGGACTGGTGCAGGAGGCGGTGCCGGCGCTCCAATTCAGCCGCGACATGAGACCCGACGAGTGGCTGATCGTCAGCCGCGATCCCAAGTTTACGCTGCAGAAAGGCGACCGTGTTACGCTCGAAACGCAGTGGCGCGAGACTCCGCCCATCGACGTCGCCAGCGCCGTGCAGGCGGGGCCGCTGCTGTACGCGCCCGGGCACCAGTTCTGGGACGAAATGCTGAGCCTGAGCATCCTGACGCTGCGCCATCCGCGCACGCTGCTCGGCTGGGACGGCAAGCGCATGGTCTGGATCGTGGCGGACGGCCGTTCGTCGTGGCACAGCCGCGGCCTGTTCCTGAACGAGGCCGAGCAGCTCGGCCGCCGACTGGGGCTGACCGCTCTGCTCAATCTCGACGGCGGCGGCTCGTCGGAAATGTGGTGGGACGGTCACGTCGTCAACGCCGTCAGCGACGGCCGCGAACGCCGCATGCCCTACGGCCTGATGGTGCTGAAAAAGTAACGGCGGGCGTTTGCCGTTCGTTCCTTGCGAAACGGAAATTCCTGCGAAATCCGGCGGTCCCGCGACCGTCGGATTTTTTTGTTCAGCGAAGACGCTCCCTGCGGAACATCTTCGCGCGGCGCTTTTATTTTGCCGCCATGCTATAATTCAGCCGTGTCTCAAACGATAAAAACGAACGTTCCCGCTGGGGACGCGGGGGGAAATTTCCATGAACTACGATGCGATCATCGTCGGCGCGGGGCCGGCGGGGATTTTCGCGGCGCTGGAACTGACCGGCGCCGGCAAAAGAGTGCTGATCGTCGACAAGGGACGGCTCATCAGGGAGCGGATCTGTCCGATCATGGCGGGGCAAGCCGACCGCTGCGTCAACTGCCCGTCCTGCGCCGTGGTGTCCGGCTGGGGTGGCGCGGGGTCGGCCTCCGACGGCAAGTTGACGATCACGACCGGCTACGGAGGCAATCTCGAAGAGTATGTCGGCACGGCGGAGCTGGAGCGCCTGATGAAAGCCGTGGACGACCGCTTCGTCGCCGACGGCGCCGATCCCCATCTGTACGAGCCGAGCGGGCAGAACGTACACGACACGATCCGCCGCGCCGCCGCGGCGGGCATCAAGGTGCTGCCGGCCAGGATCCGCCACATCGGCACCGACGCCTCGCGCGAAGTGCTCGACGCCATGTACCGTTCCCTGCGCGACAAATGCGACATCCTCATGAACACGTTCGTGCAGGACATCCTTGTCGAAAACGGCGCCGCCGTCGGCGTGGTCACGAGCGACGGCACGGAACATCGCGCCGCCGACGTCATCGTCGCGCCGGGGCGCGACGGCGCTTCGTGGCTGGAAGGAATCGTCAGGCGCCTGAAGCTGCCGATCGCCTCGATGCCGGTGGACATCGGCGTGCGCGTCGAAGTGCCCGACAGCGCCTGCGAGGAACTGACGCGCGACTTTTACGAAGTCAAGTGCCTCTACAACACGCCCACGTTCGACGACCGCGTGCGCACCTTCTGCATGAACCCGTCGGGGTTCGTGGTCTCCGAGTTCAACCGCACGCACGGCCTCGTCACCGTCAACGGGCACAGCCTCAAGAACACCAAGTCGCGCAACACAAATTTCGCCGTGCTCGTCACCAAGAACTTCACGCGCCCGTTCACCGACCCGATCGGCTACGCCACGCACATCGCCCGTCTCGCCAACATGCTGGCCGGCGGCGGCCTGCTGGTGCAGCGCCTCGGCGACCTGCGCGACGGCCGTCGCTCCACGCCCGACCGCATCGCCCGCGGCATGATCGAGCCGACGGGCCCCGCCGTCCCCGGCGATCTCAGCCTTGTGCTGCCTCATCGCCACATGACCGACATCGTCGAGTTCCTCGACGCGCTCAACGTGATCATGCCCGGCGTCAACCAGAACGACACGCTGCTCTACGGCGTGGAGATCAAGCTCTATTCGCTGCGTCTCGAGCTGAAAAACAACCTCGCCGTGCCGAACGTCAAACATCTGTACATGGCCGGCGACGGGGCCGGCGTCAGCCGCGACATCATCCAGGCGGCGGCCAGCGGGCTCGTGGCCGGAAGGGCCGTTCTCGGCGCCTGAACTCTCAAAAAAAATTCCGTTCGCAAGGAGGCGGATTCTCCATGGAAAAGAACCGCGTCGCAAATCCGAACCCCATCCGCCCCGCCCGCGCAATGCAAGGGCGCGAGGCGCCGGCCGCCTGGTTCGCGAAAGCTGGTTTCGATCCGAATGCTTGACAGGAACACGGCCGTAATATTTCAGGGAGACGCGGTGCTACTCTGCCGCGGGCGCCTGCCCCAAGCCGCCGAAGCGTCGCTGCTGCCGCTGAGCGATTCGGGTTCCTTCGGCGCGCTCGCTCCCGACGGCTGCCTCTGGGGGCGCGTCGCGGACGACGCGCCGCTGCCCGAAGGCTGGACTGCCATGAATCGCCGCGCCTTCGGCGAACAGTTCGGCAGAGAAGACTTTCAGGCCATGAGCGCCGCCTGGGGTTTGGCCGACTGGCATCGTCAGAGCCGCTACTGCGGCTGCTGCGGCGCGAAGATGGAGCCCGCTCCCGGCGAGCAGCACGCCATGAAGTGTCCCAACTGCGGGCACATGCTCTTTCCCGTCATCTGCCCGGCCATGATCGTGGCCGTCGAACGCGGCGGCAAGCTGCTGCTGGCCATGAACAAGCGCAACAAATTCAACCGCTTCAGCGTGCTGGCGGGATTTCTCGAAGTCGGCGAATCGATCGAAGACGCCGTCGTCCGCGAAGTGCGCGAAGAAGTGAACGTCGAAGTGGAGCGGGGCAGCATCCAGTACCTGTACAGCCAGTACTGGCCGTTTCCCCGCTCGTTGATGCTGGCCTGCCGCGCCCGCTGGAAGAGCGGCGAGCTTCGCCCCGACGGCGTGGAGATCGGCGAGGCGCGCTGGTTCGCTCCCGACGAGATTCCCGCCAACGTTCCCGGCTCGATCACCGTGGCCGGCTGGTTGATCCGCGACTTTCTCGCGCGCCACCCGCGCCGCGGAAACGCCGCCGAAAGCTGCTGACACCGGTTCCCAGCTGCCTAAAATCTATTCGATAAAACGAGGGCTGACCGATCTTTTCGGCCAGTCCTCGTTTTTTCTTGCTCGCCGTCGTTCAATGACTTAAGAATAAATAATTCCGATTATTTTATCATTTGCCGTCTAAACTTTAGGCTTGAATTAACGCAATAATTGCAATATTACTTATTTTAACGGCGTCGACAGTTTACTTTTCGCTGAGCCGCTCATATAATTCATTTTCATAAACGCGAAAAGGCATGGCGTTCCTTCGCCAGAGCGGACCGCGCGCCTTCGCGTCGGCAGAACCGGCTGAAAACGCCCGTTCTGCACATTTCGCTCGTGAAAGGGTGTTTGAACGATGAAAAAGAACGTATTGGCATTCGTTTTCGCCGTCTCCATGACGGCCGGCTGCGCTTTCGGCGCCGACGCCTTCAAGCTGGGCGGCACGGCCCCTCTGACGGGCGGCGCGGCCATTTACGGCAACGCCGCCAAGAACGGTGCGCAGATCGCCGTCGACGAGATCAACGCCGCCGGCGGCATTCGGTTCGAGCTGAATTACGAGGACGACACGCACGACGCCGAAAAGGCCGTCAACGCCTACAACGCCCTCAAGGACTGGGGCATGCAGCTCTCGCTCGGTTCGGTCACGTCCAAACCCTGCGAGGCGACAGCCGCCGAGAACTTCGCCGACCGCATCTTCGCGCTCACGCCTTCGGCTTCGGCCGTGGCCGTCACGGCCGGCAAGGACAACGTGTTCCAGATGTGTTTCGTCGATCCCAACCAGGGATCCGCCTCCGCCCAGTACATCGCCGGCAATGCCTTGGCCAAAAAAGTCGCCGTGATCTGGAAGAACGACGACGTGTACTCCAAGGGCATTCATGACACGTTCGCGACCAAGGCGGCCGCAGCCGGCCTTGAAGTGGTCAGCGACACGACGTTCGCCGACGGCAACGACACCGACTTTTCGGTGCAGCTGGCCGACGCGCAGAAGGGCGGGGCCGAGCTGGTGTTTCTGCCCATGTACTATCAGCACGCTTCGCTGATCCTCGCTCAGGCGGCGGCCATGAACTTCGCGCCCAAGTGGTTCGGCGTGGACGGCATGGACGGCATCCTGACCATGGAAGGCTTCAACAAGGATCTGGCCGAAGGCGTCATGCTCCTGACTCCCTTCAATGCCGACTCCACGGACGAGCGCACGGCCGCTTTCGTGGCAGAGTATCGGAAACGTTTCGGCGAAGCGCCCAATCAGTTTGCCGCCGACGCGTACGACTGTGTCTATGCCTACCGTCAGGCGCTCGAAAACGCCAAGGCCACTCCCGGCATGGATGCCGAGAAACTCTGTGAGCTGATGATCGGGCAGTTCACGACGATGACCTTCAACGGGCTGACGGGGAGCAACATGACGTGGAAGCCCAACGGCGAGATCTCCAAGGATCCCAAAGGCATGATCATCAAAAACGGCGCTTACGTCGGGCTCGATTAAGTTTCAAGGGCGGAAGCGGGCGGCGCGCCGTTCCGCCTTGCCTGAGAGCGTCGCCGGAAGGCCGGCCTGACCGGTCCTTTCGGCGGCGCTCTCGCTTTTCTCTTCCGAACGGCGCCATCCCGCCGTTCGTCGTTTTTCCATTTTTTGCGAGATCTTTCGAGGTGAACCCATGACCTTTCTGAATTTCTTTATCAGCGGCATCAGCCTGGGCAGCATTTACGCGATCATCGCGCTGGGCTACAGCATGGTCTACGGCATCGCCAAGATGCTCAACTTCGCCCACGGCGACGTGATCATGGTCGGCGCCTACGTCTGTTTCTACGCCGTGTTCCGCTTCCATCTTCCGGCGCTCGCCGGCGTCGCTTTCGCCGTGACGGTCTGCACGCTGCTGGGCATCGTCGTGGAAAAGCTGGCTTACAAGCCGCTGCGTCAGGCCCCGTCCCTGGCAGTGCTGATCACGGCCATCGGCGTGAGCTACTTCCTTCAGAACACGGCGCTGCTGCTTTGGACCTCGAACCCCAAGGTGTTCCCCTCGGTGGTCGGACGTGGCGCGGTCCAACTGTTCGGCGGCCAGCTGTCCATCTCTCACGTGACGATCGTGACGATCGTTTCCTGCCTCGTCATCATGACGGCGCTGTCGTGGTTCGTCGCCCGCACGCGCATGGGCAAGGCGATGCGCGCCTGCTCGGAGGACAAGGGCGCGGCGCTGTTGATGGGCATCAACGTCAACGCCACCATTTCGCTCACGTTCGCCATCGGCTCCGGCCTCGCGGCCGTGGCCGGCGTTTTGCTGTGCTCGGCTTATCCGACGCTGATGCCGACGACGGGTTCGCTGCCGGGCATCAAGGCGTTCACGGCGGCCGTTTTCGGCGGCATCGGCTCCATTCCCGGCGCTTTTCTGGGCGGGCTGCTGCTGGGCGTGATCGAGATTTTCGCCAAGGCCTACATTTCCACGCAGCTTTCTGACGCCGTGGTCTTCGCCGTGCTGATCGTGGTGCTGCTGGTCAAGCCCGCGGGGCTATTGGGCCGTCAGGTACAGGAGAAGGTGTAGCCATGAAGCGGCTGATCAACCTCAAAAGGCCCGAAGCGCGCCGCGTTTACGGGACTTACGCGCTTGTGACGCTGGCCTACGTCATCCTCCAGATCATGATCTCGACGCGGACGCTCAGTTCGTCCATAAAGGGAATGCTGGTGCCGATCTGCGCCTACATGGTCATGGCCGTGGCGCTAAACCTGGTGGTGGGCGTGCTCGGCGAGCTGTCGCTGGGGCACGCCGGCTTCATGTCCGTGGGCGCGTTCACGGGCGTCGCCTGCGCCATCCTGCTGCAAGATCTCGTGCCTCTCGCGCCGCTGCGCCTGTCCGTTTCCATGGCGGCAGGGGCGGCGTTCGCGGCGCTGGCCGGGTTCCTAATCGGCATTCCCGTGCTGCGGCTCAAGGGCGACTACCTGGCCATCGTCACGCTGGCCTTCGGCGAGATCATCAAAAGCGTGCTGAACAATTTTTACATGGGCGTCGACAAGGCCGGCCTGCACTTCAGCATGCTGTCCGACAAAACGGGGCTGGCGCCCGGCGGGCGGCTGATCGTCGGCGGCCCGATGGGCATCGGCGGCATCCGCAAGATCGCCACGTTCGGCACCGGTTTCGCGCTGGTGATGATCGCGCTGGTCGTCGTCTACAATCTCATCAACAGCCGTCTGGGGCGCGCCTTCCAGGCCGTCCGCGACGACCGCATCGCCGCCGAGAGCGTCGGCATCGACGTCACCAGGTACAAGATGACCGCCTTTGTCGTTTCCGCGGCGCTGGCGGGAGCGGCCGGCTGCCTGTTCGCGATGAACTACTCGACGATCGTCGCCAACAAGTTCGACTTCAACACTTCGATCCTGATCCTCGTCTTCGTGGTGCTGGGCGGCCAGGGCAACATGCTCGGTTCAATCGTCGCCGCCGCGGCGCTGACGATCCTGCCGGAAAAGCTGCGCGAGTTCCGCGACTACCGCATGCTGATCTACGCGGTGCTGCTGATCGCCATCATGCTCGGGTCCAACAACGCGGCCGTAAGGAATTTCTTCGCGCGGCTGAAACTTTTCGGCCCCAAGGCGGAGGAGGAAACGTTCCATGGCCACTAAACTCGTTCCCGTCCCCTCGCGCGCTCTGGTCCCCGAGCGCGACGCCGGCCGCGCCCCAATCCTGGAATGCGTCAACCTCGGCCTGACGATCGGCGGGCTGAAGATCGTCGAGAACTTCAACCTCACCATCGGCCGCACGGAGATCGCCGGGCTGATCGGCCCCAACGGCGCCGGCAAGACGACGGTCTTCAATCTGCTCACCAAGGTCTACCACCCCACCACGGGCACGGTGCTGCTCGACGGTCAGGACACCGCCGGCATGACGCCGGCGCAGGCCAACCGTCTCGGCATCGCCCGCACGTTCCAGAACGTTCGGCTTTTCAAGAACCTCAGCGTCGCCGACAACGTCAAGGCCGCCATGACCAACGACATCCACTACGGACTGTTCGGCGCCATTCTGCGCCTGCCGCGCTGCCGCCGCCAGGAACTGGCCGCGCATCACCGCGCCCTGAAGCTGTTGTCGATCTTCGACATGCAGGGGCTGGCCGACGTCAGGGCCGGCTCGCTGCCCTACGGCGCGCAGCGCCGCCTCGAGATCGTGCGCGCTCTCGCCACCTACCCGTCGCTGTTGCTGCTCGACGAGCCGGCGGCAGGCATGAATCCCTCGGAAACGCGCGAGCTGATCGACAGCATCCGCCGCGTGCACGAGATGTTCCCGATCGCCATCATCCTCATCGAACACGACATGAACCTCGTCATGAACCTGTGCGAGGGCATCTGCGTGCTCAACTTCGGGCGCGTCATCGCCAAGGGCGCGCCGGCGGACATCCAGAGCGATCCCGCCGTCATCGAAGCCTATCTCGGCCGGCAGAAGGAGGGCTAAAACATGGCCGAACCGATCCTCAAAGTCGACGACATCAACGTCTTCTACGGCGGCATCCACGCCATCAAGGGCATTTCCTTCGAAGTCTTTCAGGGCGAGATCGTCACGCTGATCGGCGCCAACGGCGCCGGCAAGTCCACGACGCTGAACGCCATCTCCGGGCTGCTGCCGCGCACGGGGACCGTGTCGTTCTTCGGGAAGCGGCTGGCGCGGTTCGCGCCGTACAAGATCGTCGCACAGGGATTGGCGCAGGTGCCCGAAGGCCGCCGCATTTTCCTGCAAATGTCGGTGCAGGAAAATCTGGAAATGGGCGCCTACACGCGCCGCGCCGCCGGCGCGCAGAGCCTTGCCGCCGATCTGGAAACGGTCTTCGCGCTTTTCCCGCGCCTGAAAGAACGCCGCCGTCAGGTGGCCGGCACGCTCTCCGGCGGCGAACAGCAGATGCTCGCCATGGGGCGCGCGCTGATGAGCCGCCCCAAGCTGCTCATGCTCGACGAGCCGTCCATGGGGCTGGCGCCGCTGCTTGTCGAAGCCATTTTCGACATCATCGGCAACCTGCACGCGAACGGCGCCACGATCCTGCTCGTCGAACAGAACGCGCGCATGGCCCTCTCCATCGCCGACCGCGGCTACGTACTGGAAACCGGCCGCATCGTCACCGCCGGTACCGGGCGCGAGCTGCTGGCTTCCCCCGCCATCAAAAAAGCCTATCTGGGCGGCTGATACTGTTTCTTAATCAGAAAGCCGAACGGCATTTTGCATTATTATGATGTAAAATGCCGTTCGGCTTTTATAAGGGGAGATTGAGTTAGTCCTGTCAAATCAATTTGAGAAAAATAATTCCCTATTGAAACTTTTCCCCATATTGTCTAGAATAGGATTATATTACTGTTTTTTTGCAGAGATAGAGAAAAAGAACGCTTTCGCAAAAACAGCATGCCTTGAACCGGAGATTCGGAGGGGACCGGCGAAAAGGCATATTTTCCAAAACAGGGGGAAGAATCGTGAGCAGACTCAGCATCGTCACAAAGAATCAGGCGCAGACGACCGTCGAAGGCCTGTACAAGGACATGGAGCGCCGCATTCAGGCCAGTCCTCCCGAACTGTGTCCGGTCGATCTGGCCGTTTCGTTCCTGCACATCTGCCACTCGCAGTCGTGCGGCAAGTGCGTGCCCTGCCGCGTCGGCCTCAGCCGTCTGGAAGAACTTCTCAATTCCGTGCTGGACGGCCGCGCCGACATGGGCACCATCGACACCATCGAGCGAACGGCCGAGAGCGTCTACCTCACCTCGGACTGCGCCATCGGACAGGAAGCCGCCCGCATGGTGCTCAAAGGCGTGCGCGGCTTCCGCGACGACTTCGTCGAACACATTCAGCACGGCCGCTGCATGTGCCTGCAAAACCAGCCCGTGCCCTGCGTCTCGCTGTGCCCGGCGCACGTGGACATTCCCGGCTACATCGCCCTGATCCATGCCGGCCGTTACGGCGACGCCGTGCAGCTGATCCGCAAGGACAATCCGCTACCCGCCGTGTGCGGCATGATCTGCGAGCATCCCTGCGAGACCCGCTGCCGCCGCACGCTGGTGGACAATCCCATCAACATCCGCGGGCTTAAGCGCTACGCCGTGGAACACGAGGAGACGATCCCCGTGCCGAAGCGCGCCCCCGCCACGGGCAAAAAAGTCGCCGTCGTCGGCGGCGGCCCCGGCGGACTGAGCGCCGCCTATTATCTGTCCATCATGGGGCACGACGTGACCGTTTACGAGCAGCGTCAGCAGCTGGGCGGCATGCTCCGCTACGGCATCCCCGCCTACCGCCTGCCCCGCGAAGTGCTCGACCGCGAGATCGCCGGTCTCCTTTCGGCAGGGATCCATGTCAAAACCGGGATCAGCGTCGGCAACGACGTCTCCGTCAAGGAACTGTACGATCAGTACGACGCGCTGTACCTTTCCATCGGCGCCCACATCGACAAGAAACTGGGCATCGAGGGCGAAGAGGCCGAGGGCGTCATCTCCGCCGTGGAGATGTTGCGCGCCATCGGCGACGACCATTATCCCGACTTCACCGGGCTCGACGTGATCGTCGTCGGCGGCGGCAACGTCGCCATGGACGTGGCCCGCTCGGCGGTAAGGTGCCACGCCAAGTCAGTGCGCCTCGTCTACCGCCGCCGCAAGGAGGACATGACCGCCCTGCCCGAGGAAGTGGAGGGCGCCATCGCCGACGGCGTGGAGATCGTCGAGCTGCACGCGCCGCTCCGCATCGTCAAGGATGAGAACAACAAAGTCGTCTCGCTCTGCACGCAGCCGCAGATCATCGGCGAGTTCAAAAACGGCCGGCCGGCGCCGGTCGACGCGGACGCGCCGGAGATCGATTTCCGCTGCGACCGCGTGCTCGTCGCCATCGGCCAGGGCATCGAGTCGCGCAAGTTCGAGCAGTACGGCATCCCCGTCAAGCGCGGCGCGATCGAGAGCATGGACACCACCGGCATCAAAGACGCCGACGGCATCTTCGCCGGCGGCGACTGCGTCACCGGCCCCGCCACGGTCATCCGCGCCATCGCCGGCGGCAAGGTCGCGGCGGCCAATATCGACGAGTATCTGGGTTTCGACCACGTGATCACGAGCGGAATCGAAGTGCCGCAGGTGCGCTTCGACGACCACACGTCCTGCGGCCGCGTTAACATGGTGCAACGCCCCGTCGCGGAACGGATCCGTGACTTCGATCTGATGGAACTGCCGATGAGCGACCAGGAAGCGCGCCAGGAATCCGGCCGCTGCCTGCGCTGCGATCACTTCGGCTATGGCGTGTTCAAGGGAGGGCGTGTGGAAAAATGGTAAACGTCGTCATCGATGGCAAACGCATCAAGGTTCCGGAAAGAACGACGATCCTCGACGCCGCCAAGGCCGCGGGGATCAGGATCCCCACGCTCTGTTTCCTCGAAGGCGTCAACGAGATCGGCGCCTGCCGCGTCTGCGTCGTCGAGGTGGAAGGGCACGAGCGCCTCTTCACGGCCTGCAACAATCCCGTCGAAGAGGGCATGGTCATTCACACCAACAGCAAAAAAGCCCGCGAGGCCCGCCGCGCCAACGTGCGCATGATCCTCTCCGAGCACGACGACCATTGTCCGTCGTGCGTGCGCAGCGGCAACTGCGAACTGCAGCGCATCGCCAACGAGCTCAACATCCACGACACGCCGTTTGAAAAGCATTACGTCAGCCGGCGGACCAGCCCCGACTTTCCGCTCATCCGCGACTTTTCGCTCTGCATCAAGTGCATGCGCTGCGTGCAGGTCTGCGACAAGATCCAGCACGCCAACGTCTGGGACGTGGTCAACACCGGCGCCAAGACCACCGTCGACGTGGCCCGCGTCTATCGCCTCGAAGACGCCGACTGCGCCCTGTGCGGCCAGTGCATCACCCACTGCCCCGTGGGCGCGCTGCACGAACGCGACGACACCCAGAAAGTGCTCGACGCCATCGACGATCCCGAAAAGATCGTGCTCGTCCAGATCGCGCCGGCCATCCGCACCGCCTGGGGCGAAGAGTTCGGCATGAAGCCCGGGGAGGCCACCGTCACGCGTCTGGCCGCGGCGCTGCGCCTCGTCGGCTTCGACTACGTGTTCGATACCAACTTCTCCGCCGACCTCACGATCATGGAGGAAGGCAGCGAGTTCGTGGAGCGTCTCAAGCACCGCGACCGCGAGAAATTCCCGATGTTCACCTCCTGCTGTCCCGGCTGGATTCGCTTCGTCAAGAGCCACTGGCCGCAGTTCGTCGGCCAGCTGTCGTCGGCCAAGTCGCCGCAGCAGATGTTCGGCGCCGTCGCCAAGAGCTGGTACGCGCAGACGCTCGGCGTCGATCCGTCCAGGATCTTCTCCGTCTCCATCATGCCCTGCCTGGCCAAAAAGGCCGAGTGCGCGCTGCCCGGCATGGACGGAGCCGGCGCGGGGCAGGACGTGGACGTCGCTTTGACCACGCGCGAAGTGTCGCGTCTGATCCGTTCGCTGCAGATCCAGCCGCAGGACCTCGCAGACGAAGAGCTCGACATGCCGCTCGGCGTCGGCAGCGGCGCGGGCGCGATCTTTGGTGCCACTGGCGGCGTCATGGAAGCGGCGCTGCGCAGCGCGTTCTTCCTCGTCACCGGCAAAAATCCCGAGCCCGACGCCTTCAAGTCGGTGCGCGGCATGGACGGTTGGAAGGAAGCCACGTTCGACATCGCCGGGACCGCGCTCAAAGTGGCCGTCGTCAACGGCCTCGGCAACGCCGACAAGCTGCTGGCCGCGCTCGACCGCGGCGACGTGCGTTACGATTTCGTCGAAGTCATGGCCTGCCCCGGCGGCTGCGTCGGCGGCGGCGGGCAGCCGATCCACGACCGCGTGGAAATGGCCCCCAACCGCGCCCCCACGCTCTACGACATCGACCGCAGCATGAAGCTGCGCTTTTCGCACGAAAACCCGTCCATCCTCGAGTGCTACCAACAGTTCCTCGGCGCGCCGCTGTCGGAAAAAGCGCACCATCTGCTTCACACAACATACCACGGCTGGAAGATGCCCGGCGAAAAGTAGCGGGCCGTTTCGCGCCGCGGCAGACGTGGAGTTCCGCCCCGTTCGCCCGGGGCGGAGCTTTTTTTTGCGCGCCCTGCAAAGACCGAGAGGCGCCGCTCAGGGCAATCGCTTACGGAATAAGCAAGCCCGTAGGCACCAGCCCCAAGACCTGCAGAGCCGTAGGGATGCCAAGCCC
>PPYE01046350.1_pt1 | contig 51615 bp, 38 predicted proteins | sample 1559881 | NCBI WGS metagenome assembly PPYE01 (sample SAMN08240022, study PRJNA423297) | Human gut metagenome, whole genome shotgun sequencing project.
GGGATAAGTGGCTTTTTCACACGTGAAAAAGCCACTTATCCCCGTCCTGATTTGGCAAACTGGACTGGTTAAATTTAACGATTCTGGCTGTTTTTATCAATCCAATCATGTGTTATGATTTGGAAAAATAAAAATACAGAAAAATTTCTGTGAGGAATGGAGAGATTAATTATGAAAAGATTTTCAGCAAAAAAACTTACAAGTGCAGCCTTAGCAATTGCGCTTGTCTGCATATCAACAGCAATCATTCATATTCCGATTCCGCTTGGTTATATGCATTTGGGAAATATTTGTATTCTTCTGTGTTCATATTTATTCCCTTGGGATATCGGACTTTTAGCCGGCGGTGTTGGTTCTGCATTGTCAGATTTATTGACAGGATATCCGCAGTGGGTATTGCCTACTTTGATTATTAAGGGTATTATGGGATATGCAGGTTCGAAAATTACACATGCAGGGAAAACACCTGCACGTATGCTGTCAGCAAGAACATTTATCGGAGCATTAGTTTCTATCGTAATTATGATTGCAGGATATACAATTGCCGGTGGAATCATGTATGGAAGTGTTGCGACAGGACTTGCACAGGTACCTGGACTGACAACAGAAGGAATTATTGGAATTATTGGATTCTATATTCTGGGATTTGTTATGGAAAAGTGCCATGTTTCAAAATTTATCTCAGAAGGAGTATAACAGATGACATCACACAATCATCAAAAGAAAATAGCTGTTATAAATGATATTTCTGGGTTTGGACGCTGCTCAATCGCAGTGTCCCTGCCCATTATTTCAATGTTAAAGGTACAGTGCTGTCCATTGCCAACATCTATTTTTTCAAATCATACGGGTTTTCCATCATTCTTTTTTGAAGATTTTACAAAAAATATGGAGCCTTATATGGAAGAATGGAAAAAGTTGGATTTGAAATTCAATGGAATCAGCACTGGATTTTTGGGTTCAGCAGAACAAATACGAATCGTGCAGGAATTTATTTCTGAATTTAGATCAAAAGATACATTAGTTATCGTAGATCCGGTTATGGGAGATTATGGAAAAACGTATTCAACATATACTGAGGAGATGTGTCAACGTATGAAGCAGTTGGCATGCAAGGCTGATATTTTAACTCCAAACCTGACAGAAGCATGTATATTGACGGATACGCCATATAAAGAAGACTGGAAAGTTGCAGAGGTAATAGAGCTGGCAGAAAAACTTTCCGAACAAGGACCGGAGAAAGTCGTTATAACCGGAGTGTCCCAGAAGAGTTATATTTGCAATTTCTGCTATGAAAAAGGAACGGAGCCGTCTATCGTTAAGACGCAGAAGGTTGGAACACAGCGTTCCGGAACAGGAGATATTTTCTCTGCAATCATTTCAGCAGACGCTGTCAATGGAGTAAATTTTCATGATTCTGTAAAAAGAGCGTCTTTATTTATTAAAAAATGTATTTTACGCTCAATAGAACTGGATATTCCTGTAACAGATGGTGTATGCTTTGAAGAGGTACTACACACATTGAACCGAAAAAGATAAATAGAAGGAGAAGAACGCAATGAAAAAATCAATGACAATCTTATATAAAGTGCATAACAATTTGTATGTAAACCTGACAAATCGTTGTTCTTGCGCCTGTACATTTTGTTTGAGACAGACAAGAGATCACATGGAAGAGTCCGATTCACTTTGGCTTGAACATGAACCAACAGTAGAAGAAGTAAAAGAAGAGTTTAAAAAATTCGATATGACAAAGTTTGACGAAGTTGTATTTTGCGGATTTGGAGAGCCTACAGAAAGATTAGATGCGCTGCTTGAAGTTGCAAAATTCGTAAAAGAGACATATCAGAAACCAATTCGTGTGAATACAAACGGACAGGCAAGCCTGATCAATAAACGTGATACAGCGCCGGAGTTTAAAGGCTTGGTAGATACAATTTCAATCAGCTTAAATACACCAAATGAGCAGAAATACAATGAATTGGTCCGCAGTATTTTTGGAGATAAAGCGTATCGTGGAATGCTCGATTTTGTAAAAGAAGTAAAACAGTATGTACCACATGTTGTATTGTCAACAGTCGATACAACATTGACAAAAGAAGAAGAAGCACAGTGTGCGAAGATTTGTGAAGATCTTGGAGTAACATACCGAATCCGACCTTGGGAGGATTAAAAGAAGGAACAAGGAGAACCAAAGGGGCCGGGGGAGCCAAAGGGGACGGGGTTAATGGCTTTTTTTGCAAGCAAAAAAGCCATTAACCCCGTCCCCTTTGGCTCCCCCGGCCTTCTCTCGCTCTCTAAATCAAATGTGTACTTTCTAATTTCTCCATAAAAGCATCATTTAACTTGATGATCGGATTTCTCAATACCAATCCAAAGAACAAAGAAACAATCAGGAAAATTCCTAAAATTCCCATTTGTATCCAATAAGTTGAACCATACATTCCGGCGACGCATTCGCGCATAGCAGTCATACTGTGTACAAATGGCAGCAATGGATATACAGCCCTAAAGAATGGAGGAGCAGTCTCAATCGGGAAGGTTCCGCCGGAACCTGCAACCTGTACTACGAGTAAGATTACGCAGATTGCTTTGCCGATGTCCCCGAAGGAGACGGTCAGCGTGTAAATGATATTTACATATACGATACTGCTAACCCATCCTGCCAGTAAAAATAGAAATGGATGCTCACATTGAATCTGTAAATAATACAAATCACCAAGGCAGATTAAGGTAGTTTGTAAAAGTCCTACAATCAGGAAAATCGGATAGCGGCCAAGATAAACCTGATATGGTTTTAGGTTTTTGAGTCCGGCGGTCGAAGAAGCCGAAACGGTTACTTTTAAGATGGCAACCAGTACAATACCTCCTACCCAGATGGAGAGGACAGAATAGAATGGTGCCATTGCTGAACCATAATTTGCCACAGGATAAATTTCATGTGTTTTTAATGTAACAGGAGAAGATAAAAAGCTGGCAATTGTTTCACTGTTTCCAGATAAAATCTGCTGTAGCTGTTTGTAATCCCCGCTGCTTTTGATTTTCTTCAACTGGTCAATCGTTGTGTTCATCCTTTTTGACGTCTTGTCAATCAGTGCTGAGGTGTCTGACAATGTAGTCTGAATCTTTGCAAGATCAGAAGAGGCAGAACCTGACAGCTTATGGATATTGTCCGCTGTTGTATCCAATTGTGTAAATAAAGTAGAAATGGTTGAGCTTGTCGTTCCAAGAGAATCAAACAGAGTATTCAAACTATTTTCCACATTATTTTCGTAGTCATTTTTTATGGAAACAAGGCTGTTGCTGCTTGTTTGGATCAGTTGATCCAGCTCAGCCTTTGCGGCGGCAATGTTAGCCGGCGAATTCTGTATATCCTGTGCAGACTGGTATAACTTGTTCTGCAAATTTTGCTGAGTTGCAACAGCACTGTTCAAACGACGGATAATAGAATCCAGTTCGTCTGCAATACCACTCGGTAGTTCATCGGGAAGCGTATTTTTCAAATCAGAGAATGCCTGGCTAAGTGTCTGATACCCATTGATGATCGGAGTAATTTTATCTCCCAGGCCATTTAACGTATTAGCAAGCGTTTCTGCACTTCCTGATTGTGATGCAAATGCATCGTCAATAATAGAAGAGAGCTGTGTGTAAAAGCTCTGGCTTCCGGAAATTGCTGCGTTAATTCCATCGGTTGCGCCACTGATAGATGTTTTTACGTCGGAAAATGAATTTTTCGTATTTTTCAAAGAAGCTAAGCTGCTGTCCGAATGCGTTTTTGACTCAGTTAAAAATTCTGAGGTTGTGTCCAGCATATTCTTGGCAGAACCGGTCAGGTTTGAAAAGGACTGGATTGTACCGGACGCAGCAGTCAAATCATTTGAAATAGCGCTCAGGTTATTTAAAAGGTTATTAAGAATCACATCAGCTCCACTTTCATCTGCCATATCAGATACAGACTGAAGTGCTACAAGTGCAGTTTCGGATATCGTTTCTATAAATACAGAATTAACCTGTTTTTGGATTGCACTCGCTCCCTTGTCGGTAATCTTCGGTGCAATCGCATTTTCCTTCGCATTATAATAGTAAGTGATTTTTGGGTTTTCGATATCACTTGAGAAAATGCTCATCATATCTTTACTGAAATTTTCAGGAATGATAACAGCGGCATAGTACTTTCCGGATTTTACACCCTTCGTTGCTTTATCCTTTGTAGTAAACACCCAGTCTAATTGCGTATTTTCACGAAGAGCAGAAAGAACATTGTCACCAATGTTGATATTCAGAGGAATCAAATCCCCTTCATATCCCTCGTCCACGCTTGCAACAGCAACCTTTAAGCTACTTGTATTACCATAAGGGTCCCAGCTTGCAGCAATATTAAACCATGCATAAAGTGGCGGAACAATCGTGATTCCGAGGATGACCAGCAATGCGATTACATTTGTTTTAATCCGCACGATGTCACGTTTAAAAATTTCCAGGATATTTCTCATGATCGTTCATTTCCTTTCTTCAAAAGTTTTAATAATTCATCTTCAGATAACTTGGCAAGTTCTAATTGCTTCTGTGTTTTGTCGTGGATGTATTCCATAATAATCAAGTAAAATGCCAATACAACTACGGAAACAATCCACAAAATTAAAAATACAAGCTTAGATTCCAAACTGAACATCAGAATCAGAAAAACAAAAGCAAGTATAAAAATGCAATTGAATCCACGACGGATTCGTCTCGAATAAGTGCGTTCAAATTTTTCCGCTTTATCGGTCAATTCCTTGCGTGTAACTTCATTGTAGAGCATTGCTTTATAAATCATAGATACTTGCTGAGTGTTTCGCTCTGTACTGGAAGTCTCACACAACATCAAATCTGTAACAGCAAGTCTGCGGTCAAACAGGTAATTTAGATTCATCAGCAGAGGACGAAGTCCAAGACCGATGAGAAATGCGATTCCAAGGAATACAAGCATGATCAATAAATTTCTACGATAGTTGTGAGCATACATTCCCGCAATAGCTTCACGCATTGCACTGATTCCATACGAAAATGGAAGGAGTGGATGCAGATTCTGGAAGAAAGCTGGCATCATCTCAATTGGATAAGTACCAGATGATCCTGGAATCTGCAAAATAACCAGAAGCACGCACAATGCCTTACCAATGTGTTTAAATGCAAGTGCCATTGCATAAATCAGACTGACATAAACAACGGAGCATACCATTCCGGCAAAAATAAAAGCGGCAGGTTCATTGCATTGGGCTTTAATAAGCCAGATATCACCGGCACATACGATGACACTCTGAATAAGTCCGATGATCAGAAATAGAAGAAAACGGCCAAAATAACACTGAGTTGCAGTTGCATTTGGAATTTTTTCATCAAAATCTACCTCTTGTTTGAAAATAGAAACCAGAATCAGTCCACCTACCCAAAGAGCCAGATTTGTGTAAAATGGTGTCATGGCAGAACCATAATTCTTTACATCGTAGAGTACTTCTGTATCAACAGTTACCGGTGATGACATAAAAGTTGAAATACCATCTGCATCAATTCCTTTTAGAGAAAGAAACTGCTGATATGCACTGGAGCTTTGCAAGGCTTTTAAATCCGTTGTGAGGCTGGAAAGCTTATCATTTACTGTCTGAAGTGCAGTGCCGGTCGAGTCAAGAACAGAAGCACTGTCTTTTAAGCTGCTGTCGAGCTGTCCAAGGATGGATTTCAACTGAGTAATAGAAGGAGAAATTCCATTCATTGTGGCGGAAAGATTTCCACTTAATGTAGAAAATGTATCCAGTGACTGATTTAAAGTCGGCAGCAATGTCTGATTCATAGAGTTCTGGTAATCCCTCAAGGACTGTTTACTCTGCGATACAAGTGTGCTTAATTGTGTACGTGCAGTAGAAGCACCATTTAAAGAAGTTGTTATATTGTCATTTCCGGTTTTTAAAGAATTGACAAGTTCCTGCAATTTGGCATTTTGACTTTCTAAATCAGCAATCTTACTATTTAAAGCTGCGACAAGCTCTTCATTTGAAATATGAGTGGTCATCGCTTTTAAATCGTTAATCACTTCATTATTCAAATCGACCAGGTTCTGGACAGAAGCAATACTGTTACTTATCTTCCCATTAATTGTCTGCATATCATTTTCAATTGTTCCAAGCTTGTCAGAAGCAGAACCATAAATATTGCTCAACAATTGGTCTCCATCGGACAAGCTCTGAGAGAATGTCGAAGAAAATGTACCAATTGCACTGCGGCTGGTATTTAATACATCAGACGCACTGGAAAGTGTTTTCGCACCGGATAAAGCGGCTGTATTGACAGAATCCAAAGAGACTTGCGTGTCTGCGATAATCGAAGAACTGCTCTTTACCGTTTCCTGAAAATTCTTCAAAGTAGTCTGATAGTCATCCAGATTCTTTTGAATATCAGAAATGGAGCGAAGTGTCTCAGTATTCATATCACTCATATTACCGGATACTTTCGAGACAGACTTAATGATCAGATTCGAGATTGTTTCAGCGGCAACATTGGAAAAAGTATCGTTGATTTCCTGCTGAATCGTACCGGCTCCGGTGTCTGTGATTTTTGGAGCAATCGCATTTTTCTTCTCATTTACATAATAATCTAAAACCGGGTTCTGAGGCTTACCACTGATGATGCTTAGAAGAGATTCGCTGAAATCTTCAGGAATCACAATAGCAGCGTAATACTTTCCGGATTTTACTCCTTCAATAGCAGCATCTTCATCTACAAAAGTCCATCCAAGAGAATCATTTTTTTCTAATTGTTCAATAAGCGAAGCACCTGCATTAAGAGAAAGCTCATCTGAGCAGGCTCCGGTATCGTTGCTGGCAATTGCTACTTTAATCCCTTTTGTATTGCTGTATGGATCCATGTTAGCGGCAATGTTGAACCAGGCATAAAGCGATGGCAGAATACAGACGCCGATCACAACAAGCATAGCAACTGGATTGCGAAGCAAACGCTTGCAGTCACGTTTGAATATTTGAAGTGTTGTCTTCATCCTAAATAAAAATCCTCCTTTAATAACGAATATGTATAAAATCTCAATTTAACACCAGTATATCAGAAAGTAAAAATGATTTCTATAAGCAAAAATGACGAATGGTCATTAATTTCTAAAGAGAATATTGTAAGGTTGTATAGTATATGAAAAATCTCAAATATAGAAGAATGTAAATGAGAAAAATTATCATGGAATAGAATTGACAAGGATAGAAAGTTAGAATATACTAACCATGTAGTTAGAAAGAGCTAACATATGATAATTGAAGGTAACACGAAAATAGAAAATGCAAGATTATAATAATCAGAAACAGGAGGAAAATAATGAGCGTAGTAATTGTCGGAGGGCACGACAGAATGGTAGCCCAGTATAAAAAAATATGCAAAGCTTATAAATGTAAAGTAAAAGTGTTCACACATATGAAGGCGGATTTTGACAAACAGATTGGATGTCCAGATCTTCTCGTATTATTTACAAACACAGTGTCACATAAGATGGTAAAAACAGCTTTGGATGAAATTGACAGTTCAAAAACAGATGTTGTGCGTTCTCACACAAGCAGCCAGAATGCATTGACAGAAATTTTGAAATCTTGCTGTGCATAAATAATGAAGTGAAAGGATTGCAGATATGAAGAAACGTAATATGGGAAACACTGCAAAAGGGCTGGAGCAGTGCTTGATCATGCATTGTGCCCCTACACTGGCATCTCTTAAAACCGCAAATTTATTCACATGCAAATATACATGTATACAATCACTTGAAATGAGTATCATGTATTGGGAAAGAGAGATGAAAGAAAAAGGATTAAGTCTGTTTATATTACAAAAACAAGAAAACAGGGCGTTGATTTATGTCTGCCGCATGAAAAAGTTGCAACAAGATCTGGAAAAACCAGGAGTGATGAATTTGCTTCGAAAATATGGATATCAGGATACGGATCCGCATCATGCTATTTCTCATTTGATTGAACGTTTAGAAGAAAACGGAACATTCCCACATGAAATCGGATTATTCCTAGGATATCCATTGAATGATGTGATCGGCTTTATTGTTAATAAAGGAAAGAATTGTCATTGCATTGGATGCTGGAAAGTTTATTGCAATAAAGAAGAAGCAGAAAGAACATTTTGCAAATATAAAAAATGTACAGATGTATATAACCGGCTTTGGAGAAATGGAAGAAGCATACAGAAGCTCACAGTGGCTTAAAAAATCACTTGATATAAATGAAAATGGAGGAAATAAGAAATGAGTAAAACAGCAGTCGTATTTTGGAGTGGAACAGGAAATACAGAGGAAATGGCAAATGCAGTTCTGGAAGGAATGAAAGAAAATGGAGCAGACGCTTCTATCTATTCAGCAGATGCATTTCAGGCAGGAGATGTAGAGGGTTACGATGCAATTGCATTTGGATGCCCGGCAATGGGGGCAGAAGTTTTGGAGGAAGATGAATTCCAGCCACTGTTTGACGAGTGCAAATCAGCACTGGCAGGAAAGAAGGTTGCACTGTTCGGTTCTTATGGATGGGGCGATGGAGAATGGATGAGAAACTGGGAAGACGATTGTAGGGAGGCAGGAATAGAACTTGCCTGCGACAGTGTTGTATGCAATGATGCACCTGATGAGGATGCAATTACAGCTTGCAAGGAGTTGGGAGCGGCACTTGCATAAGCGCAAAAAATGAATTTATTATTATAAATGATAGCAAATCTCATTTGCAAGCGGCTTATTGGATAAAATTTCTCAATAAGACAGAATTGGCTTGAAACAAGAAAAATAATGGATATATAATTTGTCCATAAAAAACAGAGGAGGAATTTTATCATGTCAAATTATTTGAAATGTTTAAAGAAAGTAAATGGTAAATCAACAGGAATTTTTGCAGCAGGTGTGTTATTCGGAACAGCAGGTATCAAGGTACTTGCAAGTAAGGATGCGAAAAAGCTTTACACAAACTGTACAGCAGCGATTCTTCGTGCAAAGTCTTGTGTGATGAAAACAGCCACAACAATTCAGGAAAATGCAGAAGATATTTATGCAGAAGCACAGCAGATCAATGAAGAACGTGCAGCAGCAGAAGAAGTTGTGACAGATGTAGAAGAGGTAGATGCAGAAGAGGCAGATGCCAACGAAACAGATGTTGAAGAAAGCTTTAAAGAAACAGAAACCGAAGAAGCATAATAGATATAACCTATAAAGCAAACAAAAACCAGAACACCTGCAGTTTTATCTGCAGGTGTTTTCGGAAAGAAGGATTTACATGAAGTTTAAAATTAAACATGATATACAAGGGAGATTACGTGTGCAGTTTGTTCAGAGTCGAATGACCTTTGAGCAGGCAGACGAAATACAATATTATATGGAACAAAATATGCAGATTACATCTGTGAAAGTGCAGGAACGTACGCAATGTGTAACAATTTGCTATAAAGGAGACAGAGAAAGCGTAATTGAAAGCCTGAAAGCATTTCACTATGGAGAGGTGACACTTCCGGAAAACTATCTGAAAAATTCAGGACGAGAATTGAACAGTGAATACTGGGAGAAACTGGTTACTTCGGTAGTGCTTCATTATGGAAATAAACTATTTCTGCCGTTTCCGGTTCGTGCAGTGCTTACAACTGCAAAATCAGTGAAATACATATGGCATGGAATCTGTACACTTGCAAAAGGTAAAATTGAAGTTCCGGTGTTAGACGCAACATCTATCGGAGTTTCTATTTTCAGACAAGATTTCGGCACTGCAGGTTCCATTATGTTCTTGCTTGGAATTGGTGAAATACTGGAAGAGTGGACACATAAAAAATCAGTCGACGATCTTGCACGCAGCATGTCTTTACATATCAGTAAAGTATGGCTTGTAACTGAAGACCAGGAAGTGCTTGTTTCAACTTCGGATATCAAAGCAGGAGATTTGGTAAGAGTACATATGGGAAATGTAATTCCTTTTGATGGAACAATCGTTTCCGGAGAAGGAATGGTAAATCAGGCTTCCATGACAGGAGAATCCGTTCCGGTTGCAAAGACGACGGATGCAAGTGTCTTTGCAGGAACCGTATTGGAAGAAGGAGAACTTACGATCCGAGTAAAACAAAGCAATGGAAACAGCAAATTTGACCAGATTGTTTCCATGATTGAAGAGTCAGAAAAGCTGAAATCTTCTCTGGAAGGAAAAGCAGAGCATCTTGCAGACAAGCTTGTCCCATATACACTTCTTGGAACAGGAATTACGTATTTGTGTACGAAAAATGTAACAAAGGCATTATCTGTATTGATGGTAGATTTTTCGTGCGCATTGAAACTTGCAATGCCGATTTCCGTATTGTCAGCGATTAAAGAAGCAAGTACCTACAATATTACTGTAAAAGGTGGAAAATATCTTGAGGCAATGTCAGAAGCAGATACGATTGTATTTGATAAAACAGGAACATTGACAAAAGCACAGCCTACAGTAGTGGATGTCGTATCATTTAATGATATGGGCAGTGATGAACTTCTAAGAATTGCAGCATGTCTGGAGGAACATTTCCCACATTCCATGGCGAAAGCAGTTGTAACAGCGGCAAAAGAGAAAAATCTGGTACATGAAGAGCTACATTCCAAAGTAGAATATATTGTTGCTCATGGCATTTCGTCGACAATTGAAGGAAAATCCGTTATCATCGGAAGCTCACATTTTGTGTTTGAAGATGAAAAATGTACCATTCCGGAAGGAAAAGAGAAGCTCTATGAACAGCTCCCGGGAGAGTGCTCACACTTATATATGGCAATTAACCGTAAACTGGCAGCAGTTGTCTGTGTCGAAGACCCGCTTCGCGAAGAGGCACAAAGGGTGATTGCCGAACTTAAGAGTAAGGGAATCAAGGTCGTTATGATGACCGGTGACAGCGACCGCACGGCAAAAGTGATTGCGTCAAAAGTAGGTGTGGATGAGTATTTCTCCGAGGTGTTACCGGAGGATAAGGCAAGTTTTATAGAGAAAGAAAAGGCTGATGGAAGAAAAGTCATTATGATTGGTGACGGAATCAATGATTCACCGGCACTATCAGCTTCCGATATTGGAATTGCAATCAGCGACGGAGCAGAGATCGCGAGAGAAATTGCAGATGTTACGATTGGCGCAGATAATCTGGAAGAAATTGTTGTTCTGAAAAATCTAAGCGACAGACTGATGGAGCGAATCCATAATAACTACCGTTCCATTGTCGGAATCAATACTTGCCTGATAGCAGGTGGAGTTATGGGAATCTTTCCGCCTACAACGTCTGCATTATTGCACAATACATCGACCTTATTGATCAGTTTGCAAAGTATGAAAGATTTGCTGGATAAATAGGAAAGAGAGGAACATCTATGTATCTGGAACTGAATCAAGTAAAAAAATCATTTGGAAGCGGAGAAAACAAAACAGAAGTACTCAAAGGTATTTCGTGTGGGATTAAGAAAGGGGATATCTGTGTTTTACTTGGCCCGTCAGGGTCAGGTAAATCCACCCTGTTAAATATTATCGGTGGCATTGAAAATATTGATAGCGGTTCAATTCGAATCGGCGATGAACAGATGGAGAGCATGAATGAAAAGCAGTTGGCCCAGTATCGTCGAAAACATTTGGGCTATGTATTTCAGGCGTACAATCTGATTCCGAATCTGACCGTAAAGGAAAATATTGAGGTTGGCGCATATTTATCCAAAAATCCGCTGGAGCTAGATGGTTTGCTGAAAACACTGGGGCTATGGGAACATAAAGACAAAATTCCAAATCAGCTTTCAGGAGGACAGCAGCAGAGAACCGCGATTGGACGGGCTTTGATTAAGAATCCGGATATTTTGCTCTGCGATGAGCCAACAGGAGCATTGGATTATCAGACCTCTAAAGAAATTTTACAATTGATTGAAGATGTGAATCAAAAATTCGGAAATACGGTTATTCTTGTGACACACAATGATGCGATTCAGGGAATGGCAGATCAGGTCATCAAATTGCGTGACGGACAGATCCGCAAATGCATTTACAATGACAAGAAACAAGCTGTGGCAGAGTTGGAATGGTAAGGGGGTGCTCGTATGAAAAATCCATTATCAAAACGATATCTGCGTGAGCTGAGGGCGGAATGGGGAAAATATCTGGCCCTCTTTTTGTTTTTTACGATCATCATAGGATTTTGTTCCGGTTTTCTTGTGGCAGACGGAAGCTGCAAATCAGCCTATGATAACAGCTTTGAAAAATATAATGTCGAGAATGGACATTTCGTATTAACCGATTCCATTTCAGATGGATTAAAAGAGGAATTGGAAGAAAAAGAAAATATTACGATTTATCCGATGTTCTATAAAGATAAAGAAATCGCAAAAGAACATACAATCCGTCTGTATAAGATGCGTGATGATGTAAATAAAGCAGACTTGATGGATGGAGAATATCCCAAAGCGGATGATGAAATCGTGATTGACCGTTTGTATGCAGAAAATAATGAGATTGCCATCGGCGATACCATGAAAATCGAAGGCAAAAAATACAAGGTTACAGGGGTGGTCGCATTATCAGATTACAGTGCATTATTTAAAAATAATACTGATATGATGTTTGATGCGAATAAATTTACAGTTGCGCTTGTAACAGAAAATGCGTTTGATAAATTTGGAGATGCCGGTCTTAAGAAATGCTATGCGTGGGTAAATGATGACGCAGCTTTATCTGACAAAGAGCAGGAGGATAAGGCAAATGATATCAAAGATATCATAAAGAAAGAAGCTGTCATGACAGATTTTGTTGCCCGTCAGGACAATCAGGCAATCACCTTCACAGGAGACGATATGGGTGGAGACCAGGTAATGGTACAGTGGCTGCTTTATATCGTAATCGTTATTCTGGCATTTATATTTGCGATTACGGCAAGAAGTACGATTGAGCAGGAATCTTCCGTAGTCGGAACCTTATTGGCGTCCGGTTATACGAGAGGCGAATTGGTGCGGCATTATATGACGCTGCCGGTGGTTGTTATGCTGGTCGCATCTGTTGTAGGAAATGTACTCGGGTATACATGGATGAAATATGTTGTGGCAGGGATGTATTACCATAGTTATTCGCTTCCGACATACACGACAATCTGGAATGCAGATGCTTTTATAGAAACGACAGTCATACCATTTGTGTTACTTCTGGTTGTAAATTTCCTTGTGATCATGTCCATGATGACTTTGCCGCCATTACAATTTTTAAGACATGAGCTTAAGAGAAACAAGAAAAGAAGAGCAATCAGCCTTCCAAACTGGAAATTTATTACCCGATTCCGCATCCGTGTGATTCTGCAAAATAAAGCGGCTTATCTGACGTTGTTTGCGGGTATTTTCTTCGCAAGTGTTTTGATGTTGTTTGGAATGATGTTATCACCATTGTTGACTCATTTTAAAGCAGAAGTACTCGATTCAAAAATTGCGAATTATCAGTATATTTTGAAAATGCCTTTGGAAACGGAGACATCAGGTGCTGAAAAATATGCAGTATCAGAGCTGAAAAACAGTAGTGACGAAGAGATTACGGTTTATGGAATTGAGGAGCATTCAAAATATTTGAAGAATTTGGATCTGAAAGAAGGAGAAGTCGTACTGTCAGACGGATATATGGAGAAATATGGTATCCAGATTGGAGACGAAATCAAGCTCCATGAAGAATACGGAGATAATAAATATACATTTAAGGTGAGCGGAAGTTATCATTATCCTGCTACAATGTGTATATTTTTGTCAAAATCCACATTTTGCGATATATTTGACAAAGATCCGGATTATTTCAGTGGATATTTTACAGATAAAAAAATAGAAGATATCGATGATACCATGATTGCATCTACGATTACAGAACATGATCTGACAGTTATGGCGGATCAGCTTGAAGACTCTATGGGACAAATCTTTTCTATGATGAATGGATTTGCTTTGATGATTTATATTATCGTAATTTATTTGCTTGCAAAAACGATCATCGAGAAAAATGCAGCATCGATTTCAATGCTTAAGATTCTTGGATACTCCGACAGAGAGGCCGGAAATTTATACAGCCTTGCAACGGGCGTTGTTGTGGCGATTTCTTTGATAATCGCGATACCACTCAGCGATAAAGCGATAAAAGTAATCTATTATCTTATGATGAAAGATTATTCAGGATGGCTGACATATTATATAGCTCCTTGGATTTATCCGACAATGTTTGTGTTGGGAATGCTTTGTTATCTGGTTGTATATATAATCCAGTCGAAAAAAATCCGAAGAATCCCATTATCACAGGCATTAAAAAACGTTGAATGATACTCTTATAAATAGTTATAAGAAAATGTAACAGTCGGATTCATTGACATGCAAGTATAAATGGTGGTAGGTTATCTGTAGCGAAAGAATGGGAAATGCAGCTAAAGGTAAGACTCGATTATAATTCCTGTTTGTATCGCTATAATAAAAGCTATGATGAATAAATACGAGGTGCAAAAGATGCAGGAATTAAAACCAATTAAAGAAGGAAAAGTACGTGAGATTTATGATAATGGTGACAGCCTGATCATGGTTGCAACAGACCGAATCAGCTGTTTTGACGTGATTCTGAATAATGAAGTGACAAAAAAAGGAACTGTATTGACTCAGATGTCAAAATTCTGGTTTGATCTTACAGAAGATATTCTTCCAAACCACATGATTTCTGTAGACGTGAAAGATATGCCGGAATATTTCCAGCAGCCAAAATTCGATGGCAACAGCATGATGTGCCGCAAACTGGAGATGCTCCCAATCGAGTGCATCGTTCGTGGATATATTACAGGAAGCGGATGGGAAAGCTATAAAGAGAATGGAACTGTTTGCGGAATCAAGCTTCCGGAAGGATTAAAAGAATCTGACAAATTACCTGAACCAATCTATACACCATCAACAAAAGCAGAGATTGGTGACCATGACGAAAACATTTCCTATGAGCAGAGTATAGAACATCTGGAAAAATATTTCCCAGGACAGGGAAAAGAATACGCAGAAAAATTGCGTGATTGTACAATCGCATTGTATAAAAAATGTGCAGAGTATGCACTGAGCAAAGGAATTATCATTGCAGACACAAAATTTGAGTTTGGTCTGGATGAAAATGGTAATCTTGTAATCGGTGATGAGATGCTGACACCGGACAGTTCTCGTTTCTGGCCAGCTGAAGGATACGAACCGGGACACGGACAGCCATCCTTTGACAAACAGTTTGCCCGTGACTGGCTGAAAGCAAATCCAGATAATGACTGGACACTTCCACAGGATATCGTGGATAAAACAATCAATAAATATCTTCAGGCATATGAGATGCTGACAGGTGAAAAACTGAAATAAGATTAAATTGCTAACTACATAAAAAATTGAAAATATAATATCATGTCTAGGATGGACGCCCTAATCGATACCTAGACAAAAAAATGAATCACGAAAGTGGTTCATTTTTTTTTGGACCAATGGGGACGGGGTTAGTGGCTTTTTTTGCTTGCAAAAAAGCCACTAACCCCGTCCCCATTGGTCCCCCTTTTTCTCTTTAATGAGAAAAAATTATCAATAAAGGTATTGACATCTAATGAGAATTAGCATAAACTAACGTATGAAAAATGAAAATGATTATCAATAAAAGCTAAGGAAGGGATGAATATGATGCCGTTAACAATGGTAAATCCGGGAGAAGAAAACATTATTAAGCGTATAGGTGGAAAAGAAGATACAAGAAGATTTCTAGAGAACCTGGGCTTTGTCGTAGGAGGAGCCGTAACGGTAGTCTCTGATATCGGAGGAAATCTGATTGTAAATGTGAAAGAGTCACGTGTAGCGATTGGAAAAGATATGGCAAATAAAATCATGGTATAGAAAGCATAGAAGAAAGGATGAGTAGCATGAAAACATTGAGAGAGGTATCGGTAGGTCAGACAGTAAAAGTTACAAAGCTTACCGGAGAAGGACCTGTTAAGAGAAGAATCATGGATATGGGAATTACAAAAGGTGTTGAAATTTTTATAAGAAAAGTAGCACCGCTTGGTGATCCTATTGAAGTAACAGTTAGAGGATATGAATTATCACTTCGTAAAGCAGATGCCGAGATGATTCTTGTTGAGTAATCAATAGTGATATAAATTTTTTAAAAGAGAATGAAGGAGAAGCATTATGTCAGTAAAAATTGCACTAGCAGGTAATCCGAACTGTGGAAAAACAACACTGTTCAATGCACTGACAGGTTCCAATCAATTTGTTGGTAACTGGCCAGGTGTAACTGTAGAGAAAAAAGAAGGAAAACTAAAAGGGCACAAAGATGTTATAATCATGGACTTGCCGGGAATTTATTCCCTTTCACCATACACCTTGGAAGAGGTCGTTGCCAGAAACTATCTGATCGGTGAAAGACCAGATGCAATCATCAATATTATCGATGGAACAAACATTGAACGTAACTTGTACTTATCAACACAGATTATGGAGCTTGGCATTCCAGTAATCATGGCTGTAAACATGATTGATATCCTGGAAAAGACCGGTGATAAAATCCATCTGGACAAATTGAGTAAAAAACTTGGCTGTGAAGTTGTTGCGATTTCCGCATTGAAAGGAACAGGAATCAAAGAAGCAGCAAACAAAGCAGTGAAACTGGCTCAGAAAAAACAGACAGCAGAGACTGTTCATGAATTTTCAAAAGATGCAGAAGCAATCATTGATAAAGTTGAATATAAATTAACTGGTAGCGTGCCGGAAGAACAGAAAAGATTTTTCGCAATTAAGCTTTTGGAAAAAGATGATAAAATCAAAGACCAGATGAAAGCTACGATAGATGTTTCAGCAGAAATCAAAGAAATGGAAGATAAATTTGATGATGATACAGAAAGTATTATTACAAATGAGCGTTACGTATACATTTCCTCAATTATCGGGGATTGCCTTACAAAATCAAAAGCAAAAGGGGAACTGACAACTTCTGACAAGATTGACCGAATCGTAACAAACCGTTGGCTGGCACTTCCGATTTTTGCTGCTATTATGTGGGTTGTATATTACATTTCCGTTACAACAGTAGGTGCTTTCGTAACAGATTGGACAAATGATGTGCTCTTTGGAGAAATTATTCCACCGGCGATTGAAAAGCTTCTTGTGTCTGTTCATTGCGCAGCATGGCTGCAGGGATTGATCCTTGATGGTATCGTAGCCGGTGTCGGAGCAGTTCTTGGTTTCGTACCACAGATGCTTGTACTTTTCATTTTCCTCGCATTTTTGGAATCATGCGGATACATGGCTCGTGTAGCATTTATCATGGATAGAATTTTCCGTAAATTCGGTCTTTCAGGAAAATCATTTATCCCAATGCTGATCGGTACAGGTTGTGGAGTGCCTGGAGTTATGGCATCTCGTACAATTGAAAATGACCGTGACCGTAAAATGACAATTATGACAACAACATTTATCCCATGTGGAGCAAAACTTCCAATCATCGCATTGATCGCAGGTGCATTGTTTGACGGAGCTTCATGGGTAGCACCAAGTGCATATTTCGTAGGAATCGCAGCAATCATTTGCTCAGGAATCATTTTAAAGAAAACAAAAATGTTCGCCGGAGATCCGGCACCATTCGTTATGGAGCTTCCGGCATACCATATGCCAACAGTAGGAAACGTACTTCGAAGCATGTGGGAAAGAGGATGGTCATTTATCAAAAAAGCCGGAACAATCATCACATTGTCAACAATCCTGCTTTGGTTCTTAATGAGCTTCGGCTGGGTAGATGGTTCATTCGGAATGCTTGAAGCAGAACAGCTTAACGACAGTATCCTCGCTTCAATCGGAAACGTAATCGCACCACTGTTTGCACCTCTTGGATGGGGAGATTGGAAGATGGCAGTTGCAGCCGTTACAGGACTCATCGCAAAAGAAAACGTAGTAGGTACATTCGGTATCCTCTTCGGATTTGCAGAAGTTGCAGAAAACGGAACAGAAATCTGGGGACAGCTCGCAGGAAGCATGACAGCAATTGCAGCATACTCATTCCTCGTATTCAACCTCTTATGCGCACCTTGCTTCGCAGCAATGGGAGCAATTAAACGTGAAATGAACAATGCAAAATGGTTCTGGTTTGCAATCGGATACCAGACATTGCTCGCATACGTAGTATCACTTTGCATTTACCAGATTGGTACACTCATCACAGCCGGTACTTTCGGTGTAGGAACAGTTGTAGCATTCATTCTCATTATAGGATTCCTTTACCTCTTGTTCAGACCTTACAAAGAAAGCAAGACATTAAAAGTAAACGTAGGAACCATTTAGGGGTGACCATTGGGGGTGACCATTGGGGACGGGGTTTAGTGGCTCTTCGTACTGGTCAATGAGTGGCTCTTCCGAGTTTTAAACCGGCCAAATAGGTATAAAACTTATAAAATAACAAATATGCAAATAAAAAAGAAAGGATTGTCAGATATGAACAGAGAAGAAATAATTCAGAAGTTGAGAGCACGTGGATGCCGTATAACAAAACAGAGACTGACGATTCTTGATATTATTTTGGAGGGCGACTGCTCTTCATGTAAAGAAATCCATTACAAAGCTTCTAAACTAGATCCGGGAATCGGAATGGCAACAGTCTATCGAATGGTAAATTCATTAGAAGAGATTGGTGCAATCACGAGGAAAAACATTTATCTGGTAGAAGCAACCGTTTAGGGACGGAGTTTAATGGCACAGAACATAACATTTCCATAGAACAAAAGAAAAAAGAGAAAGATTTTACAGAAGTGATTGTAAAATCTTTCTCTTTATGATATTTTATAGCTACTTAAGAAAAGTCTTCCAAGTTGAAATCATAGATTATTCTAAAATCAAAAATCAAATTTTTATTCAAAACGATTCTATTAATAAAAATCAAAAAATTCCAAAAAGTAAAACAATATAATAAAGAAAGGAAAACTTATGCCGAGAAAACCAAGAGAAAAAAGTAGATTTGGCATTTACCACGTCATTTTGCGAGGTGTCAACAAGCAAATCATTTTTGAAGAAAATGAGGATTATTTGCAATTTATCCGTCGGGACTGGAAACTGCTATTGGAACTTATAGATGGAGCAGTTATTACGATTATGCAATCTCACAATCTTCGTTTGTAGATATAGACAAAGCGATAAATTTATTTCAAAGTAATGAAAAATGCATAGAATATTTACAATATATTTCTGATGAAAAATGCATGGAATATAATTCTTTATCACGGCTTTCTGACACGGAAGCATTAGAAATAATTCATAAGAAAACGTCTTGCAAATCTGCATCTGATTTTCAACATCTTGATCGAACCCTGCGAAATCAATACTTACAAAAGTTGCATTATATAGGCATTCCCATACGTCAGCTCAGCCGTTTGACGGGAATTTCCAGAACTGCAATAAATAATGCAATACGAGAAAGGACCATTTAGGGACGGGGTTTAGTGGCTCTTCCTAATGGCTTATTCTAATACCAGCACTTTCGAAATTGTTCTAAAAAAAGCCAGAAAACCCCGTCCCCAACGGTCCAAAAAGCCAGAAACCCCGTCCCCAACGGCACCCCCGGAGAGTATAATATGAGCACTATAATAAATGTAATCTATGTAATAACCTTGCTATGCGTAGCCTGGCAGGATTACAAAACCCGAATAATCCGCAACAAATTTCATATCGCTATCTTTTCCCTTGCAATTGTGCAAATGCTTCTCATATCAGAATACAGAATAACAGACAGATTAATCGGCATGCTGGCTGTGTCCGTCCCAATGCTATTGCTGACCTTACTGATTCCAGGGGGCTTCGGCGGCGGAGACATCAAACTAATGGCCACATCAGGCTTCTTTTTAGGTACGAGCTCCATTCTATGTGCAATGAACCTGGCAATTATAGCAGGAAGCGTTTACGGGATTATTATGCTAAAAAACAGAAAACGAGATAGAAAAGATCAGTTCGCCTTCGGACCATTCCTCGCAATAGGGCTGTCGATAGCTGCTTTTTGGGGAAATGAGATTGTTTCGTGGTATTTAAAAATCCAGCATTGAACATAACAAAATATTTGTGTTACAGTATAGAAAAGATGTGATTGGTAAATACCATCAAAAATAATCAGAAAAAGGCGGTATATATATGGAAGAAACAGAAAAGGAATTTTTAAAGAAATACGACGCATCGAAGTATCAAAAACCTTCAGTGGCAGCAGATATCGTAATTTTTTCAACATGCAATATGGAAAATGTTGACTCAGGAGAATTAAAACTTTTGCTGGTTAAGAGAGGAAAACATCCTTATAAAAATGCATTTGCTCTTCCGGGAGGTTTTGTCGGCATCGATGAAACAATAGAGGAGACCGCGCGGAGAGAATTGCTGGAAGAGACAGGCGTGGATTGCGAATTCTTAGAGCAGCTTCGAACTACAAGCACAGTCGACAGAGACCCTCGTTACCGAGTAATATCCGCAAGCTATATAGCACTGATAGATGCAGAAAAATATACCATCAAAGCAGGAGATGACGCCAGTGATGCAAAATGGTTTGCAGTATCGATGAAGCAGAATGAAAACAAAAACTGGGTGCTGAAATTACAGTCAGACAAAGAAGAACTAAAAGCGGTTCTTCACGAAGAAAAGAAAAAATGGATTCCAGAGTCAGAACTGAGAATTCTGGAAAATGACGGACTGGCGTTTGACCATGCACTGATTATCGGATATGCAATATGGAAGCTTAAAAGCTGGAAAAAGATAAAAACGACAATACCGATAATAGCGAAAAGATAGAAAATAAAAACAAAAAACAAAAGAATAAGAAAAAAAGCAAATGCTCAGATTGGCCGCATCCAAGAATTAGAAGAAATGCAATATGCGAAAAAAGTAGTATATCATATGGGAATAAAATACATTTTGGGAATCGGTGGAAAAATTGGTGACTAAGTATTTGAAAAAGAATCACTCAGAATATCGTGAACTCTAAGTGAAAGCAATGAGAATTGTGGAAGAAAATCCAGCACTGCGGATACTAATAAATAATATGAAAGGTATAGCGTTAACATCAGAAAAGCATAAAGCCTTGCATAAATACATTGAAACAAAGGATGAGATAACAATATTCGAATATGAATACTATTATCTTGCACTTGCAAGTACCAACATTTATAATGAAAAATATGAAATTTACAAGATAGAAAGTAATGCAAAAGGAAGGCGGTATAGTAAAAAATGAATGAAATTATAGAAAGTTTATACAACAGAAAATCAGTGAGAGTATATGAAGAAAAAGCAATCCCAAACGAGATGAAGAACGTGATTTTAGAGGCAGCTATGCAGGCTCCGACAGCAGGATGTCAGCAGTTATATACAATTTTGGATATTACAGATCAAAAATTAAAAAAAGCACTTGCAGAAAGCTGCGACCACCAGCCATTTATTGCAAAGGCACCGATGGTTCTGGTGTTTTGTGCAGATTGTAAGAAGTGGTATGATGCTTATCTGGAAGCAGGGTGCAAACCGAGAAAACCAGACGTAGGAGATTTGATGCTTGCGGTAACAGATACAGCCATTGCGGCACAGAATGCAGTGGTAGCAGCAGAAAGCTTTGGCATTGGTTCCTGTTATATTGGCGACATTATGGAGAATTGCGAAGAGCAGAGAAAACTCTTACAATTGCCAGAATATGTATTTCCGGCAGTTATGATAGTATTTGGCTGGCCTACAAAGCAACAAATGGAACGTAAAAAACCAGAACGATGTGAACAGAAACATATTGTGCATGAGAATACATATCGTAATATGGATGGGGATGAATTACGAGAGATGTTTGCATATAAGTGTAAAAACAGTACCTACGAAGAGTGGTGTAGTGCATTTTGTAATCGAAAGTATAATTCAGACTTTTCGAAGGAAATGAGCAAATCAGTAACAGAATATTTGGAGCAGTTTAGATGAGGAGCCATTTAGGGACGGGGTTTTCTGGCTCTTTGGACTTCGCGAATAAAAAATTGGGAAGCTGAAAAAATTCACTTTCCCAATTTTTATATCCATTTCCAGAAAAAGCCGGAAAACCCCGTCCCCAAATGGCTCTCAATTCCCTCTTGACTATTATGTAAAACAAGACTATAATAACTAACATGACTTACATTTTATCACGTTAAAGCGTAACGATTTAAAGCGTAGTGCTTTAAAGCAACAGTTACAAAACAATATAGGAGGAATGGGTATTATGAAAGCAAAAAAAATAGCAGCGGTTATGTTAGCCGCAACAATGACATTATCATTGGCAGCATGTGGAGGTAGCTCTTCATCAGATTCAAAGAGTGCAGATGGCGCATCAGATTCTGGAAAAGTATACAAGATCGGTATTTGCCAGCAGTTAGAGCATGAGGCTCTTGACCAGGCTACAAAAGGATTTGAGGATGCCTGTGAAGAAAAATTTGGAAAAGATAACGTAACATTTGATTTACAGAATGGACAGGGAGAGCAGGCAAACTGTGCAACAATTGCAAATAATTTTGTCGCTGATAATGTAGATTTGATCATGGCAAATGCAACTACAGCACTCCAGTGTTCAGCAGCCGCAACAAGTGATATTCCGATTCTTGGAACATCAATCACAGATTATGCAACAGCTCTGGATATTTCTGATTGGACAGGAGCAACAGGAATGAACATTTCAGGTACAAGTGATTTAGCTCCGATCGATAAGCAGGAAGAGATGCTTACAGAATTAGTACCGGATGCAAAGACAGTTGGTATTTTATATTGTTCAGCAGAGCCTAATTCAGCATATCAGGCAAACTTATTTGCAGAAGCGCTGAAGAAGGATGGAATTACATGTAAAGAATATACAGCAGCAGATTCGAATGAGATTCAGTCAGTTGTAACATCAGCAGTAGCTGAGTGTGATGCACTTTATATTCCTACAGATAATACAATGGCAGCAAACACAGAGATTATCAACAACATTTGTCTTCCGGCAAAAATTCCTGTAATTGCAGGTGAGCAGGGAATCTGTGCAGGATGCGGTATTGCAACATTATCTATCAGCTACTATGATATCGGATACAAAGCCGGCGAGATGGCATATGATATTTTGGTAAATGGTGCCGACATTACAACAATGGAGATTGAGACAGCACCAAACGTAACAAAGATGTACAATCCGACAATTTGTGAAGAACTTGGAATTACAGTTCCAGATGAATATGAAGCAATAGAAGAATAGAGGATTTAATTATGGAGATTTATCTGGCAAGCCTAAATCCGATGACTCTGGTACGTGCCCTTCCGGGTAACGTTGCTCAGGGAATCATTTGGGGAATTATGGCACTTGGGGTATATATTACATTTCGTATTTTAGATTTTGCAGATCTTACGGTGGATGGTTCACTTGCAACCGGCGGAGCAGTAGCAGTTATGCTGATCCGCGGGGGCATGGACCCGGCACTTGCACTTATATTTGCATTTTTAGCAGGAATGGCAGCAGGATTTGTAACTGGAATTTTGCATACAGTATTTGGTATTCCGGGAATTCTGGCAAGTATTTTGACACAGATCGGATTATATTCTGTAAATCTTGGGATTATGGGAAAATCAAATCAGGCAATCAATGTGCTTCAATACAAACTGGTTGCATCTCTTCGATATGTTACAGGAGAGGGAAGCGGATTTTTCTTTATTAAACTGATTCTGGCAGCAATTGTACTGATTGCAATTATTTACTGGTTTTTCGGAACAGAGCTTGGAGCCGCTATCCGTGCGACCGGATGTAATCCACAGATGGCAAGTGCACAGGGAATCAACACATCATTTAATAAAGTTCTTGCACTTATGATTTCCAATGGACTTGTAGGTCTCTGTGGTGGAATTTATGCACAGTATCAGGGCGCAGCCGATGTAAATATGGGTCGTGGAGCAATCGTAATCGGACTTGCAGCAGTTATCATCAGCGAAGTTATTTTCGGGAAATTCTGTGCAGGAAAGAAAATTGCATTTGCACTTACATTAGGAGCGGTATTTATCGGAGCAATCATTTACTACATCGTAATTGCATTTGTATTATGGCTGAAGATGCCATCAGATTATATGAAACTGTTCTCAGCAGTCGTGGTTGCATGTTTCCTGGCAGTTCCTTATATGAAAGAAAAATATTTCAAGAAACGGAGGACTGCATAATGAGTTATATGTTAGAAATCCAGAATATACATAAAACATTTAATGCAGGAACGATCAATGAAAAGGTCGCATTAAATGGAGTAAATCTCAATCTGAATCCGGGAGATTTTGTTACAATCATCGGTGGTAACGGAGCCGGAAAATCGACAACATTGAATGCAATCGCAGGTGTGTGGGGTGTTGACAAGGGCAAGATTATTATTGATGGTGTAGATATTACAAAGCTTTCTGAACACAAAAGAGCAAAATTCTTAGGTCGTGTATTTCAAGACCCAATGACAGGAACAGCAGCGACAATGTCGATTGAAGAAAATATGGCGATTGCCGCAAGACGAGGACAGAGCCGCGGTCTTGGATGGGGAATTACCAAAAAAGAGCGCGAAGAGTTCAGAGAAAAACTCAAAGAATTAGATCTTGGTCTGGAAGACAGACTGAGCAGTAAGGTAGGTCTTTTGTCCGGTGGACAAAGACAGGCAATCACACTTTTGATGGCTTCTTTAAAGAAACCGAAGCTGTTGCTTTTAGATGAACATACAGCAGCATTGGATCCAAAGACAGCGGCAAAGGTGCTTGCGCTGTCAGATCAGATTATCAATGAAAACAAATTGACAGCCATGATGGTTACACATAATATGAAGGATGCCATTAATCATGGTAACAGACTGATCATGATGCATGAAGGAAAAGTAATCTATGATGTATCAGGAGAGGAAAAGAAAAATCTGAAAGTGGCAGATCTTCTGAAAAAATTTGAGGAAGTCAGCGGCGGAGAATTTGCAAATGACCGCATGATGTTAGCAAAATAGTAGTATGAAAAATATATAAGGGAAATGAAAAACACAGGGGATAGAAATTCTACCTCCTGTGTTTTCCCTTTTTAATCCATCTTTACTTTGTGGAAGCTTATCGCAAAGTAAATAATTTCTACAATTGATGTCAATACCCATGAGAAGAAATACAATAAATACAAAGATGGTATTGTGTGGAAATGGGCAAATATTGTATAAATCCAGACAACACGGAACACGCAGGAACCGATGATTACGAGTATAGTCGGAACAATTGTTTTGCCGATTCCGCGAGATGCGGCAATAGAGCCATCCATAAATGCACTGATGCAGTATGCAAACCACATGATTTTAATTCGCTGAAGTCCGGCACTTATTACATCTGGATTTGTAGCGAATAAGGATAAAAATTGTCTTCCAAACAGGAGCAGTAAAATACCGAATATGGCACCGGCAGCAAATGCATAAAAGACACTGATGAAATAACTTTGCAGCATACGTTTTTTATTTTTCGCCCCATAATTCTGACTGATAAAGCTTGAACCGGCAATGTAAAACGCGTACATCAGGTTGAAAACCAGGGTATCAGCGTTGATCGCAGCAGAGTTTCCGGATACGGTAACGGCATCAAAAGAGTTTAGACCGGTCTGTACGAACAGATTTGCCAGTGCAAAAATTGCATTTTGAATACCGGCAGGAATACCGAGCATTAACACGGCAAGGCTTGCCTGCTTATGAAAACGAAGCTTAGAAGGATGTAAGTTGCATTCGTCATTGCGTCGTAATAAATTAATGATGATCAATGCGGCAGAAACATACTGTGCGATTGCACTTGCAAGTGCAACTCCCTCTGCTGCCATATGGAAATAAATAACAAAAATGAGGTTTAAAACGACATTCAATACCCCGGCGATAGAGAGGTAAAGCAATGGCTTAGTTGTATCTCCGCGGGCACTTAATACACCGTTACCAAAGTTATAAATTGCCATGGCAGGCATACCAAGTGAATAAATTTTCATATATAATACAGCACCATCTATCAATTCATCCTTTGTGTTCAACAGATGAAGAATATTTTCCGAAAAGAGAATACAGATGGTACAGATGATCAGTCCGACCGCCAGACATACAAGTAAAGAAGTATGAATGGTTTTGGTAATGTTATCCTGATTTCCTGCTCCAAGCTCATGAGCTGTTCGTACATTTACACCGGCGCCCATGCCAATCAGAAAACCGGTAAACAGTGTGACTAAAAGAGTAGTAGAACCAACCGAACCAAGAGCCTGATAGCTGGAAAACCGGCCAACGATCGCTACGTCACTTAAATTAAATAAAACCTCCAATATCTGAGAAAACATCAGCGGAAGACTGAATAAAAAAATGTTCTTCCATAAAGATCCGCTGGTCATCTCAATTGTGCGGGAAAACCCCCTTTTTTTCTTCTCCATAATTATGTCCCCCATCAATATAGAAATAATCCGGAATCTGTGAACCGGATCAAAGAAAAATTCCCAAAATAAAAGCAATAGACCTCTTCGGTATTGCTAAATTTTATCGTAAATGTTTTACTAATATTTGTCAACTGTTATAAGGAAATCTCTGAAAGGTTATTTTTCTACTTATAAATAAGTAGAAAAGCAACTGATTACAGATTTTGTATCTTGAAAAAAGCCTGTAATAATCGTATACTATGAAAAGGCTTTGATAGAGCCTAGTATGAGAGAAATGTAGAGGAGGATATACAAATGAAAAGTAACAGCAGTATCAAAACAGTTGTAGCGGTAGGTATCGGTGCAGCACTATTCTTTGTACTTGGACGTTTCGTAGCAATTCCAAGTCCTGTACCGAATACTAATATCAGTCTTCAGTATGCAGTACTTGCGCTTTTAGCTGCAATGTACGGACCGGTTGCCGGTGGACTGATCGGATTCATCGGTCACACATTGATCGACCTGTCATGGGGAGGAAGCCCATGGTGGAGCTGGGTTATCACATCAGCATTTGTAGGTGTAGTGATTGGAATCTTTGCTAAGAAATTAAAAGTAGAAGATGGAGATTTCGGAAAAGGTAAGATGACTATTTTCGTTCTGGCTAATGTAATTGCACATGTAGTTGGATGGGTAGTTGTAGCACCTGTACTTGATATCTTGATCTATGCAGAACCGGCAAACAAAGTATTTGCTCAGGGTGTATTTGCAGCAATCTCTAATACAATTACAGGTGTAATTGTTGGAGGACTTTTGATCCTGGCTTATACAAAGACAATCGCAAAGAAAGGATCTTTGGATCAGGAATAAGATTTTTTTGAAAAAAAGACTTACAGCTGTCATTTCTTGTGGTAGAATAACTATCATATGAAATGACAGCTATATTTAGTTCATAGGAAAGAGGATCATGAATGATAAACGAGAATTCTCCGATTATTTCTTTTAAGAATTATTCTTTTCAGTATCGTGCACAGAAAAAACCGACACTGAAAGGAATTAATCTAGATATATATCCCGGTGAGCGTGTGTTGATCGCAGGACCTTCCGGGTGTGGAAAAAGTACATTGGCCGGATGTATTAACGGGTTAAATCCATATTCGAATCCAGGAAAATGTGAGGGTTCACTGGAGGTGAATGGAGTAGATGCCACCAAGAGCAGTATCTTTGAATTATCTGCCCATGTCGGAACTGTGCTGCAGGACCCAGATGGTCAGTTTATAGGTTTGACAGTTGGCGAAGATATCGCATTTGCATTGGAAAACAGTTGTACACCGCAGGATGAGATGCATTCCATTACAAAACATGTGGCAGAACTGGTAGGAATTGAGCATCATTTGGATTATGCTCCGCATGAATTGTCCGGAGGACAAAAGCAACGAGTAAGTCTGGCCGGAGTTATGGTGGATCAGGTGAAGATTTTGCTGTTTGATGAGCCGCTTGCAAGTCTTGATCCGGCGACAGGAAAGCAGACCATCGAATTGATTGATGAAATCCAGCAGAAAACAGATACAACAGTATTGATTATCGAACATCGTCTAGAAGATGTGCTCTGGCGAGATGTAGACCGTATTATATTAATGAATGACGGACAGATTCTGGCAGATTTATCTCCGGATGAATTACTTGCGTCTAATTTACTGATCGAGAATGGGATTCGTGAGCCGTTGTATGTTACTGCTATGCGTTATGCAGGAATTGAAATAACCGCACAGAAGAAAGCATCTCACGTAGATTCGGTAGTATTAGATGAGAAAGATACAAAAAAACTCAATCAATGGTTTGAGTCACATCCGATATTAGAAAACAATGATAAAAAAGAAACATTGTTAGAAGTGAAGAATTTGGAGTTTGGATATGTGAAAGGGCAGAAGATATTAAGTGATGTCAGTCTATCCATTTCCAAAGGAGAGATGGTAAGTATTGTTGGGAAGAATGGTGCCGGAAAATCAACATTTTCAAAATTGATATGTGGTTTTGAGACACCGGATTCTGGCGAGATTCTGTTTAAGGGAAAGGACTTGCTGCAAGAGAACATCCGACATCGTGCAAAATATATCGGGTATGTAATGCAGAACCCAAATCAGATGATATCGAAGACGATGATTTTTGAGGAAGTGGCGTTGAGCTTACAGAATCAAGGATTGAGTCAGGAAGAAATCAAAGAAAAGGTCGAAGCAACCTTGAAAATATGTGGGCTGTATCCATTCCGTAACTGGCCGGTTTCCGCACTTAGCTTTGGACAGAAGAAACGTGTGACAATCGCAAGTGTGCTGGTACAAAACCCGGAACTTATTATTTTGGACGAACCGACAGCAGGACAGGATTTCCGTCATTATACAGAAATTATGGAGTTCTTAAGAAAGCTAAACGAGCAGGGTGTAACGATCATTATGATCACACATGATATGCATCTGATGCTGGAATATACGCCAAGGGCAGTGGTATTTGCAGATGGTAAGATGATCGCAGACCGCAGTGCGGCAGAAGTGCTGTGTGACCCGGAGCTGATAGGTCATGCAGCTTTAAAGGAGACGAGCTTATTTACACTGGCTAACCGATGCGGTATTGTACCGCCGGAAGAATTTGTGGAATGCTTTATAGAAGAAGACCGGGAGGTAAGAAAACATGGCTGCTAAAACTGTATTAAATTATCTGCCGAGAAAAAGTGTCATACATCGGTTGACCGGAACAACAAAGCTTGCATTCTTCTTACTGTTTACATTTGCGAGTATGATTACATATAATACGTGGGTATTGTTAGGATTATTTGCAGTGAGTATTGTGGCATTTCGATTGAGTAAGATCAAGCTGAAAGAAGTGCGATTTATGATGGTCTTTATGTTGATATTCCTGCTTTTGAACAATTTGTTTATATTTTTGTTTGATCCAAATCAGGGTACAACATTATATGGCACACGACATGTATTATGTCATTTGTTCTGGAGATATGATCTGACAGCAGAGCAATTGTTTTACATGTTGAATATTTCTTTGAAATATTTCGTGGCATTACCGGTTGCAATATTATTTATCTCTGCAACAAACCCAAGTGAATTTGCGGCAAGTCTTAACAGCATCGGGGTTTCCTACAAGGTGGGTTATTCAGTTGCGATAGCATTGCGTTATATTCCGGATATTCAGAGAGATTATCACAGTATCAGTCAGGCACAGCAGGCAAGAGGTGTAGAGCTTGGAAAGAATGAGCGCTTTTTTGCAAGATTAAAAAATTCAGTAAGTATTTTATTACCGTTGATTCTGACAAGCCTGAATCGAATCGATACGATTTCTAATGCGATGGAATTGCGCGGATTTGGCAAGAACCCAAAACGAACCTGGTATATGAAACGTCCATTTGCAAAGGCAGATTTTGCAGTAATAGGATTTGGGGTTGTGCTTTTGGTGATAAGCCTGAGTGTGACGATAAAGTGGGGAAGATTTTATAATCCGTTTAGTGCTGCTTAATAAATAGTATAGTTTGTAAGAAAGAAAAGACAAGAAGGATAGGATATTAAGAGAACAATGAATTGGAAGGAATTTGAACAGAGATTCCAGATACAATTGAATACCCAGCAAAAAGAAGCGGTACAGAGCGTGGATGGTCCTGTACTGCTTCTTGCTGTACCGGGGTCCGGGAAGACTACCGTGCTGGTGACCCGATTGGGATATATGGTGTATTGTAAGGGGATTGATCCAAGTAAGATATTAACAGTTACTTATACGGTTGCGGCAACAAAGGATATGGCGAAGCGTTTTGCAGGTTATTTTGGAAATGATATGGCAGAGCGCTTAGAGTTTCGGACGATTAATGGGATATGTGCGAAAATCATTCAATATTATGGAAAAATGGTTGGCAGGACAGCGTTTGAATTGGTCAGGGATGAAAAGATGACAGCAGGAATGTTGTCTAAAATTTATCAGCAGGTTCAACATGAATTTGCGACAGAGAGTGATTTGAAAAATGTCCGTACGCTTATTACATATATTAAAAACATGATGTTGAGTGAAGAAGATATTCATAAGTTAGATGAAAAAGAAGATATTAAAATTTCGATTATTTATAAGGAATACTGCAGGCAGCTTCGTGAACATCATCTGATGGATTATGATGACCAGATGGTATACGCATATACAATGCTTCGTAAATTTCCTCAACTGTTGGAACATTTTCAAAATTTATATCCTTATATTTGTGTGGATGAAGCACAAGATACATCGAAAATCCAGCATGCGATTATTGCATTGCTTGCTTCTAAAACGGAAAATTTGTTTATGGTCGGAGATGAGGATCAAAGTATTTATGGATTTCGTGCGGCATATCCGGAAGCATTGTTGTCATTTGAAAAGAATCACGCGAATGCAAGGGTGCTGTTGATGGAAGATAACTTCCGCTCGAATGCCAGTATTGTTGAGGCAGCAGACCAGTTTATCCAGAAAAATACATTGCGTCATGAAAAGCATATGCGGGCAACAAAGGAAAGAATGGAAGAAATTAAAGAGATTTCTCTAAAAAGCAGGAAAGCCCAGTACAGTTATCTTATGAAAGTTGCGGATGGCTGTACAACGCAAACAGCAGTGCTGTATCGGGATAATGAATGTATTTTGCCGTTGGTTGATCTGTTGGAGCGAAATAACATTCCATATCAGATGAGAAATGCAGAACTGACATTTTTTTCGCACAGAACAGTTTTAGATGTTGTGAACATTATGAAATTAGCGTTGAATCCGAAAGATACGGAAGCATTTTTGCAGGTATATTATAAGATCGGTACATATCTTCGCAAGCAGGAGGCTATGAGGATAGCGGAAATTAGTGAGGAAAAGGATTTGCCGGTGCTTGATGTGGCGGCAGATTATCAAGGCTTGAGCGGACATGTTATAGGATGCGTCAAATCAGTGCGGACGCATTTGCAAAATATGCTGCAGGAAAGTGGAGATAAAGCGGTCAATCGAATTTCACAATATATGGGATATCGTGAATATTTGAATCGAATCGGGGTAAGCGACAGCAAACTGGAAATTTTACGGATGCTGGGAGCCGGGGAAGAATCGCCCGAGCGGCTTGTAAAACGTCTAGAAGAATTAAAATCTATTATTTTGGAAAAACGATCGGATGCACAGTGTCCATTCATTCTTTCTACGATGCATGCAAGTAAAGGGTTAGAATATGAGCATGTGTATCTGATTGATGTGGTGGATGGAATTTTGCCGGAGCAGGCTTTACAAAATCCGAAGCGGGCTTCGAAGGAAGAATTGCAGACTTACGAGGAAGAACGCCGCTTATTTTATGTTGGTGTTACAAGGGCAAAACAACAACTGACACTGTTTACAACAAACAGGGAAAGTTCATTTTGCAGGGAAATATTAGGGAAAACATTTATTCAAAAGAATAGCACGAAAGTAGTTTCCGCTAATAAAATATTTTCTCAGGCAAATCCATATGCACAGAATACAAAATTAAGGATGAAGCCAACGACGGCTGAAGAATATAAGAAGTTTAAAGAACAGCTTGGAGCAGGGGTACTCGTGAAACATAAAAAGTTTGGTGATGGGGTTGTCGTCTCAATGGATGAAGAGCGCGTACAGATTTTGTTTGGGGAAAAGCTGAGAAATCTGGATATGCGTATGTTAATACAAGGAGGATTTTTAGAAGTGCATTAGTGAAAATATGCCTTCTTAAAAAACTTCTTTTACGATTTAACATACATTTAACATAAATTTGATTTATCTTGCATACGTATTACATACAATTAACTCGCATGAAACAAGAAAATAATATTTAAAATAATGTGAGGAATTGGTATGAATGAGAAGTTACAGATTGTATTTGGGCTTGTAGGTGGTCTTGCAATATTTATCTACGGCATGAATATGATGAGTGAATGTCTGCAAAAAGCGGCAGGCGAGAAGATGAAAAGTATTTTGGCACTGTTGACAAGAAATCCAATTTTAGGAGTGTTGGCAGGAGCAATCACAACTGCAGTTTTGCAGAGCAGTAGTGCGACAACGGTTATGGCGATTGGCTTTGTAAGTGCAGGATTGATGAGCCTGCCACAGGCAATTTCCATTATTTTCGGTGCGAATATCGGAACGACAATGACGGCACAGATTATTGCATTTAAAATTACAGATTATATTTACATTATCATATTTATCGGTTTTATCATTTCTTTTGTGGCGAAGTCAGAGAAGGTAAAAAGTATCGGACAGACGATATTTGCCTTCGGTCTGTTGTTCCTTGGAATTGAAACGATGGGAGATGTTATGAAGCCACTGGCATCTAGCCCGATATTTACAGATTTGATTGCGAAAGTATCAAATATACCGGTACTTGGAGTTGCGGTCGGTACATTGATGACTCTGGTAGTACAGAGCAGTAGTGCAACAATCGCAGTATTACAGAACTTTGCAGCTCAGGCCGGACCGGATGGTGTGACAAGTATATTAGGATTGACAGGAGCAATCCCGATTCTTCTTGGAGATAATATCGGAACAACGATCACAGCACTTTTAGCCAGCATCGGACAGAATAAGGATGCGAAACGTACAGCTGTAGCACACTGTATTTTTAATGTATCAGGATGTCTGTTGTTTATCTGGTTTATTAAACCATTTGCAGCACTGATTCAGTATATTTCACCGAAAGGACCGGAAATCGAAGTGATTTCCCGACAGATTGCAAATTCACATACAGTATTTAATATTACAATGACTTTGATCTGGGTATGTCTGATTAATGTAATGGTAAAGATTGTTATGACTTTAATCCCGGATGGAAAGGCAGTTGCAGTAGATCCGGCAAAGCCATTGTATTTGGATGAAAAGATGACAAATCAGCCAACAGCAGCACTTCAGCTTGTGGCAAAAGAGATTTTACATATCAGCGATATAGTGAAGGATGCGGTAAGTAATACGATTGAAATAGTTAAAACAGAAGATATCAGTCAATTGGAAGGCTTGCTTGAGAAGGGGAAAAATATCAAAGCATTGACGGATAAAACGACAGAGTATCTGGCACTTTTATTTTCTTCAGGAACAATGACAGAGCAGCAGGCAGCTCAGACAGCGAGCTTAATGTATATTTTAAGTGATGTGGAACGTATGGGAAGCTTAAGTGTGGAAATTGCAAAATGTATCCAGGAGAAAGAACAAAATAATTATAAATATACGCCGGAAGCAATGGAGGAATTACAGAAGAGTCTAAGAACACTGGAAAAAATGTTTCTTGATTCAATGAAGGCATTGCAGGGAGACAAATCGGTCCAGATAGATAAAATGGTTAAGCGGAAAGATAAGATTATGGATTTGGATATTAAGATGAGAAAGGCGCATTTGCAACGTGTGAATAAAGGAAAATGTAAAGCAAGCCTGACAGCGCCATTTACAAATATTCTTCATCTGATCGACCGTATGGGAAACAGCTGTTTAAATCTTGCGGATGTAGCAGCAAATGAAATCAGCCTGAGTTATTTTATGACAGTGAATTAGAAGACAACATTTTTAAAATGTTGCCTGAAATCTAAATTCACCATTTTCGGCAAAGAAACCATAGATACCGGAGTATTTATTTACGACAGAAATCATGCTTTGTACACCGAAGCCATGTCCGCTTTTGTGCGAAACGGGAATGTCATTTTCAAAAGCAGGTTCTTCTTCGTAGCTGTTTGCAAGGTTGATACATAATTGTTCATTTTTTTCATAGAGTTTCAGATTGATATAACGACCTTCCGGATATGTGATCTGTGCACACGCATGGATCGCATTTTCCAGAGCATTTGAAAGTAAGCTGCAAAGGTCTGTAATCTGGAATCTTGAAAAATCAGTTGCAGTTACGGAAATTGTAGTTTGGATCTGAAGTTCCTGTGCTTTGTCAATATAGGAAGAGAGAATCAGATTGACGGATTCATTTTCACAGTATTTTTGGATTGCGCCGGACTGCAATGTTGTACAGATTTCGTTAATGTAAGAGAGGGCTTCTTCGGTTTTTTGTTCTTGAATACAGTTTTGAATAAAGTTCATATGGTGTTTTAAATCATGACGATAGATTGCGGCCTGCTTTTTGGAATCAGAAAGCTGCGCAATCTCTTTTTTTGCCTGAGAAGAAACGGTGGTGAGAAGTAAATTTTCACGCTCGGCACGACTTCGCTGGCTTGCATATTCAATCGTGAGCATTGAGAGAATAAAATAGAGCAGTACAAGAAAGCTGTCAAGAAAATCAATGACAACTGCACTGCCGGTGTAAAGTAAATTTGTATAAACTGTAAAAATATATTCCAAAATATAGTAAGAAAGAGGCAATAGGAAAAGTAACATTTGTGTTGTTTTATTTTCATATTTTAGTTTAATAATGTAAGGTGCGATTATTTTTATAACAAAAAATAAAAGCGGAATTGTGATCAGGCTGGAAGCAATATCGGATACAACAGGATTGTAATCAAAAAAGGATGCAATCAGTGTTCCAAACCATTTTCTCGGTGTACATAGTAAATAAGCAGACAGTACTGCAATCATAGACATATAGAGGCTGCGGTGCAACCCAAATCGAATCAACAGAAAAAGCGGCAGGTGGATCAATAAAGGATAACAATGGTACAGATTTGTTTCACCCATTATGAGATAGAAGAGAATCTGTACCATCCCGAAAACGCATATTGTCAGTGTGTAAAATCTTTTATGGTCTTCAAATGGAAAGTCCGCAAGATAAAGTGAGACGACAATTCCGAAAAAAAGAACCAGTCCATAATTGATAAAATCGCAAAATGCCGCAAAATTCATGGTGAAACCTCCTCCATTTGAAATGCAAGATAATGTTTTTTAATATCTGCAACCCTTCTCTGTGCTAAAGGGATGATCTTATTGTTTTGTAAGTGCATATCTGTAGTAGTGATCGAACGGATGTAATTCATGTTCACAAGGAAAGAGCGATGCGGGAGAATAAATTCTGAATTTTGCATCAGCATATCACATACCGATGAAAAACGTTCCGCAGTTGTGATTTGTTCCCCGTTCTTTAGATAATAAATTACTTTTCGATTCATTGCTTCCACATAGATCAATCCGGACAAATAAATTTCATGTACCCCAAATGAACTTTTTACAATAATTGATTTGCCGGATTCTTCCGTTCTCTTTTCTGAAATATCATCTAAAGCCTGAAAAAAAGCAGCTTTTTGTATTGGTTTTACAAGGTAATTGGCAGCTTTGACCGTGTAGCTTTCGACAGCAAATTCCGGTGATGATGTAAGGAAAATAATATCGGAAACTTTGTCAAATCCACGGATTTCCTTTGCCAGTTCTATGCCATTTAATACAGGCAGAATAACATCAAGAAGATAGAGGTCAAACTGTTCATAGCGGGCGATGGAAGCAAGTTCAATGCTGCTACTGAAGGTTTTGATGGTTGGTTTGTTTTTTCCTTCTTTAAAATATTCTTCCAACAGTTCTAAAATTTGAAGCTGTTCTGTTTTATTGTCGTCGCATATAGCGATTTTCATAAGTCTCTTCCTCCTGTAGTTTCATGTGAATTTATTATAACTTGAAATGAAATAAAATGCCATAGAGATAAGGTATCGTTCGTGTCGAAAAAAGTGTAATTCATGCAGGTGTTTCCTCAAAAAGAATGAAATTTTGTACTATAAAATATAGGAAAATCGGATATTTTTGTAAACAAAGATTCATTCATGTTTTTACAAATATAGCGCAGGAAAAAAGAACACAGGGGGAACGCATATGTGGAAAAAATTTTGGAATGATAAGAAAGGAATCATAATACTTATCGTTGTATTAACGGTAGTATCGCTGTCTGCGGCAGCATTTTTTGCAAATAAAAACGGGAAGCAGATGAAGGCCGATTCAGATATTACAGTAGAGAGGCAGATAGCGGAAGAAAAGAAAGAGACGGCCAAGAAACAGCAAGAAGAGAAAAAATCGGATCAAAGTAGCAGCCAACAGTCTGAGAATAAGAGCATTCAATCCTCGGGAAATAAAGAAAAAACAGATTCTACGAATAGTAAGAAGGTTGCTTCTTCAAATGTGAATACCCAGGAAAAGAGCAAGCAGCCGGAGAATCCGAAGAAATCCTTTATAGACAAAGTTGTCGATAAGATTACAGGAAACGACGATAAGAAGCCGGGAGATACAAAAATAAAACAGTATAAGGTTACATTTTATACAGAAGGCGGAAGTAAATTAGAAGCACGCAAAGTAAACAAAGGAACAAAGATTGGTTCACTTCCGACACCTTATCGCGATAATTATATTTTTGTCAGCTGGTATTATGATAAGAACAGGGAAAAGCTTGCTTCAAAAGAAGATGAGATTAACAGCAATGTAAGTCTTTATGCAGAATACGCGGCACAGACACCACTTGAAAATGTAGAACAGGTGACATTTGCCAGTGCAACAGGAGTTAAGACAGATTTTAAGATCATAGTAAAAGCAAAGAATAAAAAATTGGATCTGGATACTGTGAAAGCCGGGATTACAGCTTCGAATCTCACAGATCCAAAGCAGACAGATATCATAGAAGTGACAGGCGGAAACGGAACATTTACGATTTCAGGTAAGAATCCGGTTTCAGAAGATGGAAAAATGGACGCTGTGGATGGATTTGCCGAAGGCTGCACATATCGGGTTGCCTTAACAGATACCAGACTTTGCTTTGAAGATCAGCCGAAGACAGTAAGAGAATATAATTTTACAACGGATAAGAAGCAAGTATTGAACACATCTTTAAATGATGGGATTGTATATATCCCGATAGAGGATATCAGCAATATCACATCAGGAGATAAGAGTGTTGAAACATTGAGTATTGCACTTTATCAGGCGGACAAGGACGGAACACTTGGACCTGCCAATATGACGCAGGGAGAATTTGATTATACAAAAGGAGAACTCCATTCTGGAGATATCGTTTCTATTTATGCGGGATTAAGACCGGACAAACGTACATTGGATACGCCGAAGGAAGAGAACGGTGAGCTTGCATACGTAGAGATTACTGCAAGAAATGGAAACCGATATAGTTATAAAAATGCACAGCCGGAAGATGTTATTTTTGAGCCGGATATGTTGCCAATCCCAATCGGGGCAGATTTGGATGAAGCAGCAGATACGATCACAGTGGAAAATCAACTGCTTGATTATTCTGCCGATGTGTATGCAAATATTGAACTGGATAGTCAGACAACAGTGGACGTCGGAGACTTCATTATGTTCTATAGCGGAACATTTGGAGTGGAAAGCGGAAGCGATGCTGCACAGCTTGAAAAATACGGGAAAATTACAGGAGTAAAGTCAGGCGCAGGTGATACGACAACCATCGGATTCAAAGAGGTTGGATGGGATGAAGTACAGCAGGCGATGGATATTTACGCAGAAGATACGATGACCGGTACAGATATGCTGGAAGGTGTAGATACAGAGGCTCTGGAGGCACAGATCGAGCAGCAGGCTCTGGAAAGTGGATTTGCAGAAGAAGCGGCACAATATCTTGGATCAATGGCACTTGCAACAGAGAATTTCACAAAACTAAGTGATAATCTCAATCTGGAAGATTATAAAGTAACTCTGGAAGACGGAACACCTGTTTCGCCGGAAGAATTACAGCTGATGGCATCTAATATTTCTGCAAAGTGTGAGATGGAACAAGGATATCCAAAAGCAACGATCAGCACACACCCGAGCAAGCTTAGTCAGGCGAACGGAACCGCTGCAAAGGATAAAGGTCTTAGCGTTCAGTTGGAAGTGCAGGCAAAGATTACGATTGGAAAGCAGGGCTCTGATAATCAGCTTGTGATCAACATTAGCGGAATATTTGCAGAAGAGGTAGGCATTGACCTTGGAGTAAGAAGTAAAGCAGTCTGGAAGGTATGGGGAATTTTCCCATATATTGCCGAATATCGTGTGACAGCCAATGTGGATGTATTGAATTATACCGGTGTGGAAGTCAATGCTATGATGATGACCCAGTCAAATGATGAAAGTGGAAATGAACATTTGGATGAAGGCGTAGAGATTGCAGGACAGATTAAAGAGTTGATCGACAGCAATAAGGAAAACGGAGAAGATGACGAATCGGAAGAGGGAAAAAGCAATCTGATCAAACGTTACAGTGAAATGATGAAAGGAGAGTCGGATTGGGTACGCGTCATTGAACAGAATATTGTAGACAATGAACAGCAGGTTCCACCGCCGTTTCCGATTATTGCAATTAATACAGAAATCGATTTTGTTGTAAAAATGAATGCATGCATTTCTGTCGGATTTGATTTTGAGTATATGACAGGAAAACGATATACATATACGATCGATGTATTTGCAGGAGCGGTTTACAACGATACTGTTACATTGTTAGAAGAGACATATCAGTTTGATTTCTATACAATGGGACGACTGGAAATAAAAGCAGGATTAGAATTTGAATTTAAAATCGGATTGTTTACAACAGATCTGGCATCGGTTGGATTCAGGTCGGAAGCCGGTGCGTATAGTAAGCTATGGGGATATTTCTACTATGAGTTGAGGTATAGCACAAGTAATGGACGTGACCAGCAATATAATGGAGCAATGCTCATTGATGTGGGAGCCTATCTGGAGGTCGGATTAAAAGCCCAGGCACTAAAGGATACCTTCTCAACAGAATTGAAGCTGTATGATAATGAATGGTCATTGTGGACGGTTGGCCGACAAGATAATGTGCTGGATTTTGCGACAAAACAAGAAGAGATGCCGGATATCAAGTTGAAACAGCATGTGAGGGATGCGATGCTTCCGGATGCAGTATTCTCTATGGATTATCTGGATTTGAAGGACGGTCAGGAGAAGCAGGCAATTTACAATGATGATTATGATTCAAATAAGGCAGAAAGCCTGACGAATCGTAAAAATTTTGATATCCGCATGACAAATGATAAATTTACATATGATCCGAAGACAAATACGGTCAGTGTAAATCCGGAAAAAGACGATAAAAAACTGGAAGGCGAGATGATTATTACGTGGATTCGTTATCCACTGGCATTTTCATCAAGACCAATACAGAGAACAATTTCTCTGTACTGGGACAATCTGCGTGACGGATATGTCATTGTTCCGTATACAAACGGTGGAACTTATATCAATATCATCAATGCAAAATTTGAAGCAAAAGTAGAAAAACCGGCAGATCCGGTAAAACCAGGATATGATTTCGCAGGCTGGTATAGTGATGAAGCATTGACAGAAGCTTATGAATTTCCGGAGAGCATGCCTGCAGTAGATACAAACATCTATGCAAAATGGGTTGCCAAAGCAGATACACCATATCGTGTAGAATATTACACAGAGCAGTTGCGTTCAGGAGAATACGAGCTGGCAGAAGCAGAGGAGCTGACCGGTACAACGGAAAGTCTTGTGACACCAGAGATAAAAGAATATGTTGGTTATCGGATGCCGGCAGAGCAGGAGATCAAGATCAGTGCAGATGGAAGTTCTGTATTACGTTATTATTACGCATTAGAAAATCATACAGTTACATTTGATCCGGGCGAAGTTGGAGGAGAAAAGATTACTTATGATTTGAAATATGGCGGAACAATCATTGCACCAATGATGGCAGCAAAAGGATATACATTTACCGGATGGGACAGCGAAGTTGTTTCAAACATGGGAACAGAGAATCTTGTCTATACCGCACAGTGGACGAAGAATCCGGATACAGCTTACAGAGTAGAGTATTATGTACAGGATATCGACGGAAAATATAAACTGAAACATCTGTATGAAGGCATGGGCTTCACAGGAGAAGAGATTTCGGCAGACACATTAAGAAATCTTCCAATCGACGGTGAGACAACTGCTGAGCAAAAATATGTGGAAGAAAATGGAGTTGTATTTGAAAATCTTACAGTAAACGGACTGGCAAAAGAAACTGCGGTTGTAGAGGGAAGTGGAAAATCTATAATCAAGATCAACTACAAACGTGAGAAGTACAAAATAAGCTTCTCTTATGGTTATGACACCGGAGACGGAGAACAGTCATCAAGTCAGGAATCTTATTATGGAGATCATATCCACAGTCCGGAAAAAATGCAGCGGACGGGATATACATTTATCGGTTGGAGCATAGATGGGGTAAATGTAGTAGAACCGGATAATAAGATGGGAACCGGAGATGTTGCATACACAGCCTTATGGAAAGCAAATACATATACAGTGCAGTTTGATAAGAATCATGATGCGGCTACAGGTGAGATGGAGCAGATGCAGTTTGCATACGATGAAGGACAGAATTTACATGAAAATGCATTTGTACTGGATGGATATGATTTCCTTGGATGGACCACACGAAAAGGAACAGGTGTGGAATATGAAAATACTGCAAGTGTCTTGAATTTGACGGCCGAAAATGAAGCAGCCGTTACACTGTATGCAGTATGGAATATGAAGAATTACAACATTATTTACAACGGAGCAGAAGGACTGATAAATACCAATCCGTCAAATTACAATGTTGAGACGGAAACCATTACATTGATGGACCCTGTACGAAAAGGATATACATTCAAGGGATGGTATGAGAATGAAGCATGTGAAGGAGATGTGGTCAGGGAAATTAAAAAAGGCTCTGTAGGAGATAAAATGTTCTATGCAAAATGGGAGGCGAATACAGACACTTCTTATAAAGTAGAGCATTATAAAGAAGCACTCGATGCGAACATGGTTCTTGCAGATACAGATGAGCTGAAAGGGACATCTGACAGTCAGGTAACATTAGAAACAAAGAATTATGAAGGATTTATAATACCGGAAGTGCAGACAGTGTCAATCGCAGCAGATGGAAGTACTTGTGTCCGTTATGAGTATAAACGCAAGAATGTAACAGTTACATTGAATGTGGACGGCGGTATACTTCCAGAGGGTGTGGACTCTATCATTTATGGTAAATATGAATCAGAATTACAGCTTCCGATTCCGGTAAGAGAAGGATATGGATTTGAAGGCTGGTATGTAGGAGAAGAAAAATTCACAAGTCACACAATGCCGGCAGAAGATACGATATTACAGGCAAGATGGGTGGCAGGCCAGTATGGATATACAGTGAATTATTATCAGCAAAATGTGGATGGTTCTGAAAATTATACATTAAAAGAATCCGTTCACCAAACAGCGGCAATGGATAGTGTTATAGAACCGGAATTAAAACAATATACAGGATTTACAGCACCGGAAAAAGCAAAGCAGATTCTAGTAACAACAGATGAGCGGGCAAATGTGGCAGACTATTATTATACGAGAAATAAATACTCCTTAAGCTGGGATCTGGGTGGCGGTACAGCAGTGGCAGGCTATACAGAAGGACAAATCTATTATGACGCACCAATCATAGCACCGGCAGCTGTAAAGGATGGAAACTCTTGTGTATGGAACATGAAGATAGAGCAGAATATGCCGGCGAAGGATCTTGCTTATAAAGCAGTATGGACTCCTCAAAGCTATCAGCTTACAATGGAGCCAAACGGAGGCTATGTAACAGGTGATGGTGAGCTTCTGACAAAAACGGTTACATACGGAACAGCTTATGATACGCTACCGAAGCTTGAAAAGGAAGGCTATACATTTGCCGGATGGTATTCAGAGCAAGAAGGCGGTACAGAGATTACAGGTGAGACACTGGTAACAGCGACAGGAGACCACACCATTTATGCACGCTTTATACCGATCAATTACAGAATTGATTATTACGGTGCAGATGGAGCAACAAATATAAATCCGGTACAATATAATATTGAAACAGGACTGCTTACACTGGCAGCGGCAGAAAAAGAAGGGTACAGATTTGAAGGATGGCACGAAAAGGCAGATTTAACGGATGATGCTGTTGTGGCAATTCCAGCAAAGAGTACGGGTGACATCATACTTTATGCAAAATGGAGTGAGAACCGCTATAAGGTTGTATTCCATTCCAACAATGAGGAAGACAGAAGTAAGGTTCAAAACTTCTCATATACAGAAGTGAAAATGCTGGATACAAATCGATATGTGCGAGAAGGCTATACATTTGCCGGATGGTCATTGGTACCAAACGGAGAGGTTGTATATGCAGATTGCCAGACAGTAAGTAAATTGTCAGCAGTTGATCAAAGCGAAGTACATTTGTATGCAGTATGGACGCCGAAAGCATATCAGATTCTATATGAAAATATGGATGGAGCAGAAAATGCACCGGACAACCCGACTGAATTTACCGTTGTATCGAATACATTTAATTTACACGAACCGGTAGGAAAACCAGGCTATACATTTGATGGATGGTATAGTGATTCGTCTCTTACAAAGAAGGTTAGTGGAACAATCATACTGGATGCATTACATGACTGGCGATTCTATGCAAAATGGAATCCAAATCCATACACCGTTACATTTGACAGTTGTCTGGGTGATACAGTACCGGTAGAAACACAGCTGATGATGTACGATGAAGCGGACAATCTGGAGCTGGTTTCTGAAATGAGAAACTTTAAGAAACCGGGCTATACATTTACCGGCTGGGCACAGGAAAAAGATGGAGCAGTTGTTTATAAAGACGGTCAGAATGTTAAGAATCTTGCAGGTGAAGGCAATGTAACATTATATGCGGTATGGGAGCTGAATGTATTTAAAATCACATATGAGCTTGGAACAGGAGGAATCAGTCAGACAAATCCGGAAAGCTATAGTATTGAAGATAATGACATACAGCTGGAAGCACCAGCTGCAAAAGACGGTTATCAGTTCCTTGGATGGTATGACGGAGATACATTGGTATCTGAGATTGTAAAGGGCGCACAAAAAGATTATAAGCTGACAGCAAAATGGGGATATGGAGGTACATTTAATCTGGTATATGTAGGAAAAGAGGATAATCATTTAATCTACAAAGTGACCAGGACATTACCGGAAGGTACTGTGCCAACAACAAATCCACAGCACATTTATTATCGTACAGTAAATGGAACAGCATATGGTTCTACCGTTGATTCAGAGAGTGATAAATGTCATTTCAAACATGTCGGAGGAGAAGATGTATATTTGACATTTGGACAGAACGATATGGAAAAAACATTCACGATTGAAGAGTGGGGAATGAACACAACAGCGGACAGTGCAGCAGGATTCCAGTTAAATAATACGGCTCGTTATTATAATATAGAGCTTTATAAAATTGTAGATACAATAGGAACCTGCGGAGGCGTATTAGGAGAACAGACTTCTTGTCAGCGAGTGATTGATGCAGAAAAAGCATACTGTTTGGAAGATTTGATAAAGGAATGCTATAATCAATGGCACAGTTACACAATCCGTACAGGAGATCCGAAGATAAACAATTATCATTATTATGAAAGAGCTCCATATACATTTAATAGTTTGATGGAAGTTTTGAGAAGCAAGAATGTTAATGAGGCAAAGCAGAAATACATTGCAGGAACAGCAACGAATGCCGGTTTCCGTATGACTTCAGATTTGAATGAAGTGAATGACGGATATCTGTGGTTTAGATTTTATGGCGGCGGAGCATATTTTGCGGAGTATAAGCTTGACCTGCAGGGAAAGGGTTGGAAGATTGATGTTCCATTCCCATATAACGGATCAAAGACAAATGGAGCAGAATATGAGGAGAAAAGTCATAATGGACAAGTCGTATTTGGCTCACCAGGCTATGCAAGGATCGGAATCAATGACAGAGTACAGCTTGAACTTGCAGAAAGTGGAAAAGGAAAAAATGACTGGCAGTTCGGTACAACAGATTTACATTATATGATTCTTGATAACCGGGCACCACAGCAGGTTGGAGTTAGCTGCCTTGCCCTTGGACAGTACAAAGCAGGTGAACAGATTTCAATTACAGTTCATTATGATGAAGTAATCAAGTCAGCATCGAATATAGGGCTTTTGGAAGTAGCAAACATTCCTTTGACAAATGTGCAATATGCGGGAGGAGAAGGAACAAATGCACTTACATTTACTGCAACACTGGCACAGGATTTTGAAGTGACTCCGAATGTGAACAACGACATTAAGAATCTCAAGCCGGTGACAGGTACAGTCAAGGATGTATTTGGCAATTAACAGGTCATAAAAAAAGCAAAATTTCAAAGTGAAAAATATCGATAGGGCACCATTTATGTGGTGTCCTACGGTATTATAAAGGAGTAAATAAACGTAAAAGAGTGTTATAGATGAATGCAAAAAAATATAAAAAATATAGAATCATAGTAATATTGATGGTTGTGATAATGGCATTATTATTTCAGGGATGCGGGAAGCAAAAAACAAAAGCACCGGTTCGTGTTGCAGTGATTGATACAGGTATTTCTACGAATGCCATTTCAAAAGAACATATAGCCGAAGGGAAAAATTATGTAGATACTAAATTATCCACAGAAGATACCTACGGGCATGGGACAGCGGTGGCATCTGTTATCCTAAAAGAAGCAAAGAATACACTGATTGTCCCATTGGTAAGCAATGTATTTGAAAATGGAAAAATAAAACAGGTTGATAATGATACATTGGCACAAATGATACGGGATGCGGTGGACATATACCACTGCAGGATTATCAATTTGAGTGCGGGACTTGTTTTAGATAAAGAATCTGTAAGACAGGCGGTAGAATACGCAGAAAAGAAGAAGGTTCTTATTATTGCATCCGCAGGAAATGATTATGCAGAAAACGGGGCTGTAAGATATTACCCGGCAGCTTATGAGAGTGTTCTGGCAGTAGGAGCTTTGAATAAAGATGGGACTGAAATCGCAGCATTTTCTCAAAGAGGGGAATGGGTGGATGCTTACAGCATTGGCGAGCAGGTGGAAATTAAGACCTTGAGCGGGAATAGCAGTGTAGGAGATGGAACATCTTATTCAGCGGCAAAGGTGACCGGACAGGCAGTTTTGGAGATAGAAAATGATGCGGAAATCACAGTGGATGAATTGAAAAAGATACTAAGTAATTGACAAGAAAACACAGATATAATTTAAAGAATAAAATATTTTTTCTGTGTTGAAGCAGAGCTGTTTTCAAACAAAGAAAACAATGTTATAATGCAGTGATGATAAAAAATTATCAAATTGTTTTTGGAGAAGCAATTTGTAACAAAAGCGGAGGAAAGAAAAAAATGAACGAAAAATTTCCACATTTATTTGAGCCAATCAAAATTGGAAAAACAACTGTAAAGAACAGAATTTTTATGCCACCAATCTCTACTAACATGGCAGACAAAGGATATGTCACAGATGCATTAGTAGAGCATTACTCAGCAAGAGCAAAGGGTGGGGTCGGACTTATTGTTACAGAAGTTACGACAGTAGAACCTGTATATACTTATTTGCCGGGAGATATGTCTATTTATGATGATTCTTATATTCCTGGCTGGAAGAAGTTGGTAGATGCTGTGCATCAGTATGATACAAAAATTTTGGCACAGTTATTCCACCCGGCTTATATGGCATTTCCAATTCCGGGAACACCACAGCTAATCGCACCATCTAATGTAGGACCATATTATGCAAAATCAGCACCGAGAGCGGTCACAGTAGAAGAGCTGCATGTATTGGTTCAGCAGTTTGGAGAGGCTGCACGTCGTTTCCAGATTGCAGGCGGAGACGGAGTTGAGATTCAGTGTGCACATGCACATGGTCTGCTCGGAGGTTTCCTTACTCCACTTTATAATAAGAGAACAGATGAGTACGGCGGAGATATTAATGGTCGTCTTAGACTGACACTGGAAGTAATTGCCAAGATTCGTGAACTTTGCGGCGATGATTTTATCATTGATGTCCGTATTTCGGGTGATGAGTATAGTGATGGCGGATTGACACTCAATGACATGATTTATGTCTCAAAACAGCTTGAAAAGACAGGTGTTGATTTCATCCATGTTTCCGGAGGAAACACGATCAAAAGAGGAAGTTCTATGCCGGCACCTGGTACATCACCTGCACCTCATGCGCATGCAAGTGAAGAAATCAGAAAACATGTGAATATTCCCGTATCTACAGTTGCAAGAATTAATGAACCTTGGGTAGCTGAAGAATTGATTGCAAATGGAAAAACAGATATTTGTATGATTGGCCGTCCAAACTTATGTGACAGTGAATTTGCAAATAAAGCGGCTGCAGGAAAGACGGATGATATTCGTCCATGTATTGGATGTGGCCGATGTCTGACGGGAATTATGTTTGGTAATCCGATTAGCTGTACAGTGAATCCATCGGTTGAATCTGAAGAAATCGAAGAAGCTAAAGATAAGAAAAAAATTCTTGTAATCGGTGGAGGACCGGCAGGAATGGAAGCTGCGTATGTTGCGAAGAAACGTGGACATGAAGTTGTTCTCTGTGAAAAGAGTGGAGAGCTGGGAGGACTTCTCAGACTTGCAGCCGTTCCAATTGCAAAGCAGGAACTTTGTAAAGTAATCAAATTCATGACACGTCGTCTGAAGAATGAAGGAATTGAAGTTCGTATGAATTGTGAAGTGACTCCAGAAATGCTTGCCGGAGAATTTAAGGATTATGAGATTGTCTGTTCAACAGGAGCAGTTCCTAAGGAAATCCCTCCTTTTAAGGTCTTTAAGCAGACAATGACAGCAGATGATGTACTTGCCGGAAGAAAATATCCAGGAAGAAAAATCGTTGTTCTTGGCGGCGGATCTGTAGGATGTGAAACAGCAGATTACCTTGCACCATTGATTGATGATATGTTCCCTGCAAACCGTGACATTACAATTATCGAGATGACACCATCGCTGATGCCGGGAGAAGGCGGAGCAGCGAAGAGTCAGTTGACAATGAGACTCAAGAGAAAAGGTGTAAAGATTGAATTAAACAGTCAGGTAACAAAGGTTGATGAGACTACAATCACTTATGAGAAGGACGGAAAGGAATACCATATTACAGATGCTGATACGCTGATCTTTGCAGTCGGATATGCACCGAACAAGGTAGAGAATACCGAAGAAAGAGTTCATTTTATCGGAGACTGTGATAAAGTCGGAACTTTGAAAGATGCAATTGCTGCAGGACATAAACTGGCAGAAGAACTGTAATCGAAAAAAGGATGTGTCAGCAAATGCTGACAAGAATCCTAAGTGTGTTAATTTGAAAGAGATTAAGAAATAAAGAATGGAGAAAATATAGATGGGAAAGAAATTATTAGAACCAATTAAAGTTGGAAATCTTACTTTAAAAAACAGAATCATGTTTCCACCGCTTACAACAGGGTATGAAGAAAGAGACGGATCTATTGGGGAGAGAAGCTTAAACTTTTATGAAAGACTTGCGAAAGGTGGAGCAGCGTATGTTGTTATCGGAGATGTAGCTCCTGTAAGAACAGCTTCACCGACACCGAAGCTTTATGATGACAGTCAGATTCCGGTATATAAAAATCTGGCAGACACATTACATAAGTATGATTGTAAGCTTGCACTTCAGCTATTCCATCCGGAGTATGATGTACCGGGAGTAGGACGCATGATCATGGAAGCAGGTATCGCAAGACAGGCTGCGGCAAAAGCACAGGCTGAGGGAAATGCAGAAGAAGCAAAGAAACAGATGGAAGAATGCGACAGACTTACAAAAGGCGCTTATGCAAAACTTCATCATGATATGCAGCATTTTGTAACAGAGGCAACTGTTGAACAGTTAGAAGATATTAAAAACAGTATCGCTGCATGTGCAGAAAAGGCACAGAAAGCCGGAATCGATGCGATTGAAGTACATGGAGACCGTCTCCTTGGTTCTCTTTGCTCTAAGATTCTGAACCATAGAGAAGATCAGTATGGAGGAAGCCTTGAGAATCGTACAAGATACGCACTTGAAGTAGTAGCAGCAATCAAAGAAGCAGCACCGGATCTTATGATTGAGTACAAGTTGCCAATTATTACAGTAAATCCTGACGGAACACTTCGTGGAAAAGGAGGACTTGAGGCAGAAGAAGGAATCCAGTTTGCTAAGATGCTTGATGAAGCAGGAATTGATATGATCCAGGTTGCTCAGGCAAACCATACAGGAAACATGGGAGATACAATCCCGCCGATGGGAGATGTTCCATATAACTGGACACTTCCGGTTGCCAGAGAAGTGAAAAAACTGGTATCCATCCCAGTTGCAACAGTAGGTCGTGTTGTAAGTGTAGAGGCCGGAGAAAAAATATTAGAAGATGGGGATGCAGATATCATTGCTTATGGACGTTCTATGTTGGCTGATGCTGATATTGCGAATAAAGCAAAATCCGGAGAATGTATCAGAGAATGTCTTAATTGTAATAAGGGCTGTGTGGATGCGATTCAGGGACGCCGTTATATTTCATGTGTATTAAATGCAGAAAATGGAAACGAAGGTACAGTATTTATTAAACCGGCACAGGATAAGAAAAAAGTTGCAGTTGTAGGTGGCGGAATTGCAGGACTTGAAGCCGCAAGAGTTGCAGCAAAACGCGGACATGACGTTGTTGTTTATGAAAAATCAGAAAAAATTGGCGGACAGATTCATTTGGCAGCAGTTCCACCAAGAAAAAATGAGATTTTAAGAGCAATCGAATATTATGAAAAAATTCTCCCGGAACTTTCTGTGAAAGTAGAATTGAATACAGAGCCGGCATATGAAGAATTGAATCAGTATGACAATGTAATTCTGGCGATAGGTGCACATAATATGGAACTTCCAATGCCTGTAGAAAATAGTAATGTGGTATCTTCGTGGGATGTTTTAAATGGAGAGGCTGTAAGTGGAAATTGTGCTGTTCTCGGTGGGGGACTTGTAGGAACAGAGACCGCAGAATTTTTAGCACAAAAAGGATTGAAAGTCAGTATTATCGAAATGCTGGATCAGATTGCAACTGGAGAATCTGAGACAGTAATGCCGCTGATTATGAAAGATTTTGAAGAGCATGATGTGAAACAATATGTAAATACAAAAGTAAAATCTATTGAAAATAATGTGATTTTTGCAACGAATACAAAAGACGGAGCAGATATAACAATCGAAGCTGATACAATCATCAATGCTCTTGGTTCAAAGAAAAATCTCTTTGATGACAGTAAGCTGACAGTTCCATTTGAATATGTTGGAGACTGTAGTAGTGAAAGAACGGCAGATATTTCGGCAGCTATCCGCAGTGGATATCAAGCAGGAAATGAAATATAACAGAGGTTTTAAATTTAATTTCGGAAAAGTTTATATTGCTGATTAATAAAATGAAATAAAAAGATGATGTTGTTTAAGCTTTCTTTAAAGCTTGGCAACATCATCTTTTTTAAATCAAGAAATAACGAATATTTTATATGTTTTTATACAAGCAGCTCTTGAATCATATCTGCTGTAAATGTAACAGAAGTAACGTGATTCACTTCAATTTGATAGAGCGTGTGCGCTGCAATATGTTCAGCAGCCTGTTCAAGATCACGTATTCCGGAAGTGTTTGTATAGATTTTCATAATTTCATCCAAAGCATCAGAAGGAATAATACATTCATTCTCTTTTAATCCAATTCTCTTTAAAATCTTCGGAAGTGCAAATTTTGAGAAGATGACCTTCTTCTCTTCAATAGTATAATCCGGTAACTCAATTACTGCAAAACGTGACATCAAAGGAGCACTGATCTGGTCTTTATCGTTGGCTGTTGCAATCGGATAAACACCGGAAGTAGGAATCATACATTCAAGATAGTTATCAGTAAATCCAAGGTTGTCGAGTAATGTTAAGAGTACATCAGCAGGATTTCCATTCCCCTTTCCGGAAGACGCCTTATCTAATTCATTAATTATGAAAACGAGATTAGATTCTCCGGCCATAGAGAAAGCATCCATGATAATACCCGGTTTTGCATTGGAATAAATACGTGAGCTTCCTGTCAACTGTTCCGGGTCATTTATGGAACTCATATCCAGACTTGACCAAGGCAGTTTCAGAATACGTGCTACGGCATAGGCAATCTGTGATTTACCGGTTCCGGCAGGACCGATAAGTAAAAGTCCATACGCAGGGAGTGTATGTGTTCGGTTAATTTGAATGATTGTTTCAATAATACGTTGTTTTACACGTTCCATGCCGTATAATTCTTCATCAAGGATGCGTCGTGCTTCAACAGGATCAATTGCCTCAAAATAATTATTTTTCCATTGGATATTCATCATAATGGAGAGTGCACGTTGTGCATGGCGGCGCTCTTCAGGAGAAACTTCGTGTGAACGGGCAACGGCAAGGTTACGTCTTGCCCAGAGCCGGATATTATCTGGCAGTGTACGACCTGCACAAGTCATGAAGTCAGTGATGCTCTGAAGACTTGTAAGTTTCATTTCATCACCGTCCTCCATGGCTTCTTCATCTTCAGCTTCCTCTGTAGGGGCACTGCTTGCTAAAAGACGGTCAATCATAAACTGTAAAAAACCATCTTCAGCTGAAAGCTTTGTGCCTCCTCCAAATGCAATTTCACGTATACGATATATCGCATAGCCATCTGGTCGGTTTTCTCCTGATAAGCGAACGTTGATATGGTTCTGTCCAAGCCATTTTAAAAGACTTACAAAGCGGCTGTCGATTTGAAGAATATCTGCTGTATAAGTACCTTCTTCTGTATCAAATTCAAAGGAAGTACGCTTTACAGGGTTAGTGAAAATACCACAGGAATAATGCTCCCATTTTCTACTTGTGTTATCAAGTAACATAATCGGTTTTTCCGGGGAAGGGTCAGATTCACTGGATTGAAATGTTGTATAGGTACAAATGGATTTGTTTTTAGCGTCTGTTGTGTCATTAAAATCAAATACTGGCATGATTCATTCTCCTTGTGTAATGCTAATTGAGTCTGTTTATCTCAGTCGAGAAGACTCCCACCTCTTTCAGGTGGTGAGTAACTGCTCGACTTGAAAAGTTTAAAATTAAGTAAATTGAAAATCTTAATATTCTGATTATAGCAATTTCATGTCCATATGACCAGATGGGAATTAAAAATATCTTGTAAAAATATCTTTGTAAAATATGTTATCATTTATATAAAGAAGTGATACAATGAAAAATGTTACTGTTTTATATCAGATGTGAGATGACTCCCACCTCTGTAGGTGGCGAGTAACAAATCAGTATCAGTGGTGGGAGTCAATCCCCCA
>PPYE01000151.1_pt1 | contig 51547 bp, 72 predicted proteins | sample 1559881 | NCBI WGS metagenome assembly PPYE01 (sample SAMN08240022, study PRJNA423297) | Human gut metagenome, whole genome shotgun sequencing project.
GTATGAGGTTGGCGTGGCAGCGGCACAAACTTTCAAATTATATAAACTCGATACCGAATATTTTAACTTTTAAATCATTCGCCTAATCCGGATATAGAGATAGGAGCTTTATTATGGCGGAAATTGTTGGAACAATTACTAATCTGAGTGATTTTTTGTCGAAAACACAAGTGTGCTTATCCGTAAAGCCTAATGATCCTCAACAGCAAATCATTTGCCTCGAGGCAGATAGGAAGTATTCTATCCCTGCTTTTCAGAGAGAGGTTAGATGGGATGACAACAATCTTAAAATGCTTTTGTACGATTTGTCTCGCAGCAGCAAGTTTTTGGGAAATATAATAGAAACATACCTCAATCTACCTGCTGTTAAAACCCTTTAATTACGGGCTTTTTGAGGTAGTAAGAAGTGGTTAAAAGCATAGAAATGTATGTAACTCGTGCATTATTTCTATACTACTTCTACACCTATATTCCTACAAATTAGAGAGCCTCTTCATTGCGGGGGTACCTTCGGGTGCTCCTTCTTTGAGGAGGCTTTTTCTTTTTATACAAGCTATTTTATTTTTTCCATTTCAGACTTCAGCCATTCAAATTCTCTTTGGGTATAAACCTTTTCCGTTATATCTGAGATCTTGTGTCCGACCATGTACTTAATGGCATATTCATCAAGACCATATTTTTTAGCCATCGTAACGAAGTGTTTTCGTCCGTCATGAGGTCTATGTTCAGGATTAAGATTCAACTCATCTTTAATCATTCCAAAACCCTTTTGATAACGAGCATATGTTAACGCCGTGCTTTTAAGACGAGCATTTGGATTGACATAGTTGAACAGATACAAGCTTCCAATCTCTTGAGCTTCTTTATATTTACGCTCAACCAAGTGTCTGATACGAGAATGAATAGGCACAACTCTTCCGGTGCCAGCATCTGTCTTCATACCACCGCTAAAAGTCCAATTCTCCAAATCTACATCTTTTAATTCAAGCAAACCAATTTCTTGTGGACGCCAACCTGAATAGCATTGAACGAGTAGTACATCAACCATCATTTTATCATTGACATGCTGCCAAAGCAAGTCCATCTCTTCATCGGTAAACGGTATATGTTCCTGCTTGACCGTTACAATCTCTTTTATTGTTTCATCGCTGAGATTGAATGTACGGGAGTAATTGCGATCTACAAGTTCATACTCAAGTGCATAGTCCAGCATCAGGTTAAACAATGACTTGATTTGGTTTTTCATAGATGCCGAGGGCGTTTTAGTTTGTCCACGATAAGTTGAAGTACCTTCTTCCATACAACCTTTTACATGACGAGCGCGTAAGTCTTTAACTCGCATATCGTACACAGCCGTGCAATAAGACCATGCTGATTCTATTGCTCTGGTACTTTTGACTGTCTTCTCGTATTCGGGTAGCCATTTATCATACAGCTCCTTGACAGTTATAGACGGCTCAAGATCATACGGATTCTTGTTATATTCTACGAGTGCTGCGTAAGCGTCGTTATAAGTGGGAAAATAAGACTCTGGTTTCAGTGGTTTACATATGGGTCGTCCGTTTGAGTCTTTACCTACGCTTACCATAGCTCTGAAAGGATTGCGAAGATTCCTATTCTTTATCTCACTAATCTGCCCAAAGCCGTTTGGTAATCTACGGCGTTTATTGTTCTTATTTCGAGGTTTTCTTGGTTTTATATTTGGCTGTAATGGAAAACCACAATGCGGACAGGTTATAGCTTTATCGCTCACCTGCAATTCGCATTCAGGACATTTCATAAGCATTGTTTATCACCTTCCTATTGATTTGCTATTAGTAATCATATATCATTATGTAGGAATTGTCAACTCCTACACTAACTTTTTTAATTAAGAGAAAAGAGATGAATATGATTAGTAATAACGAATCAATCTGCCCTAAGTGCGGCGGTGAACTTAAATACTATGACAGCGTGAAAAGAATTGTAAGGACGAAATACGGTCGTAAGACCAAAGTGAACATCAGGCGTTTTCGATGCAAACAATGTGGGTCCCTGCACCGAGAATTGCCTGACTTTATATTTCCATACAAACAATACGAAGCTGACATCATTATCGGCGTTATCGAGGGTATTATCACTTGTGAGACTCTCGGATTTGAAGATTATCCTTGTGAGATGACTATGTTTCGTTGGCGGCTACTTCCACCGAGGTTGTTTTTACTAAAAGCAGTTTCTAACCTAGAATAGCCGTTGAAAGGAGGCAAAAGCCAATGAATGAAATAACATTTGCAGCAGGGTCCGTACCTGTGGCTGTAGCAGCACGAGTTTATGGAAAAGACGCATCCTGGATTAGAGCAGGCATTGTTTGTGGATGGTTGCCAATCGGCAAAGCTACAAGAAACGGCAAGTTAGTCACAAAAATCAAGGAGATGAATTCTAAGTACGGACGCATTAACTTCTATATCTCGCCCAAGCTCCTGTGGGAAGATACTGGTTTTATTTGGAGAGGTGAACGCGTATGAGTACAACAATCAGACCTGAACTATCTCCTAAAAACTGTTATTGGATTGAGAAGCATCGTTATTACGAGCTTAAACACTTCTGTCTTCAGTACCCTATTTGGAGGCGTAAATACAATTCTTTGATATGTTATCCGAATAGATGGCCACAACCTGTTCCACCAAGTAAAACGAATGTGCTTGCAGATCCAGTAACCAAGCATCTTGAGGAACGATTGTACTATGCTGACCGCATGGATATGCTTGAGCGTGTAGCAAAGGAAACAGACGAATATCTTGCCGGTTATATTCTCAAAGCAATTACGGAAGGTATCTCATACGATCATTTGAAAGTAAGGACTGATATTCCTTGCTGTAAGGATACTTATTACGAATTGTACAGACGATTCTTTTGGTTGCTTAGTAAGGAGAGACAATGATGAAAATAGTAGATATTGCAGTAAAGAAAGTATATCGCTTTAACTGTCCTAATTGCCAAAGCAGACTTGAAGCTGATAGCAGTGAACTCTTGGATATAGGCGGTAAGGTAAATAAGTTCTATTGCCCCGTTTGCCGCAAAGACCGTTATATTTCTTGGTCTGATCTCAGGAAGAAGATAGTCTACGAGGGTTCGCAGAATTAACAAGTTATATTTTGAGGAAGGAGTCCTAACATGGGCTCTTTCTTTTTATATTTTCTAACCTAGGTTAAAACCCGGACGAAGGTGACCAAAAATAATGCTAAATTTGTATTTGGAAAAATTCCCGGGTTGAAATTTTCAGAAAACATTTTGGAAAGGAGGCACACATATGGAAATCGTTATTGGCATTATCATAGGTATCATTATCGGAGGGGTTGTTACCTGTTTGATATTTGGTGCTTTCGGTGTAGGTAATCTTCGAGTCGATCAATCAATTCCTGAAGACGGTCCATATCTATTTCTTGAGCTGACCGAGAGCGTAAGTACGATTCTCAAGAAAAAGTTCGTGGTACTGAAAGTACGAGCTGAAGATTTCATTCCGCACAAATAACACTTCCTTTTATGGAACCCAGAATATAACGAAAGGAGAAATGAATATGGGCGAAGAAATTAAAGAATTGTTGGAGGAAGAAATCAAGTCCGAAATCGAAAACTTGAGTTCTCTCGAAGCTGGAAGCCAGCAACATTCCGCAGCAGTGGAAAGTTTAGCTAAGCTGTACAAGCTGAAGATCGAGGAAGACAAATCATCGATGGATTACTATGAAAGGGAAGAGAACCGTAATACGGAAATCGACCTTAAGCGTAATCAGATGGATGAGGCTGTTAAAGATCGCTACTTCAGACTCGGTATTGCTGCCGCTGAATTGGTATTGCCGTTGGTGTTCTATGGCATCTGGATGAATAGAGGCTTTAAGTTTGAGAAAGATGGAACTTATACTTCTCAAACATTCAGAGGTTTATTCAGTCGATTCAAGCCGACAAAGTAATAGACCGGTTCCTAAGCGGAGGGGTCGTGTGAATAACACGGTCTCTTCGTTTTTTCCTGCACCAAAATTACAATCTCTATTGTGAGAGATGTAAAAGTGCTTTTTATCTCTTGATAAATTAGTAGTGGTGAGTATACTTAAAGTGCCACACAAATCATCAAGGAGGTAATTTGCAATGAGCTTTTTTAACGATGCGCAGAGAGACGCTTTACTTACAGGACGGTATATTTGTAGTGAATGCGGGGCCCTCATGGAATTTGAGGACGAATGGGAAGAAGTATTGATCTGTCCCGAATGCGGTCATTCCGTAGATTTAGAACATTATGGATTCGAGAATGATGAGGCATATGAAGCCCTGTATCCGTCAAAGGAAGATGTCTGCGATGACTAAATAAGATTATTAGCAAGGGGAAGGAGTCCTGACGAGGGCTCTTTCTCTTTTCTTTTTATAGGTGGTATATATGCGTTATCATTTCGACAAACCAGCAATCTATCTCTCAATGTATGGTTCTCGCTATGTCTGTGAGCATCCTGTTTACGATAGTTGCACTTTATATTTAATCGAAAATAAAGGACTTGCTGTAATTCAGCAGCGTTTCGATTCAGAAACTAAGAGTACATGGTGGAGCGAGGTTGACCCTTGGATTACTGATGCTTTATATTTACATCCTGGATTCAAGGAATACTTTGATAATCGTGCTGGAGCTTGTACGGACGGACTCTACCCTACTGTTACAGTCAGACAGATAATGTGGGCTCTTAAGATGAAACCCATCAAGCGAGAACGATGGGAAACAGTATTTGATAGACGAGATATTTAACCGCCAAAATCGCATCGCCCTTTATGAAAAACCAAAGGAAATTTGAAGGGAGATACGAATATGAAAACTTGGAAAAATAAACTATCTGCTATTACATTATTAGGATGTGGGTACATGGGTGTACTTATTGAGAATGATGCAACGGCATTGGTGTTATTTGCCATCTTTGCAATTCCACTGTTCTTTGCAAAAGAGAATTGGATTTACTGAGATTTAGGGCCGCTAACAACGGCTCTTTTCTTTTCGCCAAAAATACATTGTCCTTTATGGAAACAACTTGAAAGGAGTTAAAGGAGTATGGACGAAATGAAGATTGAATCTAAATTCACAACGGGCATCATTTCGAAATTGGCGAGTATGGTAATCCGAAAGAAACTTGGATACGAGGTAGGTATCAAGCTTAATGAGGTTAATGCCACAATCGTTGATGGAAAGACACATGTTCACTTGGATGTAGATGCTGAACTCACAAAGGAAGAACTCAATAAGATTCTTGCGAGTATTGGTTTATAAGGATTAGGGCCGCTAACAACGGCTCTTTTCTTTTTACCGCGCGAAATTTACAACTCTCTTTATGAGAGACGGGTTAAATCAGTCTCTTTTACTTTTTATTTTAACGAAAGGAGAAACCATGAGCATCGAACAGCTTAGACTTATTCTTTGCGACATGTACCAAATGGACCTATGGTACCCGCCGTTGTTTGGAAAGTGGTCCGATGAATTCAGAAAAGCGAGTTACTCGCAATGGGCTGTCGACGAGCTCTTAGATTATATCGTCGAGCATATTTACCCTCGTAAAAACGGGTCTGTAAAAGAATTCTGCACATTAACACACGAATTCATGATGACAACGGCTCGATATTCAAGGGTAAACCCTAAAACACGCCAGATGTTTCAGACTGCCAGCAATATGGCGGCTGATATTTTGGACCTCTTGCACGCTATGCAATAAAACATGAAAGGAGAAAAGAAACATGAGCAAGAACCAAGCAATTTCAACGGTGTTGCACAAGTCGGGGCTTTATATTAGGAAATATTCTCCTGTAGCCCTATCTTGTATAGCATCTGTAGGTGTTGTGGTGACTGCTGTCGTGGCTGTTAAGGCTACTCCAAAAGCTGTGGTTAAGATCCACGCTGATAGCCGAAAAAATCACGACGGAGATCCATACGCCTACACCAAGAAAGAAGCTGTTGCATCAGCATGGAAATGTTATATTCCGGCTGTGGCAATAGGTGCTTCTACAATCGCCTGCATTATAGGTGCGAACGCTTTGAATAAGCGTCAGCAGGCAGCACTCACAAGTGCTTACGCGCTCGTCCAGAATTCCTATAAGGAATATAAGGACAAGTTGAAAGAACTGTATGGAGAGGAAACCCATAACGCTATCGTTGACTCAATTATGAGCGAAAAGTGTAAGGACATTTCTATCTCTACACCGGGATTCTTTATGAATTCTTCTCTGGATTTCGGTGAAGGCATGGAACCAGAAATAGTCCGTACATTCTATGACAGTTTCTCTCAACGATATTTCGAAACAACCATCGAAAAGGTTATTCAAGCTGAGTATCATTTGAATCGCAATTTTATGTTTGCGGGTACGATTCCTTTGAATGACTTTTACGAGTTCTTAGGACTTGAAAAGACGGAACTCGGTGATGCGGTTGGCTGGTCTTCTGTAAACGGCGATATCTACTGGATCGATTTTAACCATCGACGAGTGACACTTGAAGATGGAATGGAAATCTATATTATCGATATGGTTTTTGAGCCTACAGCGGACTGGATGGAAGATATCTAAGTCCGCAAAAAATACATTTCCCATTATGAAAAACGAAAAGGAGGTTTCGCTTTATGAATAACAGTAAATTGGTTAAAATCCTTGGTCTTGTCGCTACCGTAGGAGGTGTAGCAATGACATTGCTTACCGATTGGGTAAACGAGAAGAAGATGGATGAGAAAATCAACGAGTGTATTGATGCAAAGCTTGCCGCACTGAACGATGAAGACGACGAAGAAGAGTCCTAACATGGGCTCTTTCTTCTTGTCCGATAAAAAATCGTTATGTGTGATGTAGCGGTGACACTCATCACGGAATTTATCCGTGAGCATCTTTTTAGCCCTGCGTTTTCTTGGGACAAATACGAGTTTAAGAAAAGGTCTTACGAACAATGGGCTGCATTGGAAATTATCGAGCGTATTATGGACAGACCATTTGATCCGCCTATTGATACGATCGAGAGTTTTATGTTCGAAATGTATTGCTACGCTTATCACAGCGGCGATGACGAGCAACGAACATTTATATTTCGAACGGCTTATGAAACAGCAGAAGAAATCATTCTGTTATTTGTTTAATTCGAAAGGAGAAAAGAAACATGGAAATCAGAAATGCAAAAATTACTTCTACTATGCTTGGTAGAGAGGACCACGGTATCTTAACTTTTATGGTTTTCGTAGAGTTTGGATGTAGTGGGTGCGGAATCGGAGGTTATGCTATCGACCAGTATGATCGCGCTATGGGTAAGAGAATATTCTCAGGTAAGGGGCTTGAAGCAATCTCTATGATTCTCGAAACTGTTGGTGTTGATAAATGGGAAGAGCTTCCTAATAAGTATATCCGCGTAAAGGATAACGGTTGGGGTTCTACCATTGATGAAATCGGTAATCTCATGGAAGAAAAATGGTTTAACATCCGCGAGTTCTTTGAAAACAATGATAACAATGAAAAGGAGAAAAATACGATGAAGGTAATGAGAAAGCAGGAACTGGAAGTACAGGATATTCAGAAGATTCAGATGGGTGACCAGATTGTCATTCCTCTGGCTGAGTTTGGTGAATTTACTGCGACTGCTCAGAAGATCACTGAAAAGGGTATTCTGTTTATGTTCGACGATTGTGTTGCCGAGCAGCAGATGAACAAGCAGTGGACCAACAAGGGCGGATATGCCAAGTCTTTCATGAAGAAGTGGATTGACACTGTTCTTCTGAGTGCATTCCCTGAGGAATTGCAGGGACGAATTCAGGATCTCGCACTGCCTACATACGGTATGATGTTCGGTCACGATGACTGGTACGAACGAGCAATCGAGCCTGATGACGACGAGCAGCTTCCTCTCATGGCAAAGCGCAAGAATCGTGTAGCAGACTTCAATGACGATTACGAGTGGTATTGGCTGCAAAATGCAACTAAGAAGGACTATTCTGCGGCGTATTTCGCTCGTGTGTACGACTATGGCCCTCCGAACTACCGCGGCGCGTCGGGCTCTTATGGGGTTCGTCCGGTTTTCTGGTTGGTTAAATAAATCGACGCCCCTTGTGGGCGAATACTAATAACTGAAAGGAGAAACAAATGGCTAAACCCAATTTATCAAGCATTATTAAAAGTGCCAGAGCTGCTATGAAAAAACACAGCCCTGAAATTCTTACTGGCATCGGTATTGCCGGTATGATTACTACTACCATTATGGCAGTTCGAGCAACACCTAAAGCTCTTGTTCTTATTGAAGACAAAAAGGATGAGCTTGGTACTGATGAACTGACTAAAATGGAAACCGTTAAGGCTGCATGGCCTTGTTATATTCCATCTGCACTTGTTGGTACGGCATCTGTTCTTTGCCTCGTAGGTGCAAGCTCTACAAACTTCCGTCGTAATGCAGCCCTTGCTACTGCTTATACTCTGTCTGAATCCACACTCAAAGAGTATCAGGAAAAGGTTGTTGAAACGATTGGAGAAAAGAAAGAACAGACCATCCGTGAACAGGTTGCAAAGGATAAATTGATTAAAAATCCTGTTCGAGAAGTCATCTTGACTGAGCGTGGAGGCAACACTATCTGCTACGACGCTCTTTCTGGTAGATATTTCAAGTCTGATAAAGACACAATTACTCGTATTGTCAACGACCTTAACCGACAAATGCGTGATGAAATGTATATCAGCTTGAACGAATTCTACTATGAACTTGGTCTTGATGGCACACAAATCGGCGATGATATCGGCTGGCATATCGATAAAGGATATATTGAGATCGATTTCTCGTCTCATTTGGACGCAAATGGTACACCTTGCCTCGTAATGGACTACAGAGTAGCTCCCGTATACGATTATAGGTAATTTACCGCGCGAAATTTACAACGACTTTAATGGAAGAACACTTCCTAATTTCACCAAAATTTGAAAGGAGATTTCACAATGGAAAACACTAAGATCATGAACAACGAGGTTATCGAGGCTACTGAAGAGGTTATCGAAAACACTGGTATGAGCAAGGGCGTAAAGATTGCCGCTGGTATCGGTTTGAGCGTAGTTGTAGGCTATGTAGTCTATAAGTATGTGGCAAAGCCGGTAGTTGCGAACATCAAGGCTCAGATCAATCAGAAGAAGATGGCTGCTGAAGAGCAGGATATGTACGCTGATTCTGAGGTCGAAGATGCGATTGAGGAAAACTAAGAGAAAACTGAAATTTGAAAGGTTCGGATAAGGGAGAGTGCCTGTAACAAGGTGCTTTCCCTTTTATCTTTTTACCTGAAAAGATTGGAGGTTAAGCACATGAGAGAATACAGGTATGATGGACCCGTTATGCGTTTTGAAGATTGCGTCCAGCATCGCTGGAAAGCTTCTACATACGCCCCTTCCGAAGCCAAAGCAAAAAGTAATCTTGCTTATCGTTATAAAAAGGAAAATGGCTTAATGCCTAATACTAAAATCACACTGCCCGGTAAGCTTATTCCGGCTTAAGAAAGGAGAAACCCTGTGGAGGAATATAAATCTAATTCTGACAAGGCTCGAAAGGAGCAGGCTGAAAAGTCAGATAAGAAAGTAGAGGCGGTTATTACCGGAACCGCAAAAACAAGAAAAAAAGGCGAAATGCAAAAATTTGCTGATGTCTTTATCGCCGAAGATGCTAACAATGTTAAGTCTTATATCTTGATGGAGGTAATTGTGCCTGCTGTTAAGAAAGCTATTTCTGATATTGTTACTACAGGCATCGATATGATTCTGTATGGCGAAGCCGGTAGATCTAAAAGAAACAATGGAGCACCAAAAGTGTCCTATCGAAATTACTACGACCAGAGTTCTGATCGTGTCCGTGCTGGTAGTACAAGACGAAGCGGTATCGATTACGATGATATTGTCTTTGATACTCGTGGTGATGCTGAATCTGTGCTTGATGCAATGCACGATATTATTGCTCAGTATGGCACAGTCAGCGTAGCTGATTTGTATGATCTGGCTCGTGTTCCTAATGATAATTTCACAATGAATCGTTATGGTTGGACAAACCTTAACGGCGCACAGCCTGTAAGAGTTCGAGATGGTTATATTCTCAAACTTCCGAGAGTTGTGCCTTTGAACTGAAAGGAGAATTCAAATGCTTGAATGTAAAGTGTGTGGTTGCAAATTTAATGCAATCGTTGAAAAACATTATGTCGCTCGTGATAATGGCAAGACCGGTTTGGCGGTAGCTTTTGGCTCTACTAATGAAGAGAACCTGTACGATGCTTTTGACTGTCCTATGTGTGGATGTCAGGTAATCGCTAAGGAGCGTAAGCGTGACTTTGTTCCTTATACTGAAACGGAGGATACTGAAGATGACAAGAGCTGAGACTTTGGAAAAGGCAAAATCTTGTGTATGTGGTCAGAGGGAGAATGAATACGGTTCTCCCGAAGATAACTTCACTGCTATCGCAGGCTTTTGGAGCGTCTATAAGGGCGTTGAATTCACTGCAAACGATGTTGCCATGATGATGGCATTGTTAAAAATCGTACGAATCAGAACAGGTACGGCTACGGACGACAGCTATGTCGATTTGGCTGGTTATGCTGCCTGCGGTGCGGAAATCAATTCTAATAAAAATAAGTAAGGAGAAATCAAACCATGAAAAATAAGAATGAAATCATGAAGAGCGTTAGTGGCGTTATCAATAAGACCACTATGACGCTCAAGAAGCACAGCCCTGAGATTCTCGTTGTGGCTGGTGTTGTTGGTGCTGTTGCCAGTGCCGTTATCGCTTGTAAGGCTACTACTAAGGTAGGAAAAATCACTGCTGAAGCTAAAGATAACATCGATGCTATCCATGAAGCTGAAAAGAAGGGTGTTACTCCTGCTGGTGAAGTTTACACCAAGGAAGATGCACAGAAGGAACTTGCTGTGACTTATATTCAGACCGGTGTCAAGTATGCGAAGCTTTATGCTCCTGCTGTGATTCTCGGTTCTTTGTCTGTAACCAGCATTCTTGCATCCAATAATATTCTTCGTAAACGTAATATCGCTCTTGGTGCTGCTTATGCCGCTATTGATAAGAGCTATAAGGAATATCGTGGACGAGTTATTGAACGCTTCGGCGAGCAGGTCGATCAGGAATTGAAGTACAACATTAAGGCTAAGAAGTTCGAGGAAATCGAAACTGATCCTGAAACCGGTAAGCAGAAGAAAGTTAAGAAGACAGTAATGGTAACTGACCCAAATCTTCAGAGCGACTATGCTGTTTACTTTGACAATAAGAGCCGTAACTATGAGACCAATATGGATTACAATCGTATGTTCCTGAAGGCTCAGCAGCAGTATGCCAATGACAAGCTTCAGGCTCGTGGACATGTATATTTGAACGAAGTTCTTGACGATCTGGATCTTCCTCGTACTCCTGCCGGACAGATTGTAGGTTGGACAAAGAATGGTCCGGACGGTTATATCAACTTCCGTATTATTGAGGTAGAGCGTGAGACCGAAGACGGTCGCCATGAACCTGCTCTTCTGCTTGACTTCAATGTCGAGGGCGACATCTGGAGTCAGATGTAATAAACCATCTTCAGACTTTAATCTGGGGGTGGTTATTTTTTAAGAAAAAGGAGAACTAATTATGAACACATTAACGAGGATCGTTTCGATATTCTTGAGCTGTATCTTCATATTCGTGATATTGCTCAGAGTTACCGATGATCCGATTCAATCAGACGAAGAGGTATTCTCAGCAGAAACATTATCTTCTGTTGCGGAACCTCTTGTATTTGAAATGGTTTATCTAAACGAACCGACAAATGAAGTATGGCCTTATCCCATTACTCAAGAAGAAATCGATTTGATTGCTTTAGTAGTTATGGCTGAAGCAGAAGGCGAAACTGAGTTGGGTAAAAGGCTCGTTGTTGATACGATTCTAAATCGAATGGACGATCCTCATTTTCCTGATACTGTGCATGATGTGGTGTATTATCCAAACGCATTTAGCGTTATGTGGAATGGTCGTATAGACAGATGCTGCGTTATGCCAGATATTGTCGATCTTGTAAAAGAAGAACTCTTGAATCGCACAAATTATGAGTGCGTATTCTTCATGGCTGGTGGGTACAGTGCCTACGGAGAGCCAATGTTTCAAGAGTGTTGCCATTATTTCTCAAGTTATGATTGATGAAAGGAGAAACATATGATGAGAGCTTTGTTTTCTTACATTCTTTCCACTATGGCTGGACTCTGCCTTGTAGGAGGTATTGCTGTTCTCACTGGTGGAAAGGAGTATTAAATGGATATTTTAGATGATTTCATTTCTTCTGTTGACGCTATGCTCGACAGTAAAAGAAAAAGACACATCACCGGCGGGATTCTTCTGAGTGCAGCGTTGCTGTTTGGAGGTCTCGCCGTAACGGTTATCACAATAAAAATCGAGGAGGACTACGATGAGTAAAATCAATTTTGCTATGTTTCTGGCAGGTGCTACTGTTGGTGCAGCCGGAGCATGGTTTTACTGCAAGAGATATTACGAGCAGATTGCTCAAGACGAGATCGATTCAGTTAAGGCTGCATTCGCTGAACGCAAGCCCGATGCTTTGAAGAATGCTCGAAAAGATTATGAGGATAACTCTAACGAGAGCAATAAGCAAAAAGCTGATATGGCGAAGCTTAAGCCCGATCTCGTAAATTATGCTGCCAAGTTGCAGGAACAGGGATATACCAACTATTCCAATCTTGACGATGGTAAGAAAAAGAATGAGGAGGATGAAACTGTGGTTGATGAACCCTATGTTATCCCTCCTGAGGAGTTTGCTAATAGCGATTATACAGCTATTAGTTTGACCTATTACTCCGATGGGGTTCTGGCGGACGATGAAGACGAACGCGTAGAAAATATTGAAGATACCGTCGGTAAAGACTTCGCAGAGCATTTCGGTGATTATGAAAAGGACTGTGTTCACATTCGTAATGACCGTAGAAGATGCGATTATGAAATTTGTAAAGATAATCGTACCTTTGCCGCTGTTGCTGGAGTTTATGCTGACGACGATACGGAGGACTAAATGACTGAATTAGAGCTGAACAACGAATATTTTGAATGGATGTGTCAGCTCGTATGTAACGAACGGTATAATCGGAGACTGTCTTATCGGAAGTTGCTGAGACATCTACATGGAATTGACTTTCAATATATTCATCCGATGGATGGCAATAGAGCTGAAGATGGAACAGATCTTCGATACCGTTTCGGTTACGAAAATAAATACGAGGGACCTATGATTGCCAGTTATTTGGACAATCGCCCTTGTAGCGTTTTGGAAATGATGATTGCATTAGCGTTGCGTTGCGAGGAGCATATTATGCAAGATCCGGATAAAGGAGATCGCACAGGTCAATGGTTTTGGAACATGATTGTAAGCCTTGGATTGGGGCTTATGAGTGATTCACGATTTGATGCGGCGTATACGGACGAAGTGATATCTTGCTTCATGGACCGTAAGTACAAACGAAACGGCGAAGGTGGTCTGTTTACAATCGAACGCTGCAAGTGTGATATGAGATCTGCTGAGATCTGGTATCAAATGAACTGGTATCTGAACAGCATCCTGTAAGGAGGACAACCAGTATGATACACAGTGAAGTTTACGGGCATTATGTTGAATGCTTGCCCGACCGTGCTTCTCAAACAAAAGAATATTTTCCAAACGGTAGAAATAGCATTCGTGTGCGCCAAAATAATGGGCAGGAATTTGTTTTCACTTTCATCGAACCCGATTCTTGGAAGTTTGAAACCATTGATGAGTTCCTTGCCGGAATGAAAGGAGAAAAGAAACATGCCTGATATGATCCGTTATATTTTCAGTAGTCTTAACGACACTGAGACAACTCTACGAGTGATTTCTAAATCGCGTAGAAAGCAGGCTTCCTTTAATCGCAGTGTTGCATTCTTGGGAATGACCATGGCACTTCATCTCATTGTTCAAGAGATGGAAATTCGTAACATCAATCGCGACTTGGAGAGCCTGAAAAAGGAGATTAAGGAGCTCAAAAAGACGGAAGGAGACTAATGAACCTCGATGATCGACTTTTTAATGATTTCAACCCGTAGTACGAAGCGTGGTGTAATAGAAATCTATCCGAAGTTTATCATTAAAAAAAGCTCTGATCTTATGATCCGAGGCGGTGACTTCTATGCCATTTGGCTGGAAGACCGAGGTTTATGGTCTACAGACGAGCAAGATGCGCTCCAGCTTATCGACCGGGAACTTGATCGATATGCGGAAGAAAATCGCTCGAATTTTGACGCGAACATCAAAGTCCTGCATATGTGGGACTCCGAATCTGGAATGATTGATTCGTGGCATAAATACTGTCAGAAGCAAATGAGAGACTCATTTCATATGTTGGATGAGAAGTTGATATTCTCAAATACCCCTACCAATAAGAAAGATTATGCAAGCAAGAGACTCAAGTATCCTCTTGAACAGGGTACTACAGATGCATGGGACAAGCTCATGTCTACACTCTACACTGAAGAAGAAAGAGCAAAGATTGAATGGGCTATCGGTTCTATTGTTTGTGGTGAGTCAAAGAAATTGCAGAAATTTATGGTTCTTTATGGTGCAGCAGGTACAGGTAAATCAACTGTTCTAAACATTATCCAGCAACTCTTTGAGGGCTACTATTCTGTGTTTGATGCGAAAGCTCTCGGTTCTTCAAGTAACTCGTTTGCATTGGAGGCATTCAAGACAAATCCTCTTGTTGCCATCCAGCACGATGGTGACTTGTCACGAATTGAGGATAATACCAGACTGAATAGCCTTGTCTCTCACGAACTGATGACGGTAAACGAAAAGTTCAAGTCTACCTATGCAAGTCGTTTCAAGTGTTTCTTGTTTATGGGTACCAATAAGCCGGTTAAGATTACGGATGCTAAGTCTGGTCTCATCAGACGATTGATTGATGTCTCTCCTTCCGGCAATAAATTGGCGCCAAAGGAATACAAGGCTGTGACAAAGCAGATTGACTTTGAACTTGGTGCGATTGCTTACCATTGTCAGGAAGTATACCTGTCAGATCCGGGTAAGTACGACGATTATATTCCTGTAACAATGCTCGGAGCGTCTAATGATTTTTACAACTTCATTATTGATTCTTACCATGTCTTCAAACGAGAAGACGGGACAACTCTCAAAGCCTCGTGGGAGATGTATAAAACCTATTGTGATGAGGCAAAAGTAACTTTCCCATTCTCGCAGAGGATCTTCAAAGAAGAACTTAAAAACTATTTCCGGGAATACAAAGAAAGATTCAATCTCGAAGATGGGACTCGTGTTAGAAGCTATTACTCTGGATTTAGAACTGAAAAGTTCGAAGAACCTAAAGATTCTGATAAACCGGAATCAGAGCATAGACAAATTGAATTCTTGAAGCAGACATCGGTCTTTGATCGTGAATGTGCCGACTGTCCTGCGCAGTATGCTACTGCTAAGGAAACACCCACATCTAAATGGGACGAGGTAACTTCAAGGCTTAGTGAATTGAATACTTCGAGAATTCATTATGTCAAGGTCCCGGAAAACCATATTGTAATCGACTTTGATATTCAGGATAGAGACGGCAATAAGTCTTTTGAATTGAATCTCAAAGAGGCAAGTAAATGGCCGCCTACATACGCTGAGCTCAGTAAAAGTGGGCAGGGCATCCACCTTCATTATATTTATTCCGGAGATCCGACAAAATTAAGTCGAGTCTATGATGACCATATTGAGGTCAAGGTCTTCACTGGAAAAAGCTCGTTAAGACGAAAGCTGACAAAATGTAATGACTTGCCTATCGCTACTATTAACTCTGGTTTACCACTGAAAGGAGAAAAAGAAATGGTAAATTTCGAAGGAGTGAAGAGCGAGAAAGGTCTTAGAACCCAAATTAAACGAAATTTGAATAAGGAGTACCATCCGGCTACTAAGCCAAGTATCGACTTCATTTACAAAATTCTTGAGGAAGCTTATTCGAGCGACCTTAAATATGATGTGACTGATATGCGTAATGCTGTATTGGCATTTGCTGCAAGCAGCACACATCAAGCTGATTACTGTATTAAGCTTGTTAATAAAATGCAGTTCAAATCGGCTGAACAATCTGCTGGCGTGGTTAATGATGATGCCAAGCTTGTATTCTATGATGTTGAGGTGTTCCCTAACCTCTTCCTCGTCAACTGGAAAATTGAGGGTGAAGGAAAACCGGTTGTTCGTATGATTAACCCTACACCTGCTGAGATTGAAGAATTGATGCGCTTTCGTTTGGTCGGTTTCAACTGCCGCCGATACGACAATCATATTCTTTATGCTCGTCTTATGGGATATTCTAACGAGCAGCTATTTAAGCTTTCCAACAAAATCATCAACGGTAATTCAAACTGTTTCTTTGGAGAAGCCTATAATGTCTCTTACACAGATGTCTATGACTTCTCAAGCAAAAAGCAGTCTCTGAAAAAGTTTGAGATTGAGTTGGGCTTGCACCATCAGGAGCTTGGTCTTCCATGGGATCAGCCTGTTCCCGAAGAGCTTTGGACCAAGGTTGCCGAGTATTGTGACAATGATGTTATTGCAACTGAAGCAACTTTCAATGCTCGTAAAGCTGACTTCACAGCACGACAGATTCTGGCAGATGTTGCTGGCATGACTGTTAATGATACCACTAACTCTCTAACCACAAAGATCATCTTTGGCAACAACAGAAAGCCTCAGGATCAGTTTAATTATCGCTTTATGGGTGATGTAAGCACTATCTTCGATCCAAATGCAGACTTGCCGTTCAGAGTAGATGACTATGACGAATATACGGCGTTTGATAAAAACAAGCGACCGGTATTCCCTGGCTACACTTATGATGCCGGTAAGTCTATCTATCGAGGAGAGGAAGTTGGTGAAGGCGGCTATGTTTATGCAGAACCGGGTATGTACAGCAACATTGCTTTGCTTGATATTGCTTCCATGCATCCGAGCAGTATTGTTGCTGAAGAACTGTTTGGTCCTGAATACACTAAGCGATTCAATGATATTCTTCAAGCTCGTATTGCTATTAAACACAAGGAGTTTGATAAAGCGAAAAAGATGCTGAATGGAGCATTGGCTAAGTATCTGACGGACGAATCTGCTGCGGCTGATTTGGCTCAGGCACTGAAAATCGCAATCAACTCGGTGTACGGTCTTACATCGGCAAGCTTTGACCATCCATTCAGAGATCCTCGAAACAAAGATAATATTGTAGCTAAGCGCGGAGCCTTGTTTATGGTTAACCTCAAGCATGAGGTCCAGAAGCGAGGCTTTACTGTTGCCCATATTAAGACAGACTCGATTAAAATCCCGGATGCTACTCCTGAGATTATCGACTTTGTCATGGAGTATGGTAAGCTCTATGGTTACAACTTCGAACATGAGGCTACATACGACCGTATGTGTCTGGTAAACGATGCTGTGTACATCGCCAAGTATAAGGACGGTAAGCACGCTGGAGAATGGACTGCGACTGGTACTCAGTTCCAGGTTCCTTATGTGTTCAAGAAACTCTTCTCCAGAGAAAGCATTGAATTCGAGGATATGTGTGAAACAAAATCCGTTACTTCCTCTCTGTATCTCGATATGAATGAGGACTTGGTTAATGTTGAGGACGAGGAGCTTGTAAAAGCTATTCGAGCTAAACCTGATACAATTGATAATCCTCTTTCCAAGCGTGAGCGTGATATTCTTACGCGTTGGCAGGATGTGACCGACGAAGAACTTAATGAGATGATTTCTAAGGGTCATTGTTACCACTTCGTTGGAAAGGTCGGTCAGTTCTGTCCTATTAAGCCTGGTTGTGGTGGCGGCATATTGCTTCGTGAAACGGAGAACAAGAAAACCAAAGAAAAAGGTTATGCTGCTGCAACAGGTTCTAAGGGTTATCGTTGGCTTGAATCTGAAATGGTAAGGGAGCTTGGAAAGCAGGATGACATTGACCGTGGATATTATAACGGTCTTGTTGATGAAGCTGTTAAATCTTTGTCTTCTTACGGTGACTTTGAACGATTCATTGCCGATGAGCCATTCATATCCGATACTACTCCGCCTTGGTTCGGAGCTGGTGAACCTCATGGAGAGGATGCTACACCTTTTGATGTGAGGTGATATTTATGATACTCGCATTATTGGGCATCGCTTTACTAATCGTTTGGATTGTAAGCCTTGCCCGTTATGATTCTAAGGACGAGGGCTGCATTCAGAATGAAAAAGAGTGCAGCTTATGTCCTTTTCCTTGTGATAAACACAAAAAATTGAAAGGAGATTCTACTAATTATGAGAACCAATAATCTGTTTATCGAAAACACCCGTTTCATCTTCAACACCAACTTTTCTGGTGATCCCAACCGTGACAAGTATGGTAGTGCTGAAAGAAAGGCAAATCTGGTAATTCCGGATATCGCTATGGCTCGTCAGCTTATCGATGAGGGCTTCAATGTCAAGATGACTAAGCCGAGAGAGGGCGAAGAGGAAGAATTCGTTCCTACTTATTATGTGGTTATTAAGCTGGCTTATCGTAACCGTAATGGTGAGCCTAAGCAGTGGCCTCCTAAGGTTCTTCTCGTTGTTGAAGACAGTGTTACTGAACTGGATGAGGAATCCGTTGACTGTATCGACTACGCATGGATTGACCGTGTGAATGTAGTGCTGAATAAGTATGAGAGCGATCGCGGTAAGTCCTTGTATGTCAAGACTCTGGAAGTGTTCCAGCGTATTGAGGATGATCCTATTCTGGCTCGTCATGCTCGCAGAGGTCAGGTTATGCATGACCCGGATGATGATGTCAATTTCAATCCCGAGAACGATGAGGATTTGAATTAAGAACAGTAGAGAGTGTCTGCTATTGCCAGCAGTTAATGTCCTAAGGCCATAGGAAACAGCTCTCTATTTGTCATTCACCGAAAGGAGAAAAGAAACATGTTTTGGCAAAAGAAAAAGCCTAAGCGAAAACTTAAAAAAATCGCTTTACCAAAGCCTGTAGAGTCACCTCCTAAACAATCGAAGCAAGAGGAAATTAAGCCGAAAAAAGTTGAAAGAAAAAAGCCCGAGGAGAAAAAACAGAAAATCAATCCTGAAAAAGAATTTCTTAGGGTGTTCAAACAACTTACCAATCGGCATCGCTCTTGGGATGTATGGAGAGACTTCGTTGTAATGTACGCTTGTGCTTTGTCTAATCCTGTAGATAAGGAACATTACGATGAATGCGAAGCGTTATATTTAAGAACGATAAAAAAATACAACAAACAGGAACAGCCCCTGTTTTCAGAACTTGCTGCTCATACGGTCATGGCTTTGGAAGAAAATCCAGAGCAAGACTTTTTGGGCAGCATTTATATGTCGCTTAATCTTGGCAATCAACACAATGGACAATTCTTCACGCCATATCATGTATGTGAACTAATGGCTGAAGTGACTATGCAAGACTCTGTGTTGAAAATCGAAAAAGAAGGATACATCACTATCAATGATCCGTGTTGTGGAGCTGGAGCAACTCTAATTGCTGGCGTTCATGCTGCTAAAAAAAGGCTTGAAAAAGCCGGTTATAACTATCAAAATCATGTCTTTGTGGTAGCGCAGGACATCGATATGACAGTTGCATTGATGTGTTATATTCAGCTCGCTCTGCTTGGAGTTGCTGGATATGTCAAAGTCGGCAATTCGCTTACAGACCCAATATCTGCAAATGATTCCACGGAAAATTATTGGTACACGCCAATGTACTTCTTCCCAGCTTGGTCAATGCGACGGATATTTGGAGTTATGTAAATGGCAGGCATATCTCTTAGAGATTACCAGCTTAATGCTGTCAACAGAATGAAAAATGGCTGTATTCTCTGTGGCGGCGTTGGTAGCGGTAAATCTCGAACAGCGCTATCTTATTATTACAAGCAAAATGGTGGTGAGTTGGGTACAGAGAACTATGTTCGAATGCCAGGTACCCCGAAGGATCTTTATATCATCACCACTGCGAGAAAAAGAGATACTTTGGAATGGGAGGGTGAGCTTTCGCCCTTCCTTCTTTCTACTCATCCGGAAGTCAGCGCATATTCCAATAAAATTGTTGTGGACTCATGGAACAACATCGGTAAGTACGCAACGATTACAGACGCTTTCTTTATATTTGATGAACAGCGCGTTGTTGGCTCTGGTGCATGGGTAAAAGCATTTCTGAAAATCGCAAAAATGAATGAGTGGATTCTGCTCTCTGCTACTCCAGGCGATACTTGGGAAGATTATATTCCGGTCTTTGTTGCTAATGGGTTCTATAAGAATCGAACAGCTTTTAAGAACGAGCATATGGTCATGACTTGGGTAAATGGTAAATACCCTAAGGTCGACAGATATTTAGGTGTCAATCGACTTATTCGGCTTCGTAATTCTATCTTGGTCGAAATGGATTTCCAAAGGGAAACTTGTTCTCACCATGAAGATGTGTATGTGAATTACGACATTGCCAAATACAAAGATGTCGGTAGAAAACGATGGAACCCGTATAAAAACGAGCCTATCGCTACTGCCAGTGAGCTCTGTTATATTTGGCGTCGAATTGTAAACGAGGACGATTCTCGACTTGTAGCTCTTCTGGAGTTGTTTGAAAAACATCCTAAAATGATTGTCTTCTACAACTTTGACTACGAGCTTGATATTCTCAAGAATGCTTATTATGGAGAGGATGTCGAAATCGCAGAATGGAACGGTCACAAACACCAACCTATTCCTACTTGCGATAGCTGGGTCTATCTGGTGCAATACAATGCCGGAGCTGAGGGGTGGAACTGCATAAGTACAGACACGATTGTCTTCTACTCGCAGAACTACTCATACAAAATTATGAAGCAGTCAGCAGGTCGAACGGACAGGCTTAATACACCTTTCAAAGACCTCTACTACTATCATCTTAAAACTCGTTCTGCTATCGACTTAGCAATTAGTCGTGCGTTGAACGAGAAGCGCAACTTTAATGAAACCAAGTATGTGAGCAGCTACTCAAAGAGTACGCTTAAGTACGAACCTAATAGAATAGCGGCTAAGGCTGCTTAACCGAAAGGAGAAAAGAAACATGAAAAAGCTATTGGCTATATTGCTAAGTCTGTCTATGGTTTTAGCTTTTACAGGATGCCAATCAAAAGAACCCGAGCAAGTTGCTGAGGATTTTGTGTATATTGGTATACGAACACATGAGGACGGCTACTACAGTCTAATGAGTTCTGTAGAGCTTAAATATTATGAGGGGGAGCTTTCCGAAATTTATATTGACGAGCCGACACTCTTGGCTTTCGCCGTGTCATCTTTCTACAATGGTGGAGTTTATATTCTGGACCTTACTGAAGGAGAAGAGTTAATCAATGAACTATCTGTTATTGCAGAAGAACTTGAGAATCCAGAACTCGCCGAGAAAATCAACGCCATAATTGAATATCTCCAACAGATTGGTCCTATCACTGGAGCAAGCACTTAAGGAGGACAGCTTATGATTGTATTAGAAGTTCAGGAATACTGTCATAGTTGTCCTTATTTTGATGCTGTTGTTGAGCGTGGAAAGAAATTATATTCTGGTGCGGATGTAGTTGAAACAATTGATACGGTTGTGCGATGCGAGCACCGTAAGCTTTGCGAAAACATCAAACGATATTTAGGAAGAAAGGTGGAAAATAATGAACAATCTGAAAGTAAATGAATGTCTGCTTGTGAGTGTTGATTTCACGCAAGGCGAAGATACTGGCGTTCTCATCGTCGGCAGACAAAAAAATGGCAAGGTTGATGTTGTCAATGCATTCCAAGGTCAGGAAGCCATTGATATTTACAAAAAAATTATCACTGTAAAAAACAAGGAGGTTCACCAATGAAAACTCAAGAAATGGTAAAGGTATACGATGCAACCCCTCGACACACTGAAACTCGTAAAACTTCAAAGAGCCGACTCAACGAAATTATTGGTGAGGCTATGGCACTTATCGCTTGTATGTGTGTTGCGGCGATTGTTATCGCTATTACTGTAAAATTTATTATGTGGATTCTGTAAAGGAGAATTGCTTATGAAAGCTAAAGATTATTTCACTAAGTACGAACAGGCTCTCGCATCTGCTGATCCCGACGAATGCTCTACTGCAATCGCTGAGATGCTTAACGAGATGAACTCTGAAGTACAGAATCTTTTGAAGGTACGACATGTAAAGACAGATGCTGGCACCTTCCCTATCTTTAAGGAAATGAACCAGAAGTGGAATGCCATCGTACGACTCTTCGAAAAGAAGTATGGTGCTACACCTATCGTTAAAGATGGTTTTCAGACTTATTGGGTTCGTAAACTGCCTCAGTTGATGGGCAAAATTTGAAAGGAGAAAAAAAATATGATTACTGTTGGTACTAAAGTGGCTATTATGCCAGGTGCAGATTACGCTAACCGTTTCACTGGTTATGTAGGCGTAGTTCGTAAAAACTATAAGGATAAGATCGGTGTCCAGATTCAGGGTTATAACAATCCCGATAGTGAATATGGTGTATTCTGGTTTAAGGAGAAGTTTCTTGCTGTTATTCCTGATTCGAGCATTCTCGTAGATGATGCTATCAAGCAGGTTATCTTCAGCGGTCCTAAGACCATCATTCTGTGGAAGGACGGCACTAAAACCATTGCTACTTGTGGCGAGGGTGACCACTACGACAAGTATGTTGGTTTCTGTGCTGCTGTCACCAAGAAGATGTTCGGTTCCACTACAAAGGTAAAGAAGATCCTTGATAAATACATTTAAGGAAGGAGAAGCCATTTGAGCAAAGAATATGACTCTTACTTAGAGACCCACAAAAATAATGTTCAAAGAGGTTATAACTGGCTTCGTACGAATTTACCAAAGTTATTTGCTAAATACCCTATTGACGATGCTGCTAATATTCTCGCTCATGACCTATCCAAAAGTGAGGATGACGAATACAAAGCTTACGATGCATATTTCTACGGAGAGAAAACACCTGCTGTAGAAGAAGCATTTAATAAAGCATGGCTTTTACATATTCATCAAAATCCGCACCATTGGCAATATTGGGTGTTAATCAACGATGATCCTGACGAAGGTGAGATTTGTCTGGAGATGCCACACAATTATATTTTCGAGATGATTTGTGATTGGTGGGCATTTAGCTGGCAAAAAGGAAATCTGAGCGAAATATTCTCGTGGTATGATGAGCACTCCGCTTATATCAAACTCGCGCCTAAGACTAGGGAAATTGTTGATGATATTCTGTGGGAGATTCGAGGGCGACTCGGTTATAATGTTCTGGCGCATCATGGCATCAAAGGTCAAAAGTGGGGTGTTAGAAATGGTCCGCCCTATCCTTTGAATCGTTCTCAGAATAGCGGATTGAAAAATGCTGTTGGAAAGAGTATAATTAAAGTTGCCAAAACTTCTCTAACAGGTAAGCCTAACAGCATAACTCAGGTTACGCATCAAAAAGGCGGCATCGATCGCAATTATTATGACGGATCGGGTAGACAATCTAAGCAAATCAGTAATAATGACCACGGTCATCCTAAAGCTCATAAATACGGTAAAAAAGGCGAACATGCTCATGATTATATTTATGACGATACTGGCAAACTGATTAAAAGATCTATCCGAGATTTGAACGATAAAGAACGAAAGGAAAACGGTGATATATTATGACAATCGCAGAGGTTAAAGACTATCTTGCTAATTTGACCAGTCATGTTACATTCTGTTACAACGGTTATGATTGTGGCATTGATCCGTTGGCTACGGATGAGTTTAGCATGTGGTATGGTGCCGATGAACTGACTGTAGATTCTATCGATAAGGTTATGAATATTAACTTCTTCGATGGTAAGTCTCTGAAAGACATCTGGGACGATATTACTGAACTGGAATTCTAAAAAAAATAATCAAACAAGTGCTCTAAATTGTGTAAAAGCAGTTTAGGGCACTTTTTATATTTCTAAGAAAGGAAAAATCGGTATGCTTAAAATTGAAAAATTTGTTACTATGTCTCCCGCACAATATGAGATTATCATGGAAGGTATGCGTAATCCTAAGAATAGTTGGGATCGTTCCGATAGCTATGCCACTCATATTTGTGATACGGAAACTATGGAAACCGCAGACTTCGCGTGGTTTATGGGCGATAACGATCACAAGCTGGCTGAAAGCCTTGCTGATGGTGGTCCGGTTCACGCCAAGTATCGTCGAATGATGGTTGTTTATCTCACCATTAACGCACCTTTCTACTGGTGGAAGGAATTCGATACTTACAAGGTTGGTACTGTTTGCAATTCTTGTAGTACGATGCACAAGATTCATTCCAAGGAATTCACTATGGATGACTTCTCTATTGAGCATCTGACGGAGCAGTCTCGTTCTATCTTGGAAGATACTATCAACTTACTTAATATGCATCGAGCATTATTTATCAGCAAAAATGATAAGCGTGTGGATGCAAATACTGTTATGTCTGATGATTGCTATGCCAAATACAAAAAGGACCTTTGGTGGCAGATGATTCAGCTTCTTCCTACCTGCTACAATCAGAAGCGTACTATTATGCTGAATTACGAGGTTCTGGCAAATATCTACAAGTGGCGTCGCAATCATAAGCTCGATGAGTGGCATACTTTCTGTAACTGGATTGAGGAACTTCCTTACAGTGAATTGATTACTGGCAATAAGGACGTGGACTAATTGGGTTACAGAAAAGTCGGTGCTTTAGAGCAATGCTGGTACATCATCAAATGGAAAATTAAAGAGATGTTCCGGAGAAAATGACAGATAAGAGCTGAGGAATAAACCTTGGCTCTTATTTTTTATCCCTATATGAAGGAGAATTTGAATATGACAATTAACGAATACCAGAAAAATGCACTACGCACGGCTAATAAGTCCTTAAATTCATTCCAGCAGCTTGAGAATGGCATTATGGGATTAAATGGTGAAGCTGGCGAGTGTATTGATATTCTGAAAAAACACCTGTTTCAGGGGCATGAACTCGATAAAGAGCATATTGCAAAGGAACTGGGTGATATTGCTTGGTACTTGGCGCTAAGTGCTGAAGCTATTGGTTATGATCTGGAAACCATTATGCAAATGAATGTGGACAAGCTGCGTGCTCGTTATCCAGACGGTTTTGATACGGAGCATAGCCTCCATCGCGCAACAAATGATATTTAAGGGGGTTTCTATATGCAGAATTCTTTTGGAGAGAAAGTAAAGTCTATATTTGACAGTATTACTATTCTTCAGGCTAAAGACAGCGATCTTAAGAGAGATAATGCCAACATCAATGGAGATTCACCAATGGGTGCAATGCTTCAGTACGGTGCTAATAGTGCTAAGGAGTATAATCTTGAATATTTGGTAAGACCCGAAATTGCGGAGCTTCATCGTTCTGGTTGGCTTCACATACACGATCTCGATTTTTATGCGTGGACAACTACCTGTACGCAAATCGAACTTCGTAAGTTATTTAAGAACGGTTTTAACACCGGTCACGGACATCTGAGAGCACCTAAGAGTATCGGTTCGTACGCTGCTCTTGCTGCTATCGCAATTCAATCAAATCAAAATGACCAGCATGGAGGTCAGTCTGTAGTAGACTTCGACTACGCTATGGCTGAAGGTGTTAGATATACTTATCAGAAGTATCTTAAGGAAGGCTATGATATTTGTGAACGCCTCAATGATCTGAAAGATAAGGAATGGATTCTCGATTACGCTATGGAAAAAACCACCCGTGACACTTATCAGGCGATGGAGGGTTTTGTTCACAATCTCAACACCATGCATTCCAGAGCAGGTGCGCAGGTTCCTTTCAGCTCGATTAACTACGGTACTGATACCTCTTGGGAAGGTCGACTGGCTATTGAACAGCTTCTGCTTGCTACAGAGGCAGGTCTGGGTCATGGCGAAACACCCATCTTCCCGATTCAGATTTTCAGAGTTAAAGAAGGCGTAAACTACAATCCTGAAGATCCTAACTACGACCTGTTCAAGCTGGCTATGCGAGTAAGTGCTAAACGACTCTTCCCGAACTTCGCTTTCATCGATGCCCCATTCAATCTCCAGTATTACAAGTCTGGACACCCCGAAACAGAGGTGGCCTATATGGGCTGCCGTACCAGAGTTATGGGTAATGTCTATGACAAGTCTCGTGAGATTGCTCCTGGTAGAGGTAATCTGAGTTTTACTTCAATCAACCTACCTCGTCTAGCTATTGAGTCTAAGGGAGAGATGCTGATATTCTTCGATCTGCTTCGTAAGATGTTGGACAAAACAATGATTCAGCTTCTTGACCGATATGAGATTCAGGCTTCCAGAATTGCTCGTAACTTCCCGTTCCTCATGGGAGAAGGCGTCTGGATGGACTCTGACAAGCTGGGTCCGGATAATGAAGTAAGAGAAGTGTTGAAGCACGGAACGCTCTCTATCGGCTTCTGTGGTCTTGCTGAGTGCCTTGTAGCTCTTACCGGAGAGCATCACGGAGAAAGTCAGAATGCACAGAAACTTGGTCTGAAGATTGTCCGTTATATTCGAGATTACTGCGACAAAAAAAGCAAAGAACTCGGTATGAATGTGACTTGCCTGGCTACGCCTGCTGAAAGTCTGGCAGGTCGACTGCTCAGAGCAGACAAGGCTAAGTACGGTGTAATTAAGGGCGTTACTGACCGTGAATACTACACCAATAGTTTCCATGTTCCTGTTTACTACCAGCTTCCCGCTATGCAGAAGATTGACATTGAGGCACCTTATCACGCTCTTACAAATGCCGGTCATATTTCTTATGTAGAGTTGGATGGAGACCCGTCTAAAAACCTTGCTGCATTTGAGCGCATTGTGCGCCACATGAAAGAAGCTGGTATTGGTTACGGCTCAATCAACCATCCTGTTGACCGTGACCCTGTTTGTGGCTATAACGGCATCATCAATGATATTTGTCCTAAATGCGGACGAAAAGAAAAAGATGGTTCTCCTTTCGAACGTATCCGTCGTATTACCGGCTATCTCGTAGGTACTCTGGACAAATGGAATGATGCTAAGAGGGCGGAGGAAAGAGATCGTGTCAAACACACAGTTAATAAGGATTTCGGGGATAACGCCTGAGTCCATTGTTGATGGTGAGGGTATTCGCTATGTGATATTTACACAGGGCTGCCCTCATCATTGTGTTGGCTGTCACAATCCTTCAACTCATTCATTCGATGGTGGTAAAGTTGTAGCTATCCATGACATTCTTACTGACATTAAAAAAAACAGAAAATACATTGACGGAATTACTCTCTCTGGTGGAGAGCCGTTCTGTCAAATAGACCAGTGTAGCATTATTGCTGAACGGGCTCGGGAGTTGGGCTTAACAGTTTGGTGTTACACTGGTTTCTCTTTTGAAGAATTGTACGGACGAGGTGATGCACTTGAGTTGCTACAGAATCTTGATGTACTGGTGGACGGTCCATTCATATTGGAAGAGCGTTCTCTGGATTTGGATTTCAGAGGTAGTAGGAATCAGAGAATCATCGACGTCCGTACGAGTCTTAAAGAAGGAGTGACAATCATTAAAAAGTTTTAAGAAAGGAGCGAAATCGATATGGCATCTAACGAGAATCCAAGAAAAAACTCGGAAGGCTATTCTGACCCTACTGCGTTTGAGGCTCTTCGGAACATCAACAAAGAAGATGAAAGATTTCATAAGCTGCTACATACGATATTCTATCTGTGTGAACTTGCAGGATTTGAGATCGAGGGTCGAGTAGTGTTGGTTGACAAAAAGACTGGTCGTGTTTGGAGATAGTTTTCACGCCCATTTTTGAATTTTTGAAAGTGGGCTTTGCCCGGTTTTATGTGGGTTTTGAAGAATTGTACGGACAATTTTTTGAAAAAATGGCCAAAAAAAGTGGGCTTTTGCCCGGTTTCGCAAACCAAAAGTGGGCAGAAAATTTCGGAGGCATTTTCTGAAAATGGCACTTTTTGGGCCTTTTTTGCCCGTTTTTGGCCGATTTGCGCAAATTTGGGTACGGACGATTGCAAAAAAGCCCACTTGCCCACTTTTATTTCTTATTTAATTGCGATAAAAAGTTTTAATATTTATATAAATAAGGCAAGTAAAGTGGGCTTTTGGCCACGAGCGAAATTCCATATCACAAACTAATCGATTTGTCAAGACATATTTTCAAAAAAGCTCTTTTCTTTTTTAGAGTGTTATGCTATAATTAAGGAACCAAACAATCTAATATTTTTCAAGTTGCAAGGGAAAATTACTTTGGTAAAAAGTGTTTTCTCTCTTTACTCATGTGTGTCCCTTTGCGGCTTGATTGAGATTGTGTGGCAACAATGAGGGTAGCACTTTTTCGGTGCGTCTCTTGTTGTGGGGGCGCACTTTTTTAATGCCCCTAAGAAAGAGGGGTGACGATGAGTAGACCATATAATGAGATCCAGGTTCTTAAAAAATTGGATATTCCAGATTTTCGACATCTTACTAAAGATAAGGTTATTGCTTTTGCTTCAATGATTCCGAGAATGGACCCCGAAGTAGCTAAAAAAGCATTAGAACAATTTCCTAACTTTGCTTCTACTTCTCTTGATATTATGAAAGAGTATCGAAGCATAATTGAAACAACATTGGAGGATGATCGAGAAGGTACACAGAAATGTTACGAGATGTATGATCGAGTAATGAATTCTCTTGAACAAATACTTCAAGAAAAGGAGCTTACTTTTGACGAGCAAACTTATATTTTAGATCAGATGAAACTCGTAGCTGATGAAGTATCGCGAAAAGATTCTGAGAAGTCTAATAATCGATTAAAGATACTTGGAATAGCTGGTGGAGTAGCTGCAAGTGTTGTGGCTGTCCTTGGCTCAATTATTGGGTCGAATATCATCGCCAGCAAAAATGAAGATATAGAAGATGAATAAAGTTTATATTTATTAAAACGACCGAGATGCTGTGAAAATGGTGTCTCGGCTTTTTTATTGCCTTTTTACGCCGCGCGAAAAAAACATCCCCTTTTATGAAGAGAGGAGTAAAATAGCTATTTTTTAATAGACATTCTCTTTTCGGTTTTGACCAAATTGCATTGAAAGGAGGCTCATTTGGTATGCTCGAAAGTAGATTTCAGGCGAATCTTATTAAAGAGCTTAAAAAACTCTTTCCCGGCTGCATCGTTATGAAAAGTGATTCGGGATATTTGCAGGGTATTCCTGATCTGCTCATCTTGTATAAAAACAAATGGGCAACTTTAGAGTGCAAGCAAAGTGCTGGCGCAAAAAAGCAACCAAATCAAGAATACTATGTGGACAAGATGAATGAGATGTCATTCTCAAGATTTATCTGTCCAGAAAACAAGGAGGAAGTGCTGTATGATCTTCAACAATCATTCAAATCTTGAAGGCCAACACGCCTTTCTTGGTGCCAGCAAGTATCATTGGATCAATTACGATGAAGCTAAAGTAGCCGAGTCTTACTCAAAGTTCTTGGCTACACAACGAGGAACTGTACTTCATGACTTCGCATGTCAGTGTATTCGTTTAGGACAGAAACTTCCTAAGTCTCAAAAAACATTGAATATGTATGTTAATGATGCTATCAGTTTTCGAATGGTTCCGGAACAGGTGTTATTCTATTCTGAGAATTGTTTTGGTACTGCGGATACTATCGCTTTCCGCAACAACACTCTTCGTATTCACGACTTAAAAACTGGTGTCATTCCGGCACACATGGAGCAGCTCGAAATATATGCTGCTCTTTTTTGTTTGGAATACAAGATTAAACCGGCGACTATTGATATAGAACTTCGTTTGTATCAAAATAACGAAATTTTGTACCATACGCCAACCGTCGAAGATATTGCTCCGATTATGGACAAGATTGTTACCTTCGACAAAGTAATAAGAAAAGTAAAAGAACAGGAGGGCTAAACTATGAATCCCATTGTGGAAGAAATGCTAATGCACTATGGAATGCCACGTCGTTCCGGTCGCTATCCGTGGGGTTCTGGTGATAACCCTTACCAACATAGTGGCGATTTTCTGTCCAGAGTCGAGGAGATGAAAAAGAACAATTTTACATTTACTGATGAGGATGGAAAAACATACACTGGTGAAGTTGCTATTGCAAAATCTATGGGCTTGAGCACAACTCAGTTCAGAACACAAATGAGTCTGGCTAAGGATGAGCGAAGATCTCAAGATGTAGCAACAGCTAAAGCTCTTAGAGAAAAGGGCTACAGTTTGAATGAAATCGCTGACAGAATGGGATTTGCCAATGATTCTTCAGTTCGTTCTCTTTTGAATGAGGGTTCTGAAGCTCGTATGAATCAGGCAAAAACAACTGCTGATTTTCTTAAACAGCAAGTCGCAGAAAAAGGTATGATTGATGTCGGTACAGGTGTTGAAAGAGAGCTTGGTATTTCTAAGGAAAAGATGAACCAGGCTCTTTATATTTTGGAAATGGAAGGCTATCCGATTTATGGCGGCGGCGTTCCACAAGTAACTAATCCTGGTAAACAGACAAATATTAAAGTCCTTTGCCCTCCTGGAACAGAACATAAAGAGATTTACAATTTCGAAAATGTTCATTCTGTGAGGGATTATGTTTCTCATGATGGCGGCGAAACATTTGACAAATTTGTTTACCCAAAGAGTATGGATTCTAAGCGAATGCAGATTTGTTATGCCGAAGATGGTGGCGTTGACAAAGACGGCGTTATTGAAATTCGTCGTGGTGTAGATGATCTTTCACTCGGCAATTCTCATTATGCTCAGGTTCGTATTCTGGTAGACGGCAATCGATATTTGAAAGGAATGGCAGTTTATTCTGACGATCTTCCTCCTGGAGTTGATGTTCGTTTTAATACTAACAAGAAAAAAGGAACTCCTCCCGAAGATGTTATGAAGAAAATTAAGGATGACCCTGACAATCCTTTCGGTTCGCTCATCAAAGCAGGCGGTCAAAGTTATTACATTGACGCTAATGGTGAACGACAGCTCTCGCTTATCAATAAGCGTGCCGAAGAAGGCGATTGGGGAGAATGGGCAGATAAACTTCCGTCTCAGTTTCTCTCTAAACAAAGTCCTTATTTGGTAAAAAAACAGCTTAACTTGGCGACTTCTGATAAGTTAGCTGAATTTGATGAGATTTGTTCGTTGACCAATCCTACAGTAAAAAAGGCACTTTTGAAGTCATTTGCCGATGATTGTGATTCTGCCGCTGTTCACCTTCAAGCTGCTGCATTGCCTCGCCAAAAGTATCAGGTTATTTTGCCTATTACTTCGATGAAAGATACTGAGGTATATGCTCCTAATTATAAGAATGGCGAAACCGTAGCATTGGTTCGTTTTCCTCATGGTGGTACCTTTGAAATTCCTGTCCTCACTGTTAATAATAAACAGGCTGAAGCTCGAAGAGTATTAGGTAATACACCTAAAGATGCTATTGGCATTAACAAAAAAGTAGCAGACAGATTATCAGGTGCTGACTTTGATGGCGATACTGTTATGGTCATCCCGTGCAACTCTCGTTCAAGTAAAGTTCGTATCACTTCCACTCGTCCTTTTGAAGAATTGGAAAACTTCGATAACAAATTTGAATATGGTCCGGATTCAAGTGAACCTGTAAAAGTTGATAGTCGTGGTCGAGAATATTATTCAAGAGGCGGAAAGGTATATCAAAGAATGGCTAACACTCAGAAAGAAATGGGTGTAATTTCGAACTTGATTACCGATATGACTTTGAAAGGAGCAACTAATGATGAGCTAATCAGAGCAGTTAAACACAGCATGGTTGTTATTGATGCCGAAAAACACAAGCTCGATTATAAGCAAAGTGAAATTGACAATAATATCTCGGCATTAAAAAAGAAATACCAAGGCACTGTAGATGAAAATGGTCGTTATCATGAAGGAGCTGCTACCTTAATATCTCGTGCTAAATCTGAAACTTCTGTTCCTAAAAGACAAGGAAGTCCTACGATTGACCCTGAAACAGGTAAAAATATTTGGAAAGTTTCTGATGATCTTACCTATGTTGATAAAAGAACCGGCAAGGTTAAAGATCGTACCCAGCCATCAACAAAAATGGCAGAAACCGATGATGCTTTTACCCTCGTTTCGGATCTGAACACCGAGATAGAACGATCTTATGCTACCTATGCTAATAAAATGAAGGCCCTTGGAAATCAAGCCCGCCTTAAAATCCTATCTGCCGGTAAAGTCCCATACTCCGCATCTGCGAAGGAAGCCTATCAAGCAGAAGTAGACTCCCTTAATGCTAAACTGAATGTGGCTTTGAAGAATGCTCCTCGTGAAAGGCAGGCTCAGACCATGGCTAATGCTATAGTGGCTGCAAAGAAGCAGGACAATCCCGGCATGACAAGTGGTGAACTAAAAAAAGCATCCCAGCAGGCATTAACTCAAGCTCGTGCCTCCGTTGGTGCTAAAAGAGAGACTATTAAAATAACAGACCGAGAATGGGAAGCTATTCAGGCTGGTGCTATCAGTGAGAATAAGCTTACCCAGATTATCGACAATGCTGATATAGATAGTCTCAGACAGCGTGCTATGCCCCGTGCTACAAAAACATTGAGCCAAGCTAAGCAAAATAAGATTGCTTCTATGCATGCTTCTGGCTATAGTACATCTGAAATTGCTGAAGCCCTCGGTGTTTCAACAAGCACTGTGTCCGATTACTTGAATTGAAAGGAGTGACCTAGTATGAATGGCTCTGTTGCTTTAACCACATTCGACAATCCTTTCGATCCATTCGAACAGTTCTCCGATTGGTTCAGATTTGATGTCGACAAAGGTTACTATTCTTGTGCTTACTTAGCTCGAATTGCTAAAACTTCTGAACAATTCTCTGACCAAGAAAACGATGAAGAAATCGAAAGAGCAATCGACGAAATTATTAAGCATGACTTTCTGAACATTTACAAGAAAGTAAAACGAGTTGCTTAATTATGTTGTTGAGGGAAAGAGCTTTAACCGGTTCTTCCCTCACTTTCTTTTTATTCAGAACATTTTGTTAATGGATAAATTAAATGTTCAAACTTTTGCAGATTTCTGCACAATATCATACTATCAGCACTGTGGTACTGTCGTCTAAAGGGTATAGGGGGGTCTGCCAAAAATACACCCCCTCCCACATCGCCCCGGTCTTAAAAATTTCTCCGGGGGAGATTTTTGGAAATGGTCTTTACCCTTTTATAACCCGGTACAGTATTTGAGCGAGCTTGCAGGGCTGGAACTACTTCCATAAGTGGACCTCCTTTCATGTTTCTTTTCTCCTTTCGGTGAATGCCAGGAAGCCGGTTCTGTAAGTTCTCTCAAATACTGTACTGAAACCCATATAAAAGGAATTCTCCTTTATATGAAAGTGCTGTAAATATAGGCAGGTATGGCGGAATTGGCAGACGCAATAGACTCAGAATCTATTGAGAGCAAATCTCGTGCAGGTTCAAGTCCTGTTACCTGTACCATTTCTTAAGAGAGGAGGCAGTAATATCATGCCAAAAGCAAAAGCTTCTCGCTCTTCTGAATCGCAAAGCACATCGAGACCCCCAATGTCGCTTGAAGCTCAGGAAAATCTTATGATTTCGTTGGCGGTCAAGTGTGCTGAACAGCAGCTCAGAGATGGAACTGCTTCTTCTCAAGTCATTACACATTATCTGAAGCTCGGTTCTTCTAAAGAGAGACTTGAAAAAGAGATTCTTGAAAAGCAGAGTAAATTGTTGGATGCAAAAACTAATAGCATCAACTCTAATGGCGAAGCTAAAGAACTCTATGAGAAAGCCCTCACAGCATTCCGTAAATATTCTGGAGCTGGAGGTGAAGAAGATGAGTATTAGAACATATTCTGAGCTTATCACTCTTCCAACTTTTGAGGAACGCTTTCGCTATTTGAAACTTGATGGAATAGTCGGCAAAGAAACTTTTGGTTTTAAGCGTTGGCTTAATCAAGAACTTTATCATTCGGATGAATGGTTGAGCTTCAGAGATGAAATTATTATTCGCGATAACGGATGTGATCTTGGTGTTCCGGGTTTTGAGATTTATGGTTCAATACTCATTCATCACTTAAATCCGATTACATATGATGACATTCTTAATCGACATCCTTGCGTCTTCGACCCTGAAAACGCAATTTGTACTAAGCTTAGTACCCATAATGCAATTCACTATGGTGACGAGAGCCAGTTAATCATTGCGCCAATTCAGCGAAGTCGTAACGATACTTGCCCTTGGCGAAAAATATGAAAGGAGTAATTCACATGTCTCACACACATCACGAAGACCCCGTTCTTGTTGATTCTACTGAAATCGCCGAGGACATTAGGGACGAAGAAAACGAAGAAGCAGTTGAAGATGTTATCGGTGTTGTTACTGATTGCCTGAAACTGAACATTCGAAAAGAACCCAATAAGGATTCCGATGTTGTAGTTGTCGTGACTTGTCTTGATGAACTTAAGATCGACCCCGACAATTCTACAAATGACTGGTATGCAGTCTGTACCGTTACTGGCATTGAAGGTTTCTGCATGAAGAAGTTCGTTGCGGTAAGACAGTAAAGGAGGCGACGATATGGAAAGCATACTGACATCAATTAAAAAGCTGCTCGGAATCGCTGAAGAGTATGAGCACTTTGATGTAGACATCATCATGCACATCAATTCGGCTTTCTCTGTTCTTACTCAGCTCGGTGTCGGTCCTGAAGAAGGTTTCCGTATCGATGACGCAAGCACAGTTTGGTCGGACTTCTTGTATGATGATCCTCGTCTCGAAATGGTGAGGACTTATGTCTACCTCAAGGTCAAGTTAGTGTTTGATACAACATCTTCAAGCTCCGCAGTTATTGAATCTATCAACCGACAGATTCAGGAACTTGAGTGGCGTATCAATGTAACCGTTGACCCTGATTAAAGAGAGGAGGAACTTCAAAATGGAAATGCATGAAGAGATGCTTGAGCATCACGGTATCAAAGGTCAGAAGTGGGGTGTCCGTCGTTACCAGAATGAAGATGGCACTCGCACAGCAGCAGGTAAAAAGCGTGAACGCTCTCGTTCTGAAGAGTCTGCTCATGAAGATTATAACAAAGCTCATAGTGGAAAAAGCGTAAAAGACATGAGCGATGCTGAGCTTCGTACACGCTTGAATCGTCTCCAGATGGAAAAGCAGTATAGTCAGTTGACTAACTCTGATACCAACAAAGGAAAAGAGTTTGTTTCTAAAGCTATGAAGGTAGCTACTGGTGTTGCCACGGCAACGACTACAGCTATTACCATCTACAACAACGCTGGCAAGATTAAAAAGATTGTTGATGAGATGATTAAGAAGTAAGGAGAACTTATTATGGCATTATCTAACACTGCCGTCCCTAAATATTACGGCATGTTTCGTGATGCCGTACTTCGAGGGGAAATCCCGGTAAATAAAGAGATCTCAATGGAGATGAACCGCATTGATGATCTAATCGCCAATCCTGGCGTGTATTATGACGATCAAGCTGTTGAGGGATGGATTGCATATTGCGAAGCAGAACTCACCTTGACCGATGGTTCTGATCTTAGTTTGCTCGATACTTTCAAGTTATGGGGTGAACAAATTTTTGGATGGTATTACTTTGTTGAACGAAGTGTGTATCAACCTAATCCCGATGGTCATGGCGGTCATTATGTTCGAAAGACTGTTAAGAAAAGACTTATCAATAAACAGTATTTGATTGTAGCCCGAGGTGCAGCGAAGTCTATGTATGCTTCCACACTTCAGGGCTATTTTCTTAATGTTGATACCTCTACGACTCATCAGATTACAACTGCGCCGACCATGAAGCAGGCTGAGGAAGTAATGTCTCCCCTTCGTACTGCCATCACAAGATCCCGAGGACCTCTGTTCCAATTCTTGACTGAGGGCTCGTTACAAAATACTACCGGTTCCAAAGCAAATCGTACTAAATTGGCTTCTACCAAGAAAGGTGTCGAGAATTTTTTGACTGGCTCTTTATTGGAAGTCCGCCCTATGAGCATTAACAAGCTCCAAGGTTTGCAGATTAAAGTTGCAACAGTGGACGAGTGGCTTTCCGGTGACATTCGAGAGGATGTTATTGGCGCAATCGAACAAGGTGCTTCTAAAGTTAATGACTACATTATTGTAGCGATTAGCTCCGAAGGAACAGTTCGTAACGGAAGTGGCGACACAATCAAAATGGAGTTGATGGACATCCTCAAGGGCGATTACATCAACCCTCATGTGTCTATCTGGTGGTATAAATTGGATTCCATCGATGAAGTTGGCAATCCTGAGATGTGGGTCAAGGCTAATCCCAATCTTGGCAAGACGGTAAGCTACGAAACTTATCAGTTGGATGTGGAAAGAGCTGAAAAAGCTCCGGCTGCACGAAACGACATCCTTGCTAAGAGATTCGGCTTGCCTATGGAGGGTTATACTTATTACTTTACTTATGAGGAAACACTCCCGCATCGAAAGAGAGACTATTGGCAGATGCCTTGTTCTCTCGGTGCAGACTTGTCGCAAGGCGATGACTTCTGCGCATTTACATTCCTATTTCCATTATCAAATGGCTCTTTCGGTATTAAGACACGAAACTACATAACCTCTACAACTTTGATGAAGCTGCCTGCCGCTATGAGAATCAAGTATGACCAATTCATGGCTGAGGGCAGTTTAATTGTTTTAGAGGGTGCCGTTCTCGATATGATGGATGTCTATGAAGATTTAGACAACCACATTACTGAGTGCGGTTATGATGTTCGCTGTCTGGGCTTTGACCCTTATAACGCTAAGGAGTTTGTTGCTCGATGGGAACAGGAAAACGGTCCGTTTGGAATTGAAAAGGTTATTCAGGGTGCTAAGACCGAATCGGTTCCACTTGGAGAATTGAAGAAACTTTCAGAAGAAAGAATGCTTCTCTTTGACGAGGACCTCATGACCTTTGCTATGGGTAACTGCATTACCCTTGAAGATACAAACGGAAACCGAAAATTACTCAAGAAGCGATACGAGCAAAAGATCGATGCTGTTGCGGCTATGATGGATGCTTATATTGCTTACAAACTTAACCGAGATGCTTTTGAATAAGGAGGTGGTCAAATGGACGAGCTTAATCACCATGGCATTAAAGGAATGCATTGGGGTGTTCGTCGGTATCAGAACAAAGACGGTTCTTTGACCCCTGCTGGTCGGAAGCGTTTAGAGCAGAAAGACGCAAAGTGGGCTCACAAAAACCATGACAAAATTGTGTCTAAAGCTCGAAAAGATATTTCTAAAGAACTCGATCAATATACCGATCAACTTTTACGCGATCCGAATGCTGTGACTTCTAAAGGAAAACTCAGCTCGGCTACTATCAATGCCTATAACCGTAAAATGGCAGAACTGATGAATCAGTCTACCAGAAATATTACTGCCCCATCCGGGCGAGTAGTACAGTTTGTTGCTAAGCGTGGCGAAGTTGGCGTACATATGGCAATCGCTGACAGAAGTTATGATATGGCTCAACTGAAAAATGGTATTTGGGCATCTGGTCGTGTTGCGTATAAGAAGAAAAATGTTGATATGGTGTAAAGGAGGTGATGATTCACATGGAAATGTCTTTTGGCTCCAGGCTTAAACATGCTTGGAACGCATTTAACGGAAGTACCCAGATGGACTATCGAAATTTGGGTATGAGTTATGCCTATCGTGCAGATAGACCTCGTTTATCAAGAGGCAATGAAAGGTCAATCGTCACTTCGGTTTATAACCGTATTGCCCTCGATGTGGCAGCTCTTAAAATCCAGCATATTAGACTGGATGAGAATGAGCGATTCATTTCTGTCATCCAAGACGGTTTGAATAATTGCCTTACCGTTGAGGCGAATATTGACCAGACAGCTCGTGCCTTTATTCAGGATGTAGTTATTTCTATGTTTGATGAAGGTAGTGTAGCTATCGTTCCCGTTGATACTACGACAAATCCCAACATTACCGGTTCTTATGATATTCAATCTATGAGAGTCGGTCAAATTTTGGATTGGTACCCGATGCATGTTCGTGTCCGAGTTTATAACGAACTCAGTGGCAAGAAAGAAGACATTGTTGTACCGAAGAGTACAGTTGCGATTGTTGAAAATCCGCTGTACGCAGTTATCAATGAGCCTAACTCTACTATGCAAAGGCTCATTCGCAAACTTAACCTACTCGACGTCATTGATGAACAGAGTGGCTCTGGAAAACTCGATTTGATTATTCAGTTACCGTATGTCATCAAGACGGAAGCAAGGCGTCAACAAGCCGAAAACAGGCGTAAAGATATTGAAGGTCAGTTGGCTGGTTCCAAATACGGTATTGCTTATACCGATGGTACCGAAAGAATCACACAGTTGAATCGTTCTGTCAATAACAACCTGATGTCCCAGATTGAATACTTAACGAGTATGCTATACAGCCAGTTGGGAATCACTCAGAGCATTTTGGATGGTACGGCAGATGAGAAGACTATGCTGAACTACAACAACCGAACTATCGAGCCTATTATTTCTGCGATTGTTGATGAAATGAAACGAAAGTTTCTGACCAAAACTGCCAGATCACAACTCCAGTCAATTTCGTTCTTTAGAGACCCGTTCAAACTTGTACCGGTGAACGATATTGCTGAAATTGCTGATAAATTCACTCGAAATGAAATTATGACTTCGAATGAAATCAGGCAGGTTGTCGGCATGAAACCTTCGGATGATCCGAGGGCTGATGAGCTTAGGAATAAAAACCTGAGTGCGCCGAGCGAATCAACTTCGGAAACTCCAGTTGTCTCAGAAGAGACGGTGGATGAACCGGAGTAATTTCTTTTGGGTGAAAAGGGTCTCTAAACAATTTCGAAACAAGGAGGAATTTCAAAATGGAAAAAGCATTCCAGGTTGAAGCTTGTGATTTCAGCGGCTGGGCTACCAGAAACGACCTTAAGTGCTCTGATGGCAGAGTCATTCGCCATAATGCATTTAAGGAAAACGACGGTGTTAAAGTTCCGCTTGTTTGGAATCATCAGCACAACGACCCTCGTAATGTTCTAGGCCATGCTTGGCTTGAGAATTGTGAGGATGGCGTGTATACCTATGGCTTCTTCAATGACACTGAATCCGGTGAAGTTGCAAAAGCTCTGGTAAAACACGGCGACATTGTAGCGCTATCCATTTATGCAAATCAGCTCAGACAGAATGGTTCCGATGTTATTCACGGCTGCATCTGTGAAGTGAGTCTGGTGCATAAAGGCGCAAATCCCGGTGCTTTCATCGACTCTATGCTCGCACATGGCGAGAATTCTGACGGGGAAGCAATCATTTATACTGGTCTGCCTCTGGTTTTGGCTCATGCGGATAATACTTCCGATGATGACAAGAAAGACGCAGATAAGAAGGATGATCCTGAAAGCAAGCCAGAAGATAAGAAAGACGGCGATGATGAAACTATCGCTGACATTATCGGCACTATGAATGAGAAGCAGCAGAATGCTATGTATTACATGGTGACTAAGGCTCTGGAAGGTAAATCCGAAGGCGAGTCAGATGATGACTCCGAAAATCCTGATAAGAAAACTGAATCCAATAAGGAGGAAACAATCATGAAACATAATGTCTTTGACAACGACAAGCAGGACAACAAGAATGTTCTGACCCACGCGGCTCAGGGTGAGATTCTGAAGTTGGCTAAGTCTCCCAACGTTGGTTCTCTCCAGACCGCTATGAAAATTTATGCCGAGGAGCACGAGCTGAAGCACTCTGACATTGCTATCAGCGGCTTCGTTCAGACTGGCAATGGTAATGTGTCCACGATGTTCCCTGAGTATGTAGAGGCTCATCCTAGCCGTACTCCTGAACTGATTACTAATGACATGGGCTGGGTTGATGCTATCATGGCTAAGACTCAGAAGATTCCTCATGGTCGTGTTCGTACTTCCCATGTTGACATCCGCAACATCGACGCTCTTCAGGCTAAGGGTTATCAGAAGGGTAACAAGAAGAATCTCACTGGTAACTATGCTCTGGTAAGACGTACTACTGATCCTCAGACTGTCTATGTGACTTCTGAACTGCATCGTGACGATGTTACTGACATCGAAGATTTCGATTATGTTCAGTTCCAGTATGGCATCGACCAGATTTCTCTGAAGGAAACTCTGGCTGTTGCTACTATGCTGGGTGATGACCGTCCTGATAGTGATCCTGAGAAGATCTTCCCTGATAAGATCCGTCCTATCTGGACTGATGATGAGCTGTACACTATCCATAAGGATGTGGACTTCGCTGCTATGGCTAAGGAGCTTCAGGGTTCCAACACCGAGCAGTATTTCGGCGAGAGCTTCATCTATGCTGAGGCTATGGTGACTGCTCTTCGTAAGGCTCGTAAGGACTTCCGTGGTACTGGCAAGCCTGATCTGTTCATCACTACTGATATGCACAACACTATGATTCTGGCTCGTGATCGTAATGGTCGTCGTATTTACGAGACTGATACTGAACTGGCTGCGGCTCTGGGTGTTGCTAATATCTATGAGGTTACTCAGTTCGAGGGCAAGGTTCGTACTGATGCCGACGGTAATAAGCATAAGCTGCACGCTATCTGCGTGAACATGGCTGACTATGGCTATGGTGCTTCTAAGGGCGGCGACATCACTCACTTCACCGACTTCGATATCAAGTTCAATCAGCTTCAGTCTCTGCTGGAGACTCGTAAGTCTGGTCAGCTTACCCGCATCAAGTCTGCGATTGTTATTGAAGAGCTGGAGTCTGCGACTACTACTGCCTAAAATAATCTTGGAGGAAATTCAAAATGGCGAAATTTTACGGACCAATCGGCTATGCTGTAACTGAAGAAACAGCTCCCGGTGTTTGGGAAGAAAAGATTACCGAGCGTATGTACTACGGTGAACTGGTCCGAAACACAAGAAAGCTTCAGTCAGCAGATCAACTCAACGACAACATCAATGTTGCGAATGAGATCAGTATCTTAGCCGATCCGTTCGCCAGTGAGAATTTCCACTTGATGAAATACGTTGGGTTTATGGGTGCTAAATGGAAGATTTCGAGCGTTGAAGTTCAGTACCCTAGACTAAGACTGACTATTGGAGGTGTATACAATGGCGAATAGACTAGATCTACAGGCTCTGTTGGAAGACCTTCTGGGGAGTCGAAATGTGTATTTTCAACCTCCTGAGTCAGTTAAGATGAATTACCCTGCCATCGTTTACGGTCTTGAGAACATCAAGAACACGCACGCTGATGACAGGGTATATTTATCGCATAAGAGATATTGGGTGACTTTGATTGATAAGAATCCCAATAGCTCTTTCGTTGATATGATAGTGCAACTGCCTACATGTCAATTCGATCGACACTATACAAGTGAGAACCTGAATAATTGGCGTTTCTCGCTATATTTCTAATCATAAGGAGGAAATTACTATGTCCAAAATTATTTGGGATAAAATCGGTGAGCGTCTGTACGAAGTCGGCTGTGACCATGGCGTTCTCTATCCGATGCAGGCTGGTGGCACCTACGGTAAGGGTGTTGCATGGAATGGTCTGACTAATGTTACCGAAAGCCCTTCTGGTGCTGAGGCATCTCCTATCTACGCTGATAACATCAAGTATGCCAACATCGTTAGTAACGAGGAATTCGGCTGCACTATCGAGGCATTTATGTATCCCCCTGAGTTCGCTGAGTGCGATGGCTCTGTTGAGATCATGCCGGGTATGTTCGCCGGTCAGCAGTCTCGTAAGACTTTCGGCTTTGCTTATCGTACTATCATCGGTAACGATACTGAGCTGAATGATTACGGTTATAAGCTGCATCTGGTTTACGGTTGTCTGGCTGCTCCTTCTGAAAAGGGTCACGATACCATTGGCGATTCTGTTGAGCCTTCCACTATGTCTTGGGAAGTCAGCACTACTCCTGTGGCTATCAACACTGTTATCGAAGGTAAGAAGCTGAAGCCTACTGCTACTCTGACTTTCGAGTCTACTAAGTTCAGCGCTGAGTTTATGGCTAAGCTGGAGGAAATCCTGTATGGTAAGGATGCTTCCGCTGAGGGCGCAAATGACGCCGTTGAAGCTCGTCTGCCTCTGCCTGATGAAATCATTGCTATGTTCAATGAAGTACAGGCTGCTGGCTAAGATCTAACAAACTAAATCAAATGGGGCCGTATTCAGGTAAGCTGGCGGCTCCTAATTTTTTTTAATTCTGAAAGGAGAAACTAATTATGCATAAGGAAACTATTACTTACAACGACCTGAATGGTGTTCAGAGAACCGAAGATTTTTACTTCGATCTGTCCAAGCCTGAAATCGTGAAGATGCAGGCAAGTGCAAAGGGTGGCTATGATGTACAGCTCAGAAGCATTGCCGCTGATCTGAACGGCGCCAAGATTATGGAATTCTTCGAGAACTTCATCACCAAGTCTTATGGTGAGAAGAGCGAAGATGGCAGACGCTTCATGAAGTCCGAAGAGATCTCTCGTTCCTTCATGGAAACTCCTGCTTATGAGGTGCTGTTTGAGAAGCTTGTTACCAATGACAAGTATGCTGCCGATTTCGTGAATGCTGTTATGCGTTCTAAGGGTAATGCTACCGCACCTGCTGTAGCTCCTGTGGCAACTAATTAACATCGAAAACTCGGAGGACTAAAGAATGCTTAAAATCATCGTACCGGCTGCTGAGTATTTCGACGAGATCAACGAAGAGTTCATCTACAAGAAAGAACAAGTATTGCAGCTAGAGCATTCTTTGGTCTCTCTTTCAAAATGGGAAAGCAAATGGAATAAAGCCTTTTTAGGCAAACAGGAAAAAACTGACGAAGAGATTCTTGATTATGTCAGATGTATGACTGTTACCCAGCATGTTGACCCAGAAGTATACTTAAGACTATCAGCCGAGAATTATGCTGCAATAAATGCTTACATTGAAGCTCCGATGACTGCTACTCGTTTCTATGAGGAAAAAGCTCAGAAAGGAAACAAGGACACAGTTACTTCGGAGCTTATTTATTATTGGATGATTGCTTATAACATTCCTGTTGAGTTTCAGAAATGGCATTTGAATCGTCTGTTGACGCTCATTCGAGTGTGTAATGTTAAGAATTCACCTCCGAAAAAGAGAAGCAAGCGCGAAATATTCCAGCGTAATGCAGCTTTGAATGCCGCTAATAAGCGTCGTTTTAATTCGAAAGGATAATAGTCATGAAGCGTAAAAACAAAACTTACGAAAAATGGCTCACAACCTATACAAAGAAGGCAGTAACAATCATTTTAGCTGTTTCGCTAATTGATTTGCAACTGTCTTATATTTTAGCGTTTATGGGCCAAATCCAAATTGCAGAGTCTCTTTCAAGCACAATCGCATCTACCATTGTAGGTGTTATGATCGGCTATTTTATGAAAGCTTTGTTTGAAACTTTCTTCGAAAAGCGTGAAGAACGATTGAGACGAGAAAGTGATTCTGATGAAAATTCTAATTATGAGGAGGTATGACATATGCCTATTAGTTTTATGACCACTGGTTTACTTATTGTATCCGTGGTTACTAATCTGACAGTTGAAGGCATTAAGAAGTTACTGAATGAAACAAGCATCAAATATTCAGCAAATGTTTTGGCTGCTGTTGTTTCAGTTCTGCTCGCTTGTGCTGTCAGTGTATGCTACCTCATCATGACAGATACGGTATTTACTTTGAAGATTGGTGTTGAGATTGTCGTATTGATGTATCTCGGCTTTTTGGTATCTACCGTTGGTTATGACAAGGTTGTGCAGATGATTATGCAGATCAATTCGACCAAGGAGGACAAGCCAAATGAGTAACGAACAGAAAATTTGGTCTTTTCTCTTTGAAAAGATTGGTAATGCTTATGGCGTTGCCGGATTGATGGGTAATCTTAATGCCGAAAGTGGTCTTCGACCTAATAATCTTCAGAACACCTATGAGAAATCTTTGGGTATGTCTGATGATAAATATACGGCTGCTGTAGATAACGGTAGCTACACAAATTTTGCAAAGGATAGCGCTGGCTATGGTCTTGCGCAGTGGACTTATCACACTCGTAAGGCTGCGCTGCTTGCCTATGCTAAGTCTGTAAGTGCTTCTATTGGTTCTCTCGATATGCAGCTCAATTTTCTGTATAAGGAACTGTCTGAAAATTATAAGACAAGTGTCTTGGCAGTATTGAAGTCTGCAAAGAGTGTCAGAGAAGCATCCGATGTCGTTTTAACTAAATTTGAACGCCCCGCAAATCAGAGTGAGGTTGTTAAGGTCAAACGAGCCGAATATGGTCAGACATATTACAACAAATATGCTGGTAATTCTGGCTCGACCACTGTGAAGAAGGAGGAAAACACTATGAGTAATAGTCCGTTGGTATCTTATACCAAATTAAGTCCGAATCATTCAGGTCAGAGAACTATGAAAATTGATCGCATTACGCCTCATTGTGTAGTTGGTCAGTGTACTGTAGAAACTCTGGGTAATATCTTTGCTCCTGCGTCTCGTCAGGCATCCAGTAACTATGGTATCGGCGTAGACGGTAGAGTTGGCATGTATGTTGAGGAAAAGAATCGTTCTTGGTGTTCTTCTTCCAGTGCTAACGATCAGAGAGCCGTAACTATTGAATGTGCAAGTGATACAGAAGCTCCTTATGCATTTAAGGACATTGTTTATAACAAGCTGATTGATCTGTGCGTTGATATTTGCAAGCGTAATGGCAAAACCAAGCTCCTGTGGTTTGGCGATAAGACCAAAACTCTGAATTATACCCCTGCATCCAATGAAATGGTACTTACTGTTCATCGTTGGTTTGCAAATAAGAGCTGCCCGGGTGACTGGATGTATGCTCGTATGGGAGATTTGGCTGAAAAGGTAACTGCTAAGCTGGGTGGTGTTGTAACTACTCCTACTGCTCCGACAGTTAAGCCGACTGAGCCGTCTACCGGAAATGACATTGTATATACCGTGAAATCCGGTGATACTCTGTCTGGTATCGCATCTAAGTATGGTACTACTTACCAGAAACTTGCTGCCTATAACGGAATTTCTAATCCGAACCTTATTCATGTAGGTCAGAAGATTAAGATTCCGTCTGCCACTTGGACTCCTAAAGTTGGCGATATTGTCAACTTTACGGGTAATCGTCATTATACCAGTGCAAATGCTACTTCTGGACCTTCCTGTAAAGCAGGTAAAGCTAAAATCACACAGATTTATCAGGTCGGTAAGAGCAAGCATCCTTATCATCTGGTAGCTGTTACTGGTGGAGGTAGCAATGTCTATGGTTGGGTAGACGAAGGTAGTTTTACGAAAGCATAAGAGGTTCGCATATGGTTACATTCAGACATAAGGGCGACTTTTCCAAAACCATACGGTTTATGGAAGGTGCTAAAAAGGCCGTTCGGCTTGGAGATCTTGACAAGTACGGCCGAGAAGGTGTCGCCGCCCTTGCGTCTGCAACTCCTGTCGATACCGGTCAGACTGCTAACTCATGGTATTACGAAATCGTAATTAAGAATGGGTCAGCAACGATAAGCTTTCACAACTCAAATATTCAAAATGGAGTTCCCATCGCAATCATTCTGCAATATGGGCATGGGACTCGTAACGGCGGCTGGGTACAGGGGCGAGACTACATCAATCCTGCTATCCAGCCTATTTTTGACAAAATTGCAAATCAAGCATGGAAGGAGGTTACTAAGCTATGAGCACAACAATCGATTCAAGAGTCGTAGAAATGCGATTTGATAATAAGCAGTTTGAAAGCAATGTTCAGACCAGCTTATCCACGCTTGATAAACTTAAAAGCAGCTTGAATATGAATGGAGCTACTAAAGGCTTCGAGCAGATCGATAATGCTGCCAAGAAGGTTAATATGTCTGGACTTGGTAATGCTGTTGAATCTGTCCGTTTGAAATTCTCTGCTTTAGAAGTCATGGCGGTAACCGCACTTTCAAACATTACTACACAGGTAATGAATACGGCAGGAAGAATTGCCAAAGAGTTTACTGTTGACCCAATTATGCAGGGTTTCTCAGAATATGAAACTCAGATTGGTGCCGTACAAACCATCTTGGCAAACACTTCCCATCAGGGAACAAATCTTCAGCAGGTTAATAGGGCTCTTGACGAGCTGAATACTTATGCTGATAAGACGATCTACAATTTCACTGAGATGACTCGAAATATCGGTACCTTTACGGCTGCCGGTGTGGATCTACAAACCTCAGTGGATTCTATCAAGGGTATTGCTAACCTTGCGGCTGTTTCTGGTTCAACCTCTCAGCAGGCAAGTACAGCAATGTATCAGCTTTCTCAGGCACTTGCTGCTGGTAAAGTTTCTCTTATGGACTGGAACTCGGTGGTCAATGCCGGTATGGGCGGTAAAGTATTCCAGGATGCTTTGGTTCGAACGTCAGAGCTACTTGGTACTGGCGCTCAAGCGGCTATTGATACATATGGTTCGTTCAGAGAATCTCTTACAAAGGGCGAATGGCTTACTACAGAGGTATTGACTGAAACCTTGAAGCAGTTTGCTGGTGCTTACAGCGAAGCCGATCTTATTCAGCAGGGATTTACAGCAGAACAGGCTCGTTCCATTATGGAAATGGCAAAGACTGCTGAAGATGCTGCAACTAAGGTCAAAACCTTCACTCAGTTATTCGATACGCTGAAAGAAAGTGCTCAGTCCGGTTGGACACAGACTTGGGAAATTCTTATTGGTGACTTTGAGGAAGCCAAAGAAGTTCTTACCGAAGTCTCGAATGTCGTTGGCGATGTTATATCCAAATCGGCAGAAGCCAGAAATGAGGTTCTTAGTGGTGGCTTAAGTTCCGGTTGGAAACAGCTACTGGGTGCTGGTATTGCTGATGAAGCTGGCTATATCGATTCCATTCAGGAAGTCGCTCGTGCTCATGGAGATGCCTTTGACCAGATGGTTGCTGATTCAGATAGCTTTAGTGATGCTCTGAAGAAGGGTTTACAGGAGGGTGTTATATCTTCTGAAACGCTGTCTGATGCCGTATTCAATCTTCAGGAAAAGATGTCCGGTATGTCTGAGGAAGAGCGCAAAGCTGCCGGATATACTTCTGAAATGATTACACAAATTGAAACCCTTGCTTCCGGTTTGAGAGATGGCTCTATCTCGATGGATGAATTTGCGGAGAAAATGCTTCGTCCATCCGGTAGAGAGAACCTGATTCAAGCATTGTGGAATGCGGCTAAGGGTTTGATGAGTGTTATCACGCCGATCAAGGAAGCGTTCAGCGAAATCTTCCCTCCGATGACGGCGGAACAACTTTATAACATCACTGAAGGTTTGCGAAAACTTACTGAGCGATTCACACTTAGCGAAACAGCATCCAACAATCTCAAGAGTACATTCAAGGGATTGTTTGCAGTTGTTGATATTATCGGCAATGCATTTATGGCTGTAGTGAAAGCTATCGGTTCCCTTTTGGGTGGCGTTGGCGAGCTTGGTTGTGGATTACTTAGTATTACCGGTTCCTTTGGCGAATGGTTGGTTAAACTCAATGAAACGATTGAAACTACTGACATATTCAACCGAGTTCTTGGTGGTATCGTAAACTTTATTAAAGCAGCGGCTGATGCTGTTAAGAACTTCATTACTTCTGTTGCAGAGAACTTTAAGATTCCGGGCTTCGAGCTGTTCCACAATCTTCTTGAGCGTGTTCAGACTCGTATGGCTCAGGTAGGAGAAGCTGCTGGAAGCATGAAGAGTGGCGTAATCGTTGCTTTTGAACTTATGGGCGAAGCCCTAGCAAACTGCGAGTTTGTACAAATTCTTCAGACTATTTGGAATGCTGTTAAAACGATTGCATCCAGCATTGTTAATGCTCTTGGTAGTATTGGCGGTGCCATCACATCAAGTTTGGGTGAGGCTAATTTCAGTGGCATTATTGATTTGCTGAATGGCATTTCTTTTGGTGCTATTGCTGTAGGCATCACAAAATTTGTTGGTGGATTCCGTCAAGCGATTGACGAGATTGGAAGCATCAGAGAATCTTTCATCGGTATTCTTGATAGTGTTCGAGGATGTTTCGAGGCTTATCAGTCACAGCTTCAGGCAGGAACTTTGTTAAAGATTGCTTCTGCCATTGCTATTCTTACGGCCTCTCTTATAGCGTTGTCTCTGATTGACAGTGCAAAAATGTCGGCTGCTCTTGGCGGTATTACGGTTCTGTTTGCTGATTTGATGGCTTCCATGGCTATCTTTAACAAAATTAGTGGACAGGCAACTGGAGTTGTCAAGTCGACTACCGCTATGCTTGGAATTTCCACTGCTGTATTGCTCCTTGCCAGTGCTCTTAAGAAGCTTGGCGATTTGGATGTTAAACAACTGGCCGTTGGATTGACTGGTGTGGCTGGTTTGACTGCCGTTGTGGTAGTAGCAGCAAAAGCCATGAGTAGTGATTCTAAAACCATCATGAAGGGTGCTACTCAGATGGTTATATTTGCAGCCGCGATCAAAGTATTGGCGTCTGCGTGCGAAGACTTGTCTGCACTTAGTTGGAATGAACTGGCTAAGGGACTGGTCGGTGTTGGTGTTCTCTTAGCAGAGGTATCTCTGTTCATGAATACTGCAAAATTTAGCGGAAAATCCATGACTACCGCAACCGGAATCGTGATATTGGCAGCAGCTATGAAAGTGTTGGCTTCTGCTTGTGCTGATTTCGGCGGTATGAAATGGGATGAGATTGCTAAGGGTTTGGTTTCCATAGGCGTATTGCTTGGCGAAATTACGCTCTTTACTAATCTTACTGGAAACGCTAAACATGTAATGTCTACAGGCGTAGCATTGATTGCTATTGCGGCATCTATGAAGATATTTGCTTCGGCGGTGCAAGATTTCTCTTCGATGTCTTGGGGTGAAATCGCTAAAGGACTGGTTGCAATGGCTGGTGCTTTAACAGCAGTAACAGTAGCAGTTAACTTTATGCCTAAAAATATGGTTGGAATCGGTACAGGTCTTATTGCTGTAGCTGCCGCATTGGTGGTTATGGCTGATGCACTCAATAAAATGAGTGGAATGACTTGGGAGGAAATAGCCAAGGGCCTTGTAACTCTTGGCGGTGCTATGGCAATTCTTGCTATTGGTCTCAATGCAATGACTGGAACACTTGCTGGATCTGCTGCTATGTTGGTGGCAGCATCTGCTTTGTTGGTGTTAACCCCTGTTCTAAGCATCCTTGGTGCTATGAGTTGGGAAGCCATTGCTAAGGGATTGGTGGCCTTGGCTGGTGCATTTACTGTTATTGGTGTAGCCGGTCTTGTACTTACTCCTTTGGTTCCTACTATTCTCGGTCTTAGTGGCGCATTTGCACTGATTGGCGTATCGGTTCTTGGCATTGGCGCAGGTCTTGCGCTTGCTGGTGCAGGCTTATCAGCTCTTGCAGTTGGTGTTACTGCCTTGGCTGCCGCAGGTACGGCTGGTGCTACAGCTATTGTTGCCTCTCTGACTGTAATTATTACCGGCGTAGCCGAACTAATTCCTGCCATTGTCGCTAAAATCGGTGAAGCGATTGTTGAATTCTGTAAAGTTATTGCTAACAGTGCTCCAGCAATCGGGGAAGCGGTTAAGGCAGTGGTTCTTACATTGGTCGATGTACTCGTTGAATGTGTTCCTGCTATCGCTGATGGTGCTCTTAAGCTTGTAGTTGGTGTACTTGAAGCATTGGTTGAATACACTCCTGCCATTGTTGATTCTGTATTCCAGTTCCTTATTGGTATTCTGGAAGGAATCGCTCGTAATCTTCCTGGTCTTATTCAGGCTGCTATCGATGTGCTTATGTCGTTCTTTGCCGGTATCGTCGATGCTCTTAAGGGTATCGATACCGAGACATTGCTTCAGGGTATTGTTGGTATTGGTCTGTTGTCAGCTATTATGGCGGCTCTTGCTGCTGTTGCTGCCTTGGTTCCGGGGGCTATGGTTGGTGTACTTGGTATGGGTGCTGTTATAGCCGAGCTTGCTATTGTGTTGGCAGCAGTTGGTGCATTGGCTCAAATACCGGGTCTGGAATGGCTCATCAACGAGGGTGGAGATCTGCTACAGAATATTGGTGTAGCTATTGGTAAATTCATTGGCGGTATCGTTGGTGGATTTGCAAGTGGTGTATCCAGTCAATTCCCGCAGATTGCTACCGACCTTTCTGGTTTCATGACCAATATACAGCCGTTCGTACAAGGTGCGTCGGCGATTGATCCCTCTATGATGGATGGCGTGAAGGCACTTGCTGAAACCATCCTTGTTCTGACTGCCGCTAATATTCTTGATGGTATTACTTCGTGGTTGACTGGTGGTTCCTCTCTTACTGGCTTTGCTGAAGATCTGGTTCCGTTTGGTAAGGCTATGAAGCAGTTCTCTCTTGAAATTGCGGGTATCGATGGCGAAACGATTGCAAATGCCGCAGTCGCAGGTAAAACTCTTGCTGAAATGGCTGCTACGCTTCCTAATTCTGGAGGTGTTGTTGGTTGGTTTACCGGTGAGAATGATATGAACGCTTTCGGCGAACAACTCATTCCGTTTGGTAAGGCTATGAAGAGCTTTGCAGATGAAGTAGCCGGTCTCGATGCTAAAGTCATCACTGAAGCTGCTACGGCAGGTAAAGCCCTCGCTGAGATGGCTACAACCGTACCGAACAGCGGAGGTGTAGTCGGCTTTTTTGCTGGCGAAAACGATATGGACGCATTTGGCGAACAGCTTGTTCCGTTTGGTAAAGCTATGAAGGAATACAGCGATGCTGTTTCTGGAATTAAAGCCGATGTTATTCAAAATAGCGTAACAGCAGGTCAGGCTCTGATTGAACTAGCTAATACCGTACCTAATACGGGCGGTGCAGTTGCTTGGTTCACGGGTGATAATGACCTTGCGACATTTGGTGAACAACTTATTCCGTTTGGTGAAGCGATGAAGAGTTATTCTATGGCTGTAACTGGACTGGATGCAAATGTTGTAACCAATTCGGCTAATGCTGCTAAGGCATTGGTTGAGCTTTCTAACAATCTGCCGAATACAGGTGGTGTTGTAAGCTGGTTTACCGGTGATAACGACATCGCAAGTTTCGGTGAGCAACTTGTATCTTTTGGTCAATCCTTTGCAAATTATTACAACAGTGTTAGTGGCGTTGATACTGGTAAGCTGAACAGTGTAGTTGCTGAGTTCCGCAATCTTGTGGATCTGGCTACAGGCATTAAGAATGTTGATACAAGCGGAATGTCCAATTTCGCAAGCAATCTGACGAAGCTGGGTAACTCTGGTATCGATGGATTTATCAATGCATTCACGAATGCTAATTCCAGAGTAACTTCTGCGGCTACTACTATGGTCACAAACTTTGCCAGTGCTGCAAATGCTCAGAGTAGTAATTTGACTACTACCTTTACAACTATTGTCTCTGGCTGCCTGACGGCAATCAAGAACAAGGCGTCGGAGTTCAACTCTACAGGTCAGACTCTGA
>PPYE01680176.1_pt1 | contig 51544 bp, 57 predicted proteins | sample 1559881 | NCBI WGS metagenome assembly PPYE01 (sample SAMN08240022, study PRJNA423297) | Human gut metagenome, whole genome shotgun sequencing project.
GGTGGATTACAAAGAGGACGAGCACTCAAATCATGTCATACGGAGTTTCATCACATCATCGGTGCGGCTTTCTATAAAAAAGGAACGGTAATCTTGGTTGACTACCGTTCCTTTTTCTTTGTTTTCCTTTTCCTTTTATTTGTTATCCCTTAAGTCTTTCACTCTGACGGCTTTTCCTTCGCTTTGGGGCAAAGAACCCTTTTTCACGAGCTTTACTTTTGGGGTGACAAGGATCTCATCTTTTAATTGGCGGGAGATTGCTTTACGTATTTTTTCCAATTCGATGTAGTTGTCTGTGGATAGGTCACTGAGTTCTACCTCTACAATCATCTCGTCTTGGTTATTGTTGGTCTCCAGAGTTATGAGGTAGTTGCTGCCCAATTCGGGGAACTGTACCAAGACCTTCTCTACCTGCATGGGGAAGATGTTGACACCTTTGATGATGAACATATCGTCGCTGCGTCCTTTGATACGGTCAATGCGCAGGTGAGTGCGGCCACAGGGACATTCACCGGGAAGTATGCGGGTGAGGTCGCGTGTACGGTAGCGTATTAGCGGCATCATTTCGCGGTCGAGGGTGGTCAATACTAATTCTCCAATCTCGCCATCGGGGACAGGTTCTCCGGTCTCCGGGTTGATGATTTCAACCAGATAGCAGTCTTCCCAAAAGTGCATGCCGTTTTGTTCGGTACATTCAAAGGCCACGCCGGGACCGTTCATCTCGGTCATTCCAAAGCTGTTGTATGCTTTGACGCCCAGCATCCGTTCAATCTTTTTGCGTTGTTCGTCTGTATGAGGTTCTGCTCCGATGACAAGAGTTCTCAGGGTAGTTGAGGCAGGATCGATGCCTTCTTCCTGAAACACTTCCGCTAAGCGTATGGCGTAGCTGGGAATGGCATGCAGGGCAGTGGTCTTGAAGTCTGTGATGAACTTGATTTGCCGTTTGCTGTTGCCTGCTGCTGCCGGTACGGTCAGTGCTCCCAAGCGTTCGGCTCCGTATTGGAAACCCAATCCGCCGGTGAACATACCGTATCCGGAACTGTTCTGAAAAACATCGGTTTTGCGTATGCCTACTGTGTACAGGCAGCGTGCCACAAGGTTGGCCCACGAGTCCAGATCGTGCTGTGAATGTACAATGACGGTAGGCGTTCCCGTAGTTCCACTGGAAGAGTGGATGCGTACGCCGTCTTCCTGCATGTTGCCCGCCACAAGTCCGAATGGATAGTTGGCGCGCATGTCTGCCTTTGTGGTGAACGGAATTTTCCGTATGTCATCTACTGACCGGATACTGTCTGCCGTAATGCCGTATTTTTGAAACACCTGCTTATAATAGGGAGAATTTGCAGCAATATTGATTGTCTTTTTAAGCCGCTGAAGTTGCAATTCGCGCAACTTCTCACGCGGCATGGTTTCTATCTCTTCTTCCCAGTATTTGTCATTCATGGTTATTGGAATTTTGATTTACATCAGGTTTTCTGCGATTTCTTTACCCGCTGCCAGAGCCTTGAGGTTTAGTTCGACGATAGCTTCTCCTTTGCGCTGGAAGATGTCACGAATACTATCCCTGACTTTCTGGTAGTCTATGCCAAGGAATGGAATGGTGGCTCCCAGCAATACGATGTTGGCAACGCGGGGAGAGCCTACTTCTTTGGCTATTTCGTTCACGTTCAGCACAAGCTTGTGCGGAAGCTTGTCGAGTTCGGCTTTGAGGGCTTCCTCGGTGGGATAGTGGGGAATATTGATAAAGGGGGCTTCATTGGTCACCAGCCAGCCTTCGGGGCTAAGGTAGGGGAGATAGCGCAAGGCTTCCATGGGTTCCAGCGATATGATGAGATCGCATTTTCCCGTAGGGATGAGGTCGGAAGATATGGGTTGGTCGCTGATGCGGAGGTTGGACTGTACGTCGCCGCCTCGTTGGCTCATTCCATGTACTTCGGCTTGTTTCATGTATAATCCGTCTTTCAAGGCTGCCTGACCGATGACGGTGGCGATAGAGAGGATGCCTTGTCCACCTACGCCGGAAAGTATAATGTCTTTTTTCATGGTTTTACTTGTTTCGTTTCTTACGTGCTAAGGTTTGAATACATTCTCTGCGAGGGATGATGACGGACACGCCGTTATATTCGATTTCTTCACGAATCACTTGCTTCATTTCCTCATAGTTTTTCTTCAACGGGACAACCACGCGGATGTGTTCCGCCGCTACGCCGATGCCGGCGCAAATGGCTTCAAGACGGCCTGTTCCGGCGGAGTCCTGTCCGCCTGTCATGGCGGTAGTTTCGTTGTCGGAGATGACGATGGTGACGTTGGAATTCTCGTTTACGCAGTCCAGCAATCCTGTCATGCCGGAGTGGGTGAAGGTGGAGTCGCCGATGACAGCCACTGCGGGATGCACCCCTGCGTCCGAAGCGCCTTTTGCCATTGTGATGGAAGCTCCCATGTCAACGCAGGAATTGATGGCGTTGAAGGGGGCGTTGGCTCCTAAGGTATAACAGCCGATGTCGCTGAACACTTTGTGGCTGGGATATTCCTCCCGTAGCACTTCGGTCAGCACAGTGTACATATCGCGGTGTCCGCAGCCTTCGCACAATGCCGGCGGACGCATCTCCACGAGTGAGGGGACTGCAAATTCCGCTTTGTTCTCTTTTCCGATGGCGCGTGCCACGCTGTCCGGGTTCAATTCTCCGTCTTGTGACAATGTGCCGTCCAGGCGTCCTTTCACTTTTATGCCGATGCCGAGGTAGCCTTTCAGTTGTTTTTCTACAAAGGGCTGACCGTCTTCCAGTACAAGTATTTCGTCGCAGGCTTCCACGAGTTGCATCAGTTGTTTTTTGGGAAGCGGGTATTGTCCGATTTTTAATACCGGATATTCGCATCCTTCGGGATAATTCTCCATGAGGTAGTTGTACCCGATACCGCAAGCTATGATACCGAGTTTTTTGTTGGGGCCGTCAACGTATTTGTTGTATGGAGAATTTTCCGATGCTTTGATAAATTCATCCTGGCGTTGAAGCAAGAGTTTGTAGCGTTTGCGTGCATTGCCCGGAAGCAGGATGAACTGGCGCGGGTCGTCGCTGAAAGAAAGTTCGTTTTGGGGTTGTTTCGCTTTACATTCTACGCCGGAACGGGAATGTGCCAGACGGGTGACCATGCGCATCAGCAAGGGTTCTCCGGTTTGTTCGGAGAAAGCGAAGCCGTTGTAAACCATGTCGTAGGCTTCCTGCTGGTTGCTGGGTTCGAACATTGGGATCAATGCGAAATCACCGTAGAAGCGGCTGTCCTGTTCGTTCTGTGATGAATGCATGCTGGGGTCGTCGGCTGCAATGACGATTGTACCGCCTTTGACGCCGGTAATGGCAGAGTTGATAAAGCAGTCGGCAGCCACATTCATGCCCACATGTTTCATGCAGACCAGTGAACGCTTTCCTGCAAAAGACATTCCTAAGGCAGCTTCCATAGCGGTTTTTTCGTTGGAGCACCAACGGCTGTGGATTCCTTTTTCTGCGGTGACCGGGGACATTTGGATGTATTCGGTAATCTCCGTAGAGGGAGTGCCCGGATAGGCATATACACCGGAAAGTCCGGCATCTAATGCAGCTTGTGCAATGGCTTCATCGCCAAGTAAGAGTTGCTTGCTCATTGTTGATTGTTTAAGTGTTAGTCATGATTTTAATAATAATCGCAAATATAGTTTTTTGCTTTTATTTTATTATAATATTAATTGAAAATCTTTCTTTCGTTTAAGGCTTTCCAATATTTTCTTGCATTTTTCATGTGGTCGGCATAGTTGGATGCGAAGTTATGCGTGCCGGAGAAGTCTTCTTTGGCGCACATATAGATGTAATTATGTTTGGCATGGTTCAACACAGCATCCAAACCGACAGGCGAGGGGATGCGGATGGGGCCGGGGGGCAGGCTGGGATTGCGGTAGGTGTTGTAGGGCGAGTCGATAGTGAGGTGTTCATTGGTGATCCGGCGCAGCCCGAAGTCTTGCAGTGCAAACTTTACGGTGGGGTCGGCTTGCAGTGGCATGCCGGCATGGAGACGGTTGATGTACAGGCCGGCCACCATAGGTTTCTCCGGATTGTTGTTGGTTTCTTCCTCGACGATAGAGGCAAGTGTGCATACCTCTTCCGGGGTCATACCGATGGCTTTGGCTTGGTCGAGCCGCTTTTGGTTCCAGAATCTCTGATGTTCTTTCCGCATCCGCTTGAAGAAATCCTCTACGCTCATGTCCCAGTACACCTGATAGGTTTCGGGAATGAAGAGGCAGGCCATTGTCTCTTTGTTGTATCCCAGTTTGTGCCGGAACAGTGAGTCGTTCATTGTCCGGGCTATTTCGGCGGAGTCGATCATCAGTTGCCTTCCTACGCTACGTGCCAGTTTGTCCAGCGTGCGTACGCTTCCTATGGTCAGGTTCAGCGGTTCTTGGTAGCCCCTGTACAAGCGGCTGAATACGTGATAGGTGTTTTCGCCGGGGCGTATGGCATAGCGTCCGGTGTGGATGTTGCGGGGATAGTCACGCCATTGCGCCATCCATTTGAAGCCGATGAAGCTGCGGGGATTTCCTTGTGCTTTCACCTTATTATATATGGAGTCTGCCGTATCATCGCGGTCGATATAGATATAGGCTGTCTTTTGCGGATGAAATTGTGGGGCAAACAGGTAATAATACACCGCACCTGCACCTGCGATGCCTATAATCGAGATAAATATCAATATTCCGAGAAGAATCTTTTTTTTCTTCTTTTCCATGTTTCTTAGTTGTTTTTGATTCGGGCAAAGTTAGCAAGATTTTGTAATGAAATAGATTACTAATCAATCTATTATGAGTTTATTTTAGTTTATTGATTATAAACTGATAATTTAATCCTAATAAACTGGTAGTTTATTCCCAATAAACTAATGGTTTACTCCTAATAAACTTATGGTTTAATTCTAATGAACTGACAGCGTTGCGCTAATAAGCCGGTAATGTGCTATCGATAAATTATTTCTTTAATTTATCCTGGGGGAAATTATTCTGATTGTTCTTATGGAACACCTGAGAGAGAGTTCAGTGGGGGAGAACCTCCCCCTTTATTCCTTTTCCTTTACCGCTTCCGCGTACTGAAGTATTTTGCAATTTCCGCCCCTTTGAAATAAATAACCAGTGAGCTGACGATAATCAACATTCCGGCCACCGTACTGAAAGTGGGGTATTCGCCTGCAAGCATTATCCAGCTTAACACTGCTCCGAGAATGGGGTTGATGAGACGGCACATATTGATGTCGCTGACTTTTGCGTCCTTGCTTTGCAGCGCCATAAACCAGAAGCTGAATGCGAATACGGAAATGAACACCAGAATGCCCAGACTGATATAAAATCCGGCAGGTTTGCCGATGAAAGAGTGGTAGCCTTCCGTACTTAGCCCTATGATGTAGATAAGTGCACCACCAAAAAACATCTGTACGGCATTCAGGAAAATGGGGTTGACCTTGTCTTTCTCCTCGGATACGGAGATGGCGGAATATCCCTGAAAGATGATGCTGAGCAACAATAGGACAATGCCTGTGATGCCTTTCCAATCCAAAGGCTCGCCATCGCTGCCTGTTCCCACTATCAGCAGCAGTCCCGCAAGGCTGACAATGAGACTGACTATCTTGTAACCGTTCAGCTTGTCGTTGCTCGCCAGCAAGTGGGCAAGCAGCACATTGATGAGCGGCGTCATGCCCATAATGATAGATGATATGGCTCCGCTCACAAAATCCACTCCGAAGTAGAAAGCGGTGTATCCCATGAGCATGTTGATGAAAATCAGGTTGAGGAACAGCCTGCGGTGCCGCTTGATTTCCTCCCACATGCCTTTGTGCCAGGTATAGGCAAACAGCAAAATGCCGACACTGGTGAAACGGATGCCGGCAAAATTCATCGGAGTGAAGTCATAACTGAGTCCTTGTTTGATAAACGGGTTTACGATAGCCCACAGTACAGATGCCAATATGGCGTATAGCAGTCCTTTTTTCATAGAAAGTGTTTTTTGTGAAATCGGCTGCAAAGATACGCCTTTCTTTTCACTCTGCAAAGTCGATAGTCATATAGCGCTCACCGTCGTACACACTTCTTACGCGGATGTTAAGTCCGGTTTTGCCCGCCATCTGATCTGCAATTTTGTCCAGTTTGAACGAAACGATGCCCGGACCGGGTATGTTGGGCTCGTCATCATAGGCGTTCTGACGAAATTCGAGCGTGATGTATCCCTCTTTGTCGTTCTTGCCGTCGGAAGCCTCGTTCACCACGAGGTTCAGCATGTGCTTCTTGTCGGGATTTCCGCTGTAATACAGTTGGTACTGGATGTTCAGGTAGTTGTCTGCAATCCACATGTTGGTTATATTGATGCGGTCATCGCCGATGCTGTCGGCCTTTTCGGCAGGCATGAAATAGATGTCTTTTGTGAGGATATTCTCTACATGGTTGATCTGGGCATTGTAGTCGTATCCGTCTACCTTCTCGTCCAGCAGGTTGAAGTACACGAAAGCGCGCTGGCCCTCTACCAGTGCATAGTTGTTTACCCGAGTGGTGTCGCCGGGAAACATTTTGGTTCCTTCGTCCAGTGCGAAGTAATAGTCTTTTCCATCGATGATGCGTACGGTTCCGATGGCGAGTGATGAAGCTGCACTGCCGTTCCAATCATCATCCAGACAGGATTGCATCATGGGCATCGTTGTGAGCAATAGCAGAAATGTGACAAATGTCGTTTTTAACTTTTTCATAAGTCAGAGGTTTTATTCTTTGGTTTTTAACTCGATTTTGTATTCGGAAAATGCCGGAACTGCACAAATACTGCTTATCCTACTGTTAAAGAAAACAAAGAGTGATTTTCTTCTCTGTCGGATGCAGTATTTTTGTGCGCATTGTATTTATAAGGTAAACACGTGTTGGAAGAGAGAATGGAAGAACAGGTATTGGCAGAACGGTGTAGGCAAGGCGACAATCTTGCCCGCAAAGAACTGTATGAGCGATATGCAGGGCGGATGCTCGGCGTATGTTTGCGTTATGCCGGTGACCGGGAGACTGCGCAGGATTTGATGCACGACGGTTTCCTGAAGCTCTTCGACTCTTTCGATAAGTTCACTTGGCGGGGAGAAGGATCTTTGCGGGCTTGGATGGAACGTGTTATGGTGAATACCGTATTGCAGTATTTGCGGAAGAACGATGTGATGAGCCAGTCTGCTGCTTTGGATGACGTGCCGGAGGCATACGAAGAACCGGATGCCGCAGCAGTGGACACTATTCCTCAAAAGGTGCTGATGCAGTTCATCAGTGAGCTTCCGGCAGGTTACCGCACTGTATTCAACTTGTTTATTTTTGAAGATAAATCTCATAAGGAGATTGCCCGGTTACTGGGTATTAATGAAAAATCATCAGCCTCGCAACTGGTACGCGCCAAAGCAGCTTTGGCGGCGAAAGTGAAGGAGTGGATGAAAAAGAATGCATAAATGAAGAAGCGTATGGAAGATGAATTGTGGATGCGAAAGATAAAGGAACGGTTGGAGGACTACTCTGAGCCGCTACCCGTTTCCGGTTGGGAACGATTGGAGAAGGATATGCCTGCTTCCAAGCCGAAGCGGCGCATCATTCCTTTCCGGCGCTGGGCTGTGGCAGCGGCTGCGGTGTTGCTTGCAGCGGTGTCTTCTGTCAGTATATGGCTATTGCAAAGCCCTGTGGGAGAGGAAATGCGGAATACGGCCACGCCGACGCTGGCGGTTGTCCCGGATGAGTTGCCGGGCAGGCAGTCTCCCCAGATGCGCACAGAGGTTGCGGAACCCGATTACCGGGCGCAAGGACAAACTGCTACGCCGGGCGGAACAAACCGCCGTTCTCTGCTGGCACAAGAACTGAATGTTGCTGCCGAAACGGACCGGCAAACGGAATTCCGGCAGCCTTTGGATGCGGAACCGGAAATACAAGGAGAGGCATCGGAACAAACACCATCGGTGGAGAAAGAGGAAGCCGGGACGACTGCTGCCGGGAATAGCGGTACGGAGAGCCGGAAAGTGGAGCGCCGCCGTCCGTCGGGCAGGGACAAACTGCAACTGCCTGTTGGCGACAGAAAAAAGAAGAAGTCGGGCGGCTGGTCGGTTGGACTGGCTGTGGGAAATACGGGTGGATTAATCTCAGGAAACAGTATCGGTGGAGGAGGGTTTATGCAAAGCGATCCGAGCTTCGGATACTCCGGTGGAAAAGTAGATCTTAGCACAATAGCCAATGGCATCATGGATGTTCCGGAAGGGCAGGCGCTTGTGTTCAAGAACGGCATGCCCTATCTGATGAGGAATTCGGAACAGATTGTGGATATAGACCATAAACAGCCTTTGTCTTTCGGCTTTTCAGTGCGCAAAGGGCTTGCAAGGGGCTTTTCGGTGGAGACCGGCTTGACGTATACGTATCTTGCTTCGGATGTGAAGTTTGTGGAAAGTTCGGAGAAGGTGAGCCAGAAACTGCATTACTTGGGAATTCCGTTGCGGGCAAACTGGAACTTCGTTGACAAAAAATCTTTTATCATGTATGTCTCTGCAGGAGGGGCTATGGAGAAATGTGTCTATGGCAAGATTGGCAGTGAGAGCGAAACGGTGAAACCGCTGCAATTCTCCGTAATGGGAGCAGTGGGCGCACAGTATAATATAAGCAGGAGAGTGGGTGTCTACGTGGAACCGGGAGTGTCTTATTTCTTTGATGACGGTTCTGATGTCCAGACGATAAGAAAAGAAAACCCCTGCAACTTCACATTACAGGGGGGGATACGGTTGACTTACTGATGAAGCCCTTCCTTATTCTTCATTTTGTTGGAATACTTTCCTAATTTACCACCACTGTGGGAAAGTATTCTTTGAACAGTCGCTCGGCTCGCTGCAATTGTTCAGGCGTATTCTCTACGACCTCTTTCAGTTGGTAGTCCCAGCCCATCGCTTCGTATTTGTGCACTCCCAGACGGTGGTAAGGGAGTATCTCCACCCGTTGTATGCTTTGGTATTTGCCAAGCTGTGCGCCCATGCTGCGTATGTCTTCTTCAAAATCGCTGTATCCCGGCACTAACACATAACGCAACCAAAACGGATGTCCCTGTTGTTCCAGCCAGGCGGCCGTACGCAGGGTCTGCTCGTTGCTGCGTCCGGTGAGGGCGCGGTGGCGTTCGGGATTGAACTCTTTGATGTCAAGCAGTACCAAGTCCGTCAGGCTTAGCAGTTCTTCCACCTTTTCGTTCCAGATGCCGCCGTTGGTGTCAAGGCAGGTGTGAATGCCGTTGGCTTTCAACCCTTTGAACAAAGGTATCAAGGCTTCTGCCTGCAATGTGGGCTCTCCACCGGAAAATGTAATTCCCCCTTTCTTTCCGAAGAATGCTTTCTGGCTGACCGCCATTTGCAGGATTTCATCGGCAGGAGTGGGGATGCCGCCTTTGGAGTCTATGGTGTCGGGGTTGGCGCAATAAAGGCAGCGGAAAGGACACCCTTGAAGGAAAACGACGAGCCGGAGACCCGGCCCGTCGAAAGTTCCCATACTTTCGTATGAATGTACGTTTATCATATTACATCCTCTCATGGAATGAACGGCTGATAACTTCCAGCTGATGTTCGCGGCTTAGCTTCACGAAGTTTACGGCATAACCGGAAACGCGGATTGTGAGTTGCGGGTATTTTTCCGGATGCTCCATCGCATCTTCCAGCATTTCACGATTCAGCACGTTCACATTCAAATGGTGTGCGCCTTTGGTGAAATAACCGTCCATCATCGTAACCAGGTTCTCAACTCGTTCCTCTGCCGTAGGGCCTAATGATTTCGGAACAATAGAGAAGGTGTTGCTGATGCCGTCTTGCGAGTCACGATAGCGCAGTTTGGCTACGGAACTTAAAGAAGCGATGGCACCGTTCTTGTCACGTCCATGCATCGGGTTGGCTCCCGGAGCAAATGCAACTCCTTTGGCGCGTCCGTCGGGAGTGGCTCCTGTCTTCTTGCCATACATCACGTTAGAGGTGATGGTAAGCAGTGACAGGGTGGGGCGGGCATTCTTGTAAACCGGCAACTTCTTTAATTCTTCGCTGAAATAATAAACCAAATCTACACCCAAGTGGTCTACGCGGTCGTCGTTATTGCCGAAGCAGGGGAAAGCGCCTTCGATGTCGAAGCCTTCTGTCAGGCCGATGTCATTGCGGCGGGCCGTTACTTTGGCATATTTGATAGCGGACAGTGAGTCAATGGCAATGGACAATCCTGCCACACCATAAGCCAGATTAATGCGTGGATCGGTATCTACAAACGCCATTTGGGCTTTTTCGTAGTAATACTTGTCGTGCATATAGTGGATGATGTTCATCGCCTCGTTGTAAACGCGGGCAATTTCGGTCAGCACTTTTTTGTAGTTGGCCATTACTTCCTCAAAGTTCAGCGTATCGTTAGTTAGTACGGGGATGCCTTTCACCATTACAGTTCCGGTGTTTTCGCAGCGTCCGCCGTTAATGGCGAGCAGCAGGGCCTTGGCCAGATTGGCACGTGCGCCAAAGAACTGGATCTGCTTGCCGATAGCTTGGTAGGACACGCAGCACGCAATGCCGTAGTCGTCGCAATTGCGGACTTCGCGCATCAGATTGTCATTTTCGTATTGGATGGAGCTGGTATCCACTGATACTTTGGCGCAGAAGTCTTTGAAGCCTTCCGGCAGTTCGGGACTCCACAACACAGTCATGTTAGGTTCGGGAGACGGGCCGAGGTTGTATAATGTCTGCAGGAAACGGAAGGAGGTCTTCGTCACTTTTACGCGGCCGTCGTTGAAGCGTCCGCCGATAGCTTCGGTTACCCAAGTCGGGTCTCCGGCAAAGATGTCGTTGTAGGACTGCATACGCAGGTGGCGTACCATGCGCAGCTTGATGATGAACTGGTCAATCAGCTCTTGTGCAAAGGTTTCGTCAATCTTGCCATGAGCCAAATCATATTCGATATAGATGTCAAGGAAAGAGGAGACATTACCCAGTGACATGGCTGCACCATCCTGTTCTTTTACGGCTGCAAGGTATGCCATATATACCCATTGAACAGCTTCTTGAGCAGATGTGGCCGGACGGCTGAGGTCGAGGCCATAGTATTCACCCATGGTCTTGATGTCTTTCAAAGCCTTGATTTGTTCTGCTACTTCTTCGCGCAGGCGGATGCGTGCTTCGGTCATCGGACCGGTGAGGTTATGCAGATCTTCCTGCTTAGCTTCGATGAGGCGGTCGATGCCATACAATGCCAGACGGCGGTAGTCACCGATAATTCGTCCGCGTGCATAGTTGTCGGGAAGTCCGGTGAGGAAGCCTAAAGAACGGAATGAACGGATTTCTTCAGTATATACGTCGAATACACCGTCATTATGTGTCTTACGGTAATGCGTAAAGATGTCTTTTACTTTGTCGTCTACTTCCACACCATTCTCGCGGCACGCTTTCGCTACGACATTAATGCCACCGAAAGGTTTGATGGCGCGTCTCAGCAGTTCGTCCGTCTGCAAACCTACGATAAGTTCATTCTCCTTATCAATATAGCCTGCTTTGTGGGAGGTAATGGTAGATACTGTTTTATGGTCTAGTGAACGAACGCCGTTGTTGGCTCTTTCTTCTTCCAATGCTTTCAGACAGAGGTCCCAAATACGTTTGGTACGTTCCGTAGGTCCCTGCAAGAAAGAGGCGTCTCCGGTGTAGGGTGTGATGTTTTTACTAACGAAATCACTGACATTGATTTCTTTGTTCCAAAGCCCATCAATAAAGGTTTTGTTTAATTCCATAATATTTTTTTTGAAAGTGATTAGATATGTTATCCTTTAGAGGGCGCAAAATTACGGAAATATTTCCGTAATTGCACTATGAAATGAACAGTTTTTATGCTGAAGAACATAAAATAACTATTATTAGGTAGCGATGGGTATTGGATGAAAAGGTGTTAGCGGTTTGTCACTTTTTTCATGTTATGGTTTTTGTGTTTTTCATGATTTGTTTTTTTCATAATATGATTTTGTTTTTGATGATGCCTGAATTATTTTGTTCAGGATTTATTTGTGGATTAAAAAAAATGTGTTACCTTTGCACCGCTTTAAGAGAGAAGCGCTTCTTGAAAAGGAAGTTTTGGAGAGGTGGCAGAGTGGTCGATTGCGGCGGTCTTGAAAACCGTTGTGCTGCGAGGCACCTTTCGCAACAATGTGGATGCAAAATTAGCAAAAAATCAAAGGATTTTCAAAATACCCGAAAGAATCTTTTTTATCCAATTGATAATTGGCACGCGTTTAAGGTAAAGCAATGCAGCCACACCGATTAAAGCAATATAAAAGATGTATCGCCATCGGTATGGGTCGGGGGTCGGTTTCTGCTGCTTTTCCGTGTTTGTTTCATTCTTCAACACGGTGACGGCATTTTCAGATTCTTTGCTTTCGCTCGATTCCTTGCTTTCCCCCTTTTGCTCAACATCGGTTTCAATCACCGTTTGTTTTATGGACTTGACCACGCCTTGCACCTTACCGATATTGTCCAAATCAACACTTGCCATTGGCTTGGGTGTCGGTTGTGGTTCGGTTGGCTTTGGTTCGTCTGCAACCTTTTTACCCGAATCCTTGGCAAGTTCGCCTTGCGGCTGCTCGATTGTGGTTGGCGGGTAAAACTCAATTTCGGTGATTGTAACTTTCCCATGTTCCGTCCGGGTCGTGTCCACAACTTTTTCGGTCTGCTCTGTTACTTCCTTGACAACTGCCGTGCTGTCAAGTTGCGATTCCTTGGCTTTTGTCGCCTTTCGTGTCGCGCTGCATGAAGCAAGCAACACAAGCCCCAACACAAGTGCTAAAACCTTTTTCATACATCAAATGCTTTTAATGTCATTCAATCGGTTCAACCAGCCTTTCAAGAAACGCTTGTTGGTGTGCTTCATCAACTCGCTTTCGGTCGCCTTGCGCCCGATTTTCTTTTCATATTTGGCAATGCTTGTCCGGGTTATGTCATTGAAGAAATCAACACGTGCTTGGAATATCGCTTCAAACAATTGGTCAGGGTCTGCAAAATTCACCGCCGACAATGTTTTGTTTCCGACAATGCCATCATCTTTGACACCAAGCAATCTTTGGGGTATGACAATGCCGTGTTTGCCCGAACCCCAAACCCAATCGACCAAGATGTTTGCTACCTTTTGCGATTGTATTTGGTCGGCTTTCCACCTATCCCAATAATGCGGTTTCAATACCCGGTTCTTCACGTCCGTATCTGTAAGCAATTTCAAGTCCTTAACGTCAATATCATTGTCGCCGTCCTTGTCATAACCTACATTTCGCCAAGTCGCGATTGTAACACCTTTGTTTGTTGCGCCCCCTGCATCTGCCGGGTCATTCACAAAACCGCCCTCCCATTTCAGGATGAACGGCAATAATATATCAATGTTTGCCATCTACCTTAGATAATAATGTTGCTATTTGAATACCACTACAACGTATGTTCTTTCCTACAAGCTGCTTATCCATGCTTTTTTCACCGCAAAAAGAGAATCCCAATATGCCAATCGGCTTTTCACCGTCAAACAAAGTGAGCAATGCGATTTCGTTTATATTGTTTGACTTCATCTTGTAGTACAACCGTTCATCAATTTCTTTAACCTTGTCAATGCCGCCATAAAAGAAACCGTCCTCTAAAACCCTTACAATCAACTTGTATTTTGACAAGCTGAAATCGGAATAATCTTCATCAACATTCATAATACCATCCCGGACTTCTTCGATTCTCATTGAGCCGAACAAGAACGGCAACCCGGTTGCAAGGTTTTTACTGCCATTATGAAATTCGATAAGCCAAGTTCTGTCGGCATTTGCCGTGAATATTGCCTTTGACAAAATCCGCCGAATCTGTGAATCCGCTTCCAACCTTGAAGATACCAACTTGTCGTGCTGCTCTGTCTGTATATTAGTAACACGTTCAATCAAGTACTTGGGATTCAATGCGAAGAAAACGACATAACCAGCCACAAGCAAGATAAACAAGCCTTTCAGGATGGAAAAGAATCCGTATTTCTTTTGCAGATTGAGCAACTTTTGAAGCCACCCAATCCCTTTGTCCAACTGTTCCATAATCAAGTGAATTGAAAACATTTCCCGACCTTGACAATCGTTGTGTCCATTGGGTACAATTGCAACGGTGGCAAGCCTTGTTCACTCCTTTTCTTGTTCACAACGGGCAAGTTGCTTTCGGCTTTCTGAATTGCCGAAATCAAAATGTCCGACCCGGTAAAACAAGAACGTCTTTCCCCAACGGGTGTCCCGTCGGGGTTCTTTGTGTAGCAATCACCGTCTTTGTCGGATGATTCATTGAAAGTCGCAAGCACCACTTGCATTTGCATTCTCAACCCGGACGCATTCTTTCCCGGATATTTGGTTGGCTGAATGATTGTCTTTTCAATCAGGATTCGGCGACCGAATAAATCTTCAATTTCGATTCCTTTGCCAATCACCACGTCCGATTCAATCCCAAGTTCACAAAATTTTGCCATTGGTCTTTAATGTTTAATTTTACAATGTGTTTAACAATAATGCGTTCAAATCTTCCGTAAACTGCAAGTATTCCTTGTATTCGGCAACCGCATTATCATTGACTGAAACGCCAAGGATATGTTTGTTGTAAGAGTTTACAAGGTCAAATTCTGCCGTTTCGTCAAGAACGGAACGAATGATTACCCTTTTTAAGTTCGCCTTTGTCGGCTTGTCGAATGTGCGCACTTCATAACACTTCCAACCGACTTGAACTTCTTTTTCCTTACCTTCAGGAATGCCCGTTTCGGGTTCAATGTTGAAACGGTACAAGAAAGAACCGTCGTTGTCCTTTTCCAAAACGGCGGGTTTGCCATGCGCCATGTCATAATGCGCATTTGCTTCGATTGAATTTAATTTCATACGGGAATGTTTTTGAAAGTTTCTTCATTAAATTGATTGAATTACAGTATTTGCACCATCCCCACCAACTGCAAATCTGCTGTTTGTACACCTCTTTTGTCGGGGCAATCTTGCGTTTGTTCAACTTTGCCACCCGGCGACAAAGTTTCTGTTTGATTGATTTCCGCAAAACGGTGTGGGAATGGTAAAATACATAGCCCAAGAAGTCAATCCCCCTTGAATCAACGGGAAAGACTTGGTAATTGCGTTTGACTTTAAGTTTCAAGCCACGCAAGTAAGCCCGGATTTCGTGCAACAATCCGTGCAAAATATCCTTGTTGTGTGCAAGAATCACAATATCATCGGCATAACGCCAATAATGCTTCACCCTCTTTTCCTCTTTCAACCAATGGTCAAAATATGCCAAGAAAAGGTTGGCAAAGTATTGGGAAAGATAATTGCCGATTGGCACACCCTCAACGGAATCTATAATTTCATCAAGCAATGCCAAAAGGCGGTTATCTTTTATTTTGCGCCTGACCACCTGTTTCAACAACTCATGGTCAATGGACGGGTAAAACTTGCGGACATCTATTTTAAGGCAATACCGCGTGCCATCCGGGTCTTGCTTCAATGCGTGCCTTAAATCCTTGGCGCATTTATGGATTCCACGGTTCTTGATACAAGAATACGTGTTCTTGTTGAACAATGATACCCAAATGGGTTCAAGTACGTTCATTATCGCGTGGTGCAAGATTCGGTCGGGATAATATGGCAACCGATAAATAAGACGTTCCTTGGGTTCGTAAATCGTGAAAATGTGATACTTGGATGTTTTGAACGTACCGTTTTTCAAACTTTCGTGCAATGCAAGCAAATTGGCATCACGGTTTTTGTCATGAATCATAACACCATAAGAACGCAACTTGCCTTTCCTCGCTTTTTCATCTGCAAGGCGCAAGTTTTCAAGTGAAATCACACGTTCATATAAATTTCCAATTCGTTTCATTGTTTTACAATAACACAAGTTTGCTTGTATATTAGGATTCTTCGGGTGTTATCCCTACCAAAACCGTTTTACCTATTTCATTTTTTGCCGTTGGATTGCTCCAACTCATTCAACCCCGGTCGGGTCGTTTTTGTGGCAAGGTTTCCGATATGCAACTATATTTTTACAAGCATAGCTGAGAACCGATATTCGCATTCGCATTCGTAGCCGTATTATTCGTATTCGCATACACGAACCCTGCATTCGCACCATTATTCGCATTACCGCCGAACAAAACGCCACGACATCGGACAACCTTTTATTTCTTCATTCAATCATCAAGCATCATTTCAATCATCATGTTACATTTTATGCCGCTTCTTCGATTTGCGGGAAAAAGCAAAGCCGAGAACCGAAATTCGCAGACGCAGACGTAGCCGTATAATGCGTAGACGCATACACGAACCCCGCACCCGAACCATGATACGCATGACCGCCGAACAAAACGCCACGTTCCGAAACTCCACTTGCCGGAATGCTTGTGTAGAAGTAATCACAAAAATACGTTGTAGAACCCGCACCGACTTCAAGGGGCATAATCTCGCCATCCTCACCAAGTATCAATATCTTTACATAGCCCTCTTTTCGTGGTAAATTTCCGCGCAACTTATAGTTGGCTACACCCGAACTTGTGAAACTTGCCGGGTCGTCGCAAACATAAAATTCAGATAATCCGCCGTTGGCTTCCGATTGAATCAGACATTTACAACCGTCCGTCCATTTCCATGTATGCCCGAAAGGATTTTCCACACCTCGATAAGACGGGACATTTACTTTGGTTTCCACACCGGGGTCGTATTCATTGGGCATCGTGTATTCAACAACTCCCGAATGATTACCAAGTCTGTTGGTTGTGCCACAAGGAACAACGGGGTAATAGCCATTAAAATTGCTCCACTTTGTACTATTCAAGGTTGTAACACCTAAACTTAATCCGCCTTGGTGATAACCGTTTTCGTCAAGTTCGGCATCAAATGCAGCCTGTGAATTGAAATTGGCATATTCAACGGCAAACAACCACCACAACTTGCGGTGTGTATGATACAAGTTGCAATTCCATTCGGTTGAACCTCTCTTTCGTGCGTATGCCCGAAAGTTGGTCAATGATATTGACGTTGCGGGCATACCAAGTTGCGTTTTGTATGTGCCATCACGTGAAGCATCATTGTTGCCACCTCTGTAATCAACATCGGTTGAACATACGGCTGCAAGGGTATTTGTTGAACGCTGAACGGTCGCTTCAATGGCTGAAACATAGTCTTTGCGCCAAAGATGAAAACCGGGCAATGGTTGTGTTGATTGTAAATGCCGACATTTGTTGCCGCCCATTTCAAAACGTACATACATATTAGGTAGTTCAACCATATATTGTCCGTCCTTGCCCGTCAAATCTGCCGCCGCGCCGTTATCACGTTTGGTTGAATCATTTGCGTGCAAATAATAATTTACCTTGCCATCATCTTTCAAGATGCAACGGCGCATCAATGATTGCAACGGCAATTCCTTGTGCAATTCCATCTTGCCTATTCGTGTCGGCTTTGGATTTGAAACGGTAATGTCCCATTCAATGCCGTAATAATAATCATAGGCGAATTGTGGCTTCGTGCCACCTACTCCGATAAGTAAACCCATATCAATAGCCCCATTTTAAGTTAATACCTGACAATGAAGTTTGCTTCACCGTCTTTACAATCTCGGGATTCCAACCGCATTCAAATTGCGTTTCTATGAAATCGCCATCACTCATCCCGGCAAGCTGCACCGACAAAAACACGGGCTGCGTGCCGTCATTTTTGATGTTGAAACTTTGACCGTCCGGCAATGAAAAGTTCTTCATTGTCAATTGGTCAATGATTCCCATCTTTCCTATTTGGGCGGAAACGTGTTCGCCACTTCTTGTTTCACTCATAATTGAAAGGTTTGAATACAAAATTACATCTTTAATGTATTACTATAACATAAAGTGGATAAGTCAAGAATAACTTTCGCCCAACAAGGATTCAAGACGGTTGATTTCATCCCGTATGGATTGCCTTTCGGTGTGCAATTCTTGTATGTCATAAGGCAATGCCTTACCCACCAACGAACATTCATAACACTTCATAACCTTATAGTCAGATTCTGAAAGTTGTTCTTTCAATTCGCTTATTTGTGCTTGTATGGCTTCGGGGTTGGTCTTGATTTCCCAAGATTGAACCACTTTGCCATCAATTATTTTGCATGAATCAACCGCAATTTGCCCGGATTTAACTTGCGGTTGTTCACTTGTGACAAAATCAAGAAACCCGGATTCCCTTAATTCTGTCATTCTTGAACCGTTGCTTGGTGAACAAAACACCACGTCAACCATTCCATTATCTTGTATTTTTGCTAATTCCATGATTTATGTTTTTATGTCCTATACTGTACAATGTAATAATCACCCGCGTATGCACGCAATACCACACTATCCCCTTGCGCCATATCTATCCATCCATTTCCACCATTAGGACGGTTTGCATTGTTATCAACTAAATGCCCACCCTCTACGCCCGACAATCTAATTCTATTCCCATTGCCAAGCCATGAAACTTGTATATGCAACACAAAGGTTCTACTGCCCCCCATATCATTCCAAATTGGCGCAAGTTTTGGTAAGCACACGTTTCTGTATGACGAACCTATGGAAGTGAATACATAGGAATGTGTTAAATAGATGTGCGTTTCTATTGCATCGGTATATGCTTCACCGATATATCCATTTTCAAAGACGGCAAGTTTCCCATTTATAAATTGATTTCCAAAAACGGCAAGTGCCTTTGGCTTGTACCATACTTCATTGTTTTCACTGTAACCATCCCTATGTATTTCAACGGTCGTACCCATGCCACCCGACAATTCAAATAAAGCATTGTATGGATAACCTAAAGAATTTAAACAACCTACAAGGGTGCGTTGACTACCATTATAAAAGCGAATAAAGTTGTTCAATAATGCAAGCCCACGTGTTGTGTCTTGTTCAGATGATGAACCATAACCGATTTGCCCCTGTTGAATCTTGAAGCCACCTATATACCCGGATATTGCATTTATGACACCCTCAACCGTTGCTTTGGTCATAACAACCGAACCATCTTGCATCACACGGTAAGGCGCGGTTGCCCTGTTTTCAAAAGAAGCACCAGCCCAAAAGCGAATAGAGTTTGCCGCCGTTCCTTGCCCTGTCATACCCGCAAGGATGCTTTTATTGTCACCTGCAACTTGAATCGTGCCGGACGTAACCAACCCCCCATCAATAACGGTTTTAGTATTGTCATAATCAACCGCAACAACCCAATCATTTATATTGTACGATTGTCCTTGTACCTTTTTTGTTTGGCATCGGCGCAAATCCTTACCATTTACCCATAAATCACCGACATCATAAGGTGGATAAGGTGTTGTCACAAATACACGTCTTTTGCCATCGGCGGTATCTTGGGCATTGCTTGCGGCTTCGTATGCGTCAATTGCTTTTTGGTCTTCGATATTCACCCAAGAATAAGAACTTGAATAACGCTTCAATTTTTTCTGTGTTGAGTGATACCACATATCACCAACGTGTTTTGCTTTCACCGTGGTTGTTGTCCAACTTGAAGCCGGGTCGGTTGTCTGAAACCATGTTTCAATCTTTCCGTCAATCTGTTTGGTCAAGTCGGTAATCGCATTGTTGTACGTGCCGTTGATAAATGTGTTCAATGCCGTGTTGTCGGTGTATTTGCTTGCCTTTTCCCAATCGCTTGACGTGTAAGAACCCGTTGCCCGTGAAGTCTTACAACGCATAATATCACCGCTGCCGCCTTGAACCCATAAATCACCTACTTCATAAGGGGTATAAGGTGTGGATGTGAAAATTCTTCGTTTTGTTTTTGCAAGTGCAAGTGCATCATTTGCAAGTGCAAGTGCTTGTGCAACTTCTGAATCTTGAAGAACTTGCCAAGAATAAACCGAACCGTTCTTTATAAATCGGAATACTTTACCGCTTTCCGTATTATAAAACAAGTCGCCCAAATGATTTTCTTTCATTTGGTTGGTTGTCCAATCCTTTGCCGGGGCATTGGTCAATGTAGGGTCGTAGGTTTCAAAGAATTGTTCAATCTGTCCATCCAACTGTGATTGTATTTCCGAAAGAATGCCGGGCAATGTGTTGTTTATGAAATCTTTGTTTTCCAATGATTCTTTTCCTAATTCTTCAAGGGTCTTTTCTTGCCCATTGGAAGAAAACACAATACGCCCGCCAATTTCGGAATTGTCCAAATCAAAATAGGTTGTACCGTCTGCCGATTCAATACGCCCGGTTTTGATGAAACGACCGTTCACCATTGTAAAACCATACGTCAAAGCCAAAGAACGAACATTCAATTCGGGGTCAATACTTGATAACGTACCGACCAAGAAATGATAATAATTCACATCATCTTCAACCTTGATTTGGCTTGTGGTGAATATGAATACCCCGGCATTGCCGTTTCTTTCACACTTTGCATAAAGATAATATGCCCTGTCGTTCCCGGTCAATGTCGTTTGACCGTCTGCCATCACCCATGACACCGCCGATTCTTCTTTGATAGTGTAGTGTGTCAAAACACCGCCTTGCCACTTCACCAATCTTGGATTGCCATTGTAATTCGGTTGGAACACCGTGTTAATCAATCCGAATTGCATTGATTTTGCACCTACCGACAAGGCAAGGGTATCAATTGAACCCGGCTTTATCTTGTCGGTATAATAATCGCCGTCGGGGTCAAATACCATGTTCAACACTTCACGACTTGACCGCCAATTTGCACGGGCGCGGGTGGGGTCTTTCAGGCTGTTAATGGTAACAATCTTGTCAAGTTCCACCAAGTCCGAAATCACGCGGTTGGTAATGGTTGCGTTGGTTGTAATGTCCGAAATGGTCAATGTGTAATCGTAGGGGTCAAGGATATTTCGCACAAAGGATTTTATGCGAATAGCCTTATCCACGTCAATATCGGCATCAACAACGTGCAAGAAATCACCGGGGGCAAAGAAATTCGTTACCGAATCATTTGTTCCAACCAACTTTTCCAAGAAAGCCTTGGTAACGCTCAACCCATATTGAACTTTGGGTTGGCAATTTTGGTCGTAATACTTGTTTCCTACTTCCGCCAATTTTGCTTCGGCTTCCGCTTCAATATCACTTGGATAAGCAACATCAAGAATCTTGTATTCATTGCCCACTCCGAATTGGAATGCTATTGATGTTTCGGATGGGAACACATCGCCCCGGTCATCGGTTGTCTTTAATAACGTGAACTCGTGCGTTGCATGGTCGTAACTCTTTACCTCAAAATCATATCCGGCAAGATTGCCCGTGTTGAAATGAATCTTTGCCGAAACACCATTGATAAGATACAATGTTTCACCGCTTGCATTGGTTGCGTTCAAGTCAAACGGAAACTTCTTGTCTATGAAGCTGAATGTATCAACCACGGATTCAACCGAACCCGTGAATGTGGGTTTTACATCATCAAAATTCTTTCGCCCCTCAAATATGCCATATTTTGCTATCATTTCGGGCTTTTCAATATATGATTGCCCCTTAGTCTTACCCGGCAAACAAAGACGGTCGGCACGATATTTTGAAGTAATGTTTTCGGTCGAACCATATACTTTCAACCGGGTAACAATGTTTGATGAAGAAACATTTTCCCGGTGCAAGTCATACAAGCCACGCCCCTTGCCATATTCAAACGTGAACGGCAATGTTTGTCCGACACGTTCATAAAGATTGACCGTGTAAACCCCATTGGATTGTACAATTTCAAATTCAACATTGAAGTTGGATTGATTGCAAAGGTTTTGCAATACCGACAAGCAATTGTCAGATTCACTGAATGTCAAAGTCTTATCGCCAATAGTATCAGGACAAGCCCCCAATTTCCATTTACCCGGAAACACACGGTTTGCGTTGGCAATAAGAACCATCATAAAGCGGTGCAAATTACCCGTCAATGTGTCGCCTTGCACATCCTGCAATTCATTGGTGGTCGTATCAACGGTCAAGTCGTATGTAATGCGGAACAAGTCATATTGCACACCCTCGAATTGCAAGGTGTATTGGAATTGGTGCATTCCTGTTTTCTTGACTGACGGCAAGCGGTTCAACTTGTAATCGCGTCCAAACACGGTGATTTTATCGCCAATGTTATACGTTTGAGGAAAAGGCGATTCAATGGTAATGTCCACCGTATCTTCCGCATTCAAGCCCCAATTCTGTTTTGCCGACGTTATCCCGGTCGCCGTGCGCCGATTCTGCATTGGCACACGGTTTCCGTTAGGCTGTGTAATGATTATATTCGCTCCCATACAATAATAGCATTTGTTTCAAATGAAGAAATTTCATCAATGCACCCGGTTACGACCGGGAAATAATCTCCATTGACATCATAGTTGTGTGTAATCTTGACGGCATCACCGCTTATGTCATAATCCACTGAACCATCCCCCCAATAAATGTTCACATACTTGGAACTTGTCAAAGTAATGGTGCAAGCCTTAGTCGCATCGTTGATGCGAATGTGCTTCAATACTCTTTTGACGGGTTCGGGTTCAATCAACTTCAACTTGAATGTGCCAACCATCAGTTCATCGCTCCATTCCTTTGATATTTCAATGGCATCTTTACAATACACTTCATAAATCAAAGGTTTCACGGGGTGAACGTCAATGACAAGGCGGTTTGTTCCTTTCTTGTCAAACTGCTGCTCAAAAGTGGTAATCTTCTTGATAAAGTCCATCTTGGATTCAGCTTTGACAAAGCAAGACAATGTGATTTCCCTTGATTCATAGAATTTATGTGATAAATCAACGCTTTCACCGTGGTAATTATCCCAATTCAATGTCGCGGGGGCTTTCATTTTCGGGCGGTTCATTACACCGTCCGAACCCGACACAAATACGCCATATTCCTTGAAGTTCACACCATCCAACAAATAGGCTTGTTGCTTGCTTGTGGACAATTCATTGATAAGTTCATTTTGCGATAAGGCGACATTGTAAATCTTGACATCATCAAGCAATCCAAAGCCGTATTCACCACCGTAATAGTCTTGGCACAAAGACACGCCAAGCAAAGTACTTGATTTGGTCAAGGTCTTTACCAATGATGAATTGACATAAAAGTTGAATGATGCACCACGCCTTGTTATTGCAAAAGAATACCAAGAACCGGGGGTTGCCTCAATAGGAATTTCAATGAAATTTTCAAGTCCCGAAAAATTAAGCAACCAAATCATCTTTTGAGGTGAACCACATTCAATTTCCCGACCTTGCACCCACATCATAATTGAGAAATCAACATTCATGGTGGGTAACACTGATTTGGACACATCGCAAGTGTCCGACCCACCAAACGAAATTGCATTGCCGTCCTTTCCGGTAACGAATGTTGCACCGTTCACAACTCCGTCTGCACGGGTTTGGCTATAATCAAAAGCAACCAAAGAACCGTTGCTTTCGTCAAAAGGCATTTGGAAAATAATATTATTCGCATCCATATTCAATAAGTCTTTTTATGTTTTACCCGTATTTTTATAACGGCATCATTTGTTGCATATCTGTTTATTGAACCGCCATGATGGTTCACACAAACCTTTGCCCGGTTGCTTGCATAAACACTTATAACGGCATCATCGTAAATGTCAATCATAACAAAGGCATTATCTTTGGCAACCACATTCAATTCTGAATTATGTTTGACGAAGATTTCACAAACTTCATATCCTTTTACTTCAATGCGTCCGCAAGTCTTTCCCAAACACACGCATTTGGGCATATTTTCAACTTTTATATCATCATCAAGGAAAACCCCTTGTTTTTCCATAACTCCTTTAAAATGCTCCCTTATGAAGTCGTTTTGGGGGTAATCATTGGCAAGGCAAAAATCAATGCCTTTCAAGTACATTTCCACCATTGCTTCTTTGTTTTGCAAATTCAGCAACTCATTATGCCAAGGTGTGCATATTCCTTTGGCTTTTGCTTGCCGGGCAAGTTCTTTTGATAGTTTCATACATTACTTGTTTTATAGTGAAACATTTTTGTTTATGATAAACCTTGCGACCTTAAAGAATCACCTGTTGAATTGCGTTCAAGTATGGTGATAATTCTTTCGATTCTTGCCAAATAACGGTTGTATGCCGTGTTTTGGGCAATGGTGTTCAAGGCTTGCAATGATTGACGTAAAATTGCCGTTGATTCAAGTTGGTTGATACGGATTGCATTCATTTGTCCGGCAACAATACTTGCGGTTTCTTCTGAAACACCCTTGACCGCCCCCGTCAAAGAATCATCTGCTTCTTCAACATTTAAGTCCTTAAATAAATCCTTGTAAATGCCCAAGGCTTGTTCATAATTGTTGGCGGCTGCTTGAACCTTGGCTTTGAATGCTGCAATTTCATCATCTGTCAAGCCATCAAAAACAAAAGTGTCGCCATTCCACCAACCCATTGAATTTTCCAATTGGTCAAGTGCGCCTTGAAGCTGTTGTTCCAAGAATTTCTTTTTCAATTGGTTTACAATCAAGTTTTGCAAAACCTGATTCACGGTTTCTTCAAAAGCCTTAGCCGAATCTTCACCAGCCTTGAAAGCGGTTGCCAAGTTATCCGCCAATTGGGTTGCAAAGTCTTTTGCGTTGGTTTGTAACAAGTCATTTGAAATTTCATCGTACATATCCGCAATTTGGCGTTCCAATTCGGCATATTGTTCTTTAAATTCATCAACCCTGCCCCAATCCGTCTTTTTCTTTGAAATTTCAGCTTCCCAAGATTGACGCAAATGTTCTTGTTGCTCTTTCATGTTGCGAATTGCGGCTTGTTGATTCTTGTACACTTCACCGCCCAACGCCTTATCAATTGCCCATGAAAGTTGTGTATAAGCCTTTTCAAGTTTGGAAATGGCTTCTTGGTGCTTCCTGATTTGCTTTTCTGCTTTTCTGTCTTTGAAGTTAAACAAGTCAAATGCAGACGATAATATACCGATTGAGCCTTGAATGATGGACAACGGATTGCCCGTTGCGATACCTGTTGCAATCTGGCTTGCCCCATCTATAATTCCGCCAATATCATTCATTATCGCTTGGGTTTCTTCGTCCATTGTAATGCCCATCTTTCCCATCCCGGACGTTACGGCATCAAGCGTGCCGCCTACAAGGTCAATTGCACCACTTGCACTTTCAAACATATTGGTCAAAGCCTTTTTCTTGCTCTCATCATCCGCTGCTTTCCCATAATCCTTGATTGATGAAATAAGTGCTTTAAATGGGTTGCGCTCCTGAATTTCATCTTTCATTTTTCCGATTTTGTCTTTCAATGTTTCAAGGTCTTTCGGGTCAAACTCAATTCCAAGGTATGCACCATCAAGATTGTTGACTTTATCAATCAATTCTTGAAGTTTCCGTGTACTTATTTCGTCAAGGTCGCCAAACATCAATTCCCAATCCGGGTGTGCCTGTAACTCATCAAGGGCAAATTTAGAAAGGGCTTCTGCTTGTGCTTTATTCAAGGCTTCAACCATTTCAGAATTGCCTACCGCTTGCGCGGCTTTGCGCTTTTCCTCATATTCATCAATGATTGCTTGTTTCTTCTGCTCAAACGTGCCATATTCTGACAACATCGCATCATAATCAATTCCACCAATACCGTTCACATCATTGGTGTATTTGTTTTTGCGGTTCTGTATTGCCGCATCTATTTGGGTACGTTCCGCATCCGTGGTGGCTTGTTCTCTTTGTCGCATAAGCAAGGCGACATCATTGTTGAATTGTTCTTCAAGACGGCGTTTTTGTTCAACGTATGAAGCATATTCAACCAACAATGCTTCGGTTTCCTCTTTCAATTGCTCTTGCGTGTTCTTTTCGGCTTCATTAAGGGATTCGGCTTTTGCATTGTCCACTTCCGTTCCATCATTCGCCAATTCTTTGCGTTTCTGCTCAATGATTTTGAGCATTTCAAGGGTTGTTTTTGCGTTGGTCAATTGTTCATTCAATTCATTGTTGAATGCTTCCAAAACCGTTGCTTTCGTTTCTTCTGCAATGGCATCATTGAGTTGTCGCAATTGCTTGTTTTGTGCCTTGGTTCGATTGGCAACATCAACCGCCAAAATTTGGTCACGTTGGTTCTTCAAATAGTCAATATATGTTGCACCCTCACCAAGCAACTTTTCAAATTCCTTGTGCGCTGATTGAACCAATATGGCATCACCCGAATTTACCCACTTGTTGAATCGTTGGTATTCGGTTTTATACTTGTTCAATTTTTCCAAGAATGGGTCTTTATTGGTTTGGCTTCCAGACTTGTTCGTTTTCTTGCCTGTAATTGCATCGGCTTTTTTCTGCAACTCCTGAATATCTTTCAAGGACTTTTTGTAATCATCATTATTGGTAAGGTGTTTCAAGGCTTCTTGTTTCACTTGAATGGCTTGTTCAATAGCCCCCAATGTTCCATCCGCATACGTTTGTGAAGCATCAATTCCGGCTTGTTTCATCAAATTGAAGCCGTTGGATTCTGCTTTGGCTGCATCGGTAAATCCTTGGGTGATTTCTGTGTGCAATGCTTCAATACTTGCTTTTACCTTTGCCTTTTCTTCATTAGGAACAACATAAGTTTCTGTTGTCCAATATGCGCCCATTCCTGCACCATGTTTAATTGAACGCGTTTTGGTTACATTATCCGGCATCGCATTGTATGCTTGTTCCTTTTCTATCAAAGTTTTCACCTTTTCTTGGGCTTGTTGAACAAGAATCATTGCTTTGGCTTTTTCAATTTGAGCATTGATGAATGCTTGCTTATTATTGATAAGTAGATTTTCGGCATCTGTAACCCCATTGATTGATACCCCCAAATCATCAAAAGCCTTTTTGTTGGCTTCAACAAACTTTTTCTTGGCTTCCATATCATCACCAAGGGCATTCCATTTTACCGATAATTCTTCAATTGATGCAATAGGCTTGTAAGCATTTTCCGCAACGGATTTATACCATTCTTCTTGTGCTTTCTTGGCTTCATTCGCTTTACCGACAAAGTGGGAAACAAGTGCTATCAACGCCGAGATTCCTGCAAGAATCCAACCGAATACCGGGATTGACTTAATCGCCGCGCCGACCATTCGGAATGCTCCTGCAAGACCTATGTTTGCAACCGTTCCGGTGGTTGCCGCTACTGCTTGCGCTCCCGTTGCAGCGGTGTTTGTCCCTTGCGCCACCGTGTTTGCTCCTTGTGCGGTGGTATTTGCTTGGGTTGCTGCTGTGTGTGCAGCTTCTGCCGCCGTATTCGCAATGGTTGCGGTTGTATCTGCTACCGTTGCGGAGGTTGATGCAACTTGTTCACCACGCCCGATTGCCAACAACTTGTTCCACCACTCTTTCAAGCCGTTAATGGTTACAAGCTGAAATGCAGAATCTTTGTTTAAAGTTTGCGCCACCTGTTGTAGTCCAATGGTGATTGACATCAAGGACTGAACTTTCAACATTATCTTTTGTAAATTCTCATTTTCTCCGGCAAACAATGATATTGCACCTTGGGCGGCTGTAAATCCACCTACAACACCCGACAATCCTTGTATCATGCCTTGGAATTGGGCTTCATCATTGGCAAGAACACTTCCTTGTGCTTGAATATCCCCTTGAATATCCATTAAACGCCCAAGTTCTTCTTCCAATTCCTTATAAGCGGCACTTTGTTCATCTACACCATCGGCAATCAATGACGCCATTTCTTCTTTTAGGTCACGAATACGGGTGCGCAAAGAAACATGGGATTGTGCCGTTTTATCTGCTTGCTTGGCTACTTCTTCCAACTTGCCCGCTTCATCTTCAAGGGCATCCGATTGTTCACGCAATTCATTCAAAAGTTGCTGACGAACCGTAATTTCACCTTTGATTGCACTTGCCCGGTCTTTCAATACCCGGTAATCATCATCATGCCCGGACATGAAAGCATCACTCGCGGCTTTACTTAAACGGTCGTATTCTTCACTTAGACTTGCAATTTCCCTTTCATGTTCTTCACAAGCTGCGCCGATTTGCCCCAAGGTGGTACGGATTTGGTCAAACGACATCGCACACCGTACATTGGTTGATTGTAAGTTGTTCAATTCAACCGTCAATGCGGTAAGGGCTTTCTTTTCCGCATTAAGTTCTTGCTTTACCGCAATGGCTTCACTCATCAAGATTTCTTGTGCATCACCGGGTTCAATTGCATTTATCTTTGCATTCAAATCCGAATATTTGTTTTCCAAATCCTGAACAACCTTGCGTTGAATCTCAATACATTCAACCATTTCTTGTGTGGTTCTGTCCATCACATCACCACTACCAACAACGGCATCGGAAAAGCCTTGCACCCGTCGCAAGGTTTCATCTATCGCCATATTTAGTTGGTCATTGTCCATTATGGACTTGAAAGACAATGCCCCACCGTCAATTTCTGCCATATTACATTAAACTATTTACGTAATTCAAAATTTGCTCACTGTTGTTTTCCGTCAATTCGATTTCTTCAACCCCGGTGTCATTGTTCATGTCATAACTTGGGGCATCAATCATCATACGTTGGACAACCGACCATGCAATGCCGTGTAACAGATAGTCATAAGTCCAGCCGAAATGTTGGCATATAGCCCCTCGGCGACCGTATGGACTGTTTAGACCTCGTTGTTTTCCTCTATCCGAATCGGCATTGTGGTTCTTTCTTGTTGCATCAATCGAATAGAGTTCATAAAATCCCCAAGATTGCACATAGCATTCACAAGGACATAAAGTTTGTACAAAACGGATGGTTTGATTTTACGGGCGAACAATGAAGTCAATTTTTCAAGACGTTTGGTATCTTCAATCCACCGTGTACCACCTTTTCCATGTATCGGAATCAACCTATCTTCACCAAGTACGGCAATAGCAATTATTCTTGCGCATCGAATGGAATGCTTATGTGCAAGCCCCCTTGCACGTTTCATGGAATCATCTGATTTCATCAATGATTCATCAATAGTCAATTCAATTGTTTCTGCTGAAATACGGTCAAGTGTTGAAAGGGTCAATTCGTCAATTCTGAACGTGCGTGTAACTTCATTGGGAACATATCTTTTGACAAGCCCAAAGAACTTCTTTTGCACTTCAAATTCAGTGTCTTTAATCTCAAATGATACACCTTTACCAATAAGGGTGTTAAGTTCATCCCTTTCTTGTTCAAGTTTCTTTTTATCGTCTGTCATATCACATCATTATAAAAATTAAGCCCCGGAAACATACAATTGTATTCCGGGGCTTGGGGTATATGCCCCGTTTATTTTAGGCTTTAGGCACACCGCGTAATGCCTTGCCCGTAGTTACCGCCAGTGGTGTTACCGTGAAATCAACAAGGAAAATACCTTTTGCAGACATATCCGCGTTGATAACTGCTTCAATATCACCATTAGGTATTTCAAAGTCAAGCCCTTGTTCAGTAATTACCTTAATGGCTTTGTTAGCCACAACTTCATTACCATCATAGCCCCACTTCGTTGTTTCCACCTTTTCACCACCTACATAGTTCACAAGGTCGTCAACATTAGCATCCATAATGCTAAATGTTAACTTAGGCATCTTGCGTGCCTTTTTGCGAACTTCCGGGGCGGCTTTACCTTCTTCAAAATGTTCCGTTACATCGGACGCATCTTGTGACATCTTGCAAGTGTCCTTATAGGTCTTGCCAATCTTTGCCAATTCAGACGGCATCTTACCATCTGCCCCGGCTGCACCAACTTGGATTTCACAAAGTCCAAGCGTAATCAATGATGTTCTTTGTACTGCCATAACATTTAATCAATTTGAATATTCCAATCAATGCGAATGTTGATGAAGTGTTGCTTCGTACTTGGTTCATACATAATCGTCATATTACCGGGCGTTATGGTCAATCCACCTACATTCGCTTTTCTTACGATTGCCAAGACTTCATTTGCCAAGGCTTTAAGGCGTGTGCGGTTTGCTGAAACTTGAATTTTACCTTTGATTTTTTTGCTTGTGTCGGCTGTATATATGTTGATGTTAGACGTGCCGATTTGGGGCAAGGTGTCTTGCGCCAAATCTATTGTGTTTATAACAATATCTTCATTTACTGAATTTTCGGGTCTGTCATCACCAACATAGCAACCACCCTTGATTGATGTTTTATTATCAAGCAAGGCAAATAAAATTCCATCGGTATCAAATATGGTTTTCATTCCGCTGCACGTTTTATGTTACTAATCAATTTATCTAACATTCGGGGCAATTCCCGTTCTGCAAGATGTTCGGCACTTGATAGCACGTTATATCCTTTTGCTTCAACATAGGCGGCATAATTCATTCCGGCAACCACAACAAGGGCAACACCCTTGGTTTCCTTGCCGATTTTTTCGGCAATGCTTTGTCCTGCCTTAACACCTTTTGCCGCCGCTTCACTTTCCGCACCACTTGCGGCATCAAATTGACCATGTATTGCAACGCCATCAACAAAAATTTCATATCCTGTTGACGAAAGCAAAGCCCCCGTCTGCATCATATAGCCTTTGTTGTTGCGCGCTTCAATCAAGCACATTTCACCAAGCCTTTGCAATCTTTCAATCTGCTTTTGCTCGACCATATCCAAAAAAGCATCAAAACGCTTTCTGACATCATCTTTGGTGAAGTTCGCTTTTATACCCATAATCTTGAATGCAATTGTGAGGGGTCAAAGTTCAAGCATATTCCGGCAATGCGTATGTCCGTACAATCAAGGTCGTTTGCAATAATCACCCTTGTTCCCTTGTTTACCCTTGGGCAAGTTTTGGGGCATTGAATTACAGATGTTGCCTTTTGGTATTCACCCCCGGAAACTTGATATTCCGTGCCTTTGCCGTCGGATTCCTCGCGGCACATGGATATGAATTTGCGCGACGTTTTACATTCCGTCCAATTGCCTTGCTCATCCTGTATGGATTCCACGGATTCTTCGACAAATAGGTAATGTGGATATTGCTTTACTTGTGCCATATTTACCAAATATTTGAACGGTTGCGAACTTTAGGACGTGCGACCAACACATTTTCTTTGCCCAACTCATTGCACAATGCGGCATAATACAACTTGACGGCTTCCATATTCCAAGAAATCGAATATCCACCTTCGGACACGTTTTGCAACATACCTTTCAGGATTACGGACATTCGGTTGTAAACCGCCACGTCACACGCTTTTACATCTGCTTTATCATCTGCATCAAGACCACCTTTTGCCAAGATAACATCAATATCATCTTCTACAAGGTTAAGTCCATTCAATGATTTGGTCAAATACTCTTTGTTTGTCATAACTTACTTTCTTGCAAAAGACCTTGGGACGAAACGACCGAAATCATCGCGTCCCATCGGTCAGTGTTAGTTTTTATTCCAAGAAGTTGCGTTGGTCTGCATCAACACACTTCTTCCGGCAAGATTCCAAGCCGGGAAAAGGTTTGCAATACCCTCGGTAACTTCCTGAATGGGTGATTCATTGGAATACTTCTTGACCAAAGTATGTCCGTGCATAACCTTTTCGGCAACACTACCGGGCATTTTCTTTGCGTCAATAGGCTTTTTCCAATAGGTTTTTCCAAGAACCTTGCTTTCAGAGAAAAGAATAACATCATCTTCAAACGGATTTGAAGTGTTGCGCGTTCCATCTGCAAGTTCAATCGTAATGTCTTGGTCAATTACGATAATCTGCAAACCACGGTACAATTCTTTCTTTTTGGCAAGATATGCGTTGACGGTTGCCAAATCCGGTGCATCTTGCGTACCTGTTGCGTTTTGAATGAATGAAGAACACTTCTTCAAGACTTCTTCTTGTGAAGCAAACTTTTCAAAGGTATCAACATTCATGAATGCAAATTTGTAGGTTGCACCATACAATTTCTTACCCAACTTCAAAGCTGCCGGGAAATCCTTTGTCAAAGGCTTTGCAGCCGAACCCGACGAATAAGAAGTGGTAACACCAATCTTTTGTTCCGCCGGAATCAGGTAATCGACATCATATTCGGTAACAACTGCCGCATTGTTGGAATTGGTGAACTTGACCTTGCCAAGCGAAATTTGGCGTAATGCAATCCATTCGGCACGGGCTGCAACACCATCCCAACAAAACTTGGTATCTTCCGCCCAAAATTCGACAAGTGCTTTCAAGTCGGGGTTGTTGCTCGACATTGCAACCATTATGTCGTATTCGGTCAATTCATCTTCGTTCTTTTCTTTTGAAATGGTGATTTTCGGAATATCACCTTGAATGCGTGAAATGGCTTCACGGGTCTTTCTCGGAATTGTCGCACCCCTTGCCACAAGGTCGGCGGCAATCTTCAAGCCCGATTGCGCTTCAAGCATCTTCCACGTCAGAAAGTTTGTTTCTTTCAACGGGAAAAGGGTTGGATAATAGTAATCTTTGAGGTCGTAACTACGAATTACGGCTTCCATATCCTTTTCATTCAACCCAACCATCAATGATTTCTGCATATTGGTTTACTTTTGGGGTTACACATAAACAATTGATTTCAATGCCGATTTAATGGCATTGTCCACGGCGGGGGCATTGGCTTCTTTTACCACACCGATAACCCACGCATCAACAAACAAGTTGTCGCCATGCTCAACATCATAGTTCGACCCCGCAATGGCAACCGGGGTAACTTTCAATGTCTTGTTTGCTCCACTTGATTCAAATGCACAAGTTCCGGCGGTAATCTTCGCTCCAAGCGTTGTTCCGACGGTGATAACGTCCTTGGCTGCATCGGTCTTGTCAATAGCCGTAATGGTCTGACCGTTACAAGCTGCCGTTGCGAATCGGTCGCCAACTTTGAAATGGTGTCCTTTTGCCACTTCATAAGTTGTTGCTGCTTCGGTTGCTTCGGTGATTACTTGCGCCGTCTTGCAGACCACATAAAGACCATTCGACCCCTTACCAAGGGGCGTTCCCTCAAACAATGCCGACCCACCCAAGTTTGCAACCTGAACGGTTACACCACCGGGAATGTCCGCTACACGGTGAAGAATGCACTTCACAATGCGATTGTCCTTTTTCCTTTTGATTGTCAATGACATTGTTTTGAATTTTAGAATTTGACTTAAATTTCTTTACCCTTAAACGTGGTGTTTTCGGGTTTAAGGCTTTCCACATATTCGGCAACTCCTTTTGAAATACCGCTTTCTTCCTTTTGGGAGAATAGCGGGCTTCCGCCTGAATTGCTCAAATCAGTATCAGCCTTGTTTTGATTTGCCGTTGCAATGTCCGCTTCCTTGCCTGTCAAGTATTCATTGAAATCTGCATCATCCTTGAAGTTCATCCGGGCAAAGTCTTTCAGGGTTTGAGCCTTGAAATTTTCATCCTTGCATCCATTTAACTTCTCATTCAATGCTTGAAGCCTTGTTTCGGCAATAGTCTTTGCTTCATAACCATTCAACTTTTCATTCAAAGGGGCAACCGCCGCATCAACTGCTGCTTTTACAATGGCTGCAATGTCGTCGGTGTCGGTGTCTTTCTGGTTCTTCTTACCGCCGGGTTCGGTTTTCTGAACCAAATCGAACTTCTTTTTCAGATTGGTTTCAAAGGTTTTGTTGCTTTCGGACACTTCCTTGTCCACATCGGCGCGGTAATCCTTGACAAACTCATTCACTTGCGCATCGGTGAACTTGTCCACAAGGGCTTTCGCTTCATCCTCGGTCGTGCATTGTAACGCAAGTGAACGTGCCAATGCAACAAGTCCGTCTTTTCGCACGCCTGAAAACTTTGCAATCAGTAATGCCAAAATTGTTTCTTTCATTTTCCGATAATTATAATGTTAAACAAATCAATCACAAAAGTATTATGTTTTATAGTGATACATATATAAACAAACTTGAACTTATGCTTTACTTATCCACATTTTTGCACTGCATTTGCATTTTTCTTGCCCAAAGTAGTTGTTTTATTAAATATAACGCTTATCTTTGCGGCGTGTTACTATAATACATAACAAATAATATTCGCAACAATGGAAACATCACAAGTAAAAGGTTACTTCACGAATGAAGATAAATTTATTCCAAAAGGGGAATACAAGCCAACATCAGTTGATGAATACAAAGCATCGGTTGATTTCTTGATTCTCTCATGTGGCAATCGCTATGCAATCAGCTTCAACAAACCAATTGAATTGAAATGCAATCGTTCAATCAGCCGGGCAAATTGTGGCGGTTATGTGTATTACGTTACCGACAAGGCTTTGGCACAACTGAAACAACAATATTCATGGTCGTGTGATTTTTAGTACGACTTAACTTCTAAATTTTCGCAACAATGAAACAAGAAACATTTAATCTTTTTGATGCAATCAACCGTGAGGGCATAGACAACCATATTTGGGGACTTTGCCAAGACATTGACAACACCACCGATTATTTCGGAACGGCTGAATCCATCCAACTTCAAGGGCAATTTGTTTATGTCTATCGTGAAATAGATGAAACATTTTGCTTTATCAAAGAATCCACGTGCGGCAAACCGACTTATACATTAAGCGTTGCCAACAATGAATTTATTGATTTATATAAACTCTGACATTACCCCGGGTGGGCAACCACCCCACAAATTTTCACAACAATGAATATTATACGTTCCAAAGAAACAAGGCTTTTCAATTCTCAACTTCGCATCATTGACTTAAAGGGCTACAAGTTCAACACCCCAAAGGGTATTTGTACTTTCAACAAGGGGTGGGGGCTTGCAATCTTAGGCAAAGGGTTTGTGAAATTCAAATCAGAAGAATTGCCGATTCCGTACAATCCTATTGGGGGTAAGAAAGCACTTCAATCAATTCTTGATTCAGGGGGCTTCATTCATTACAACGACATTGAATTTGTTATGCCACTTAATTAAATAATCCGGGCGGCTTTTTAGTCGCCCACAAAACATACTGATATGAAACGATATTTTGTAAACGGCATCGAAATTAGTGAGCAAGAGGCAAAAGCCATTGAACAAAAGAATCAAGAATACATGAAAAGCCCCGATTTGTCAGATTGGGCAAAATGTGAATTTATAATGGTAATCAATTCTTAATGACTATGTTAGTAAAAGAAATAAAACAAGCCCTTATCGGCAAGACAATATCATATTATGATGGTTGGTGTGGTTCAAGCAATTATTTCAAAATTGGCTATCTGAAAAAGGATGGTTCAAGTGTTCGTGTATTCCCTGAAAAGGATAAGGGTTTGGGGGTGTTTATCCCAATTTGCATAATCCCCACACTTATTGAGAAAGGGGAACATAAAGAATCTAACGAAATTGAACGGGGTTCTTTTGAAACAACGTGGAAATTACTATAACCAAACGTGTGTTACTATGAAACCAAAAGGAAATGGACTTGTGGAAATTGCCGGAGAAAGAACCGTTGAACATGGTTTTTTCTGCATCAAGTTGGTTACGTTCCTTAATGAAGAAGCCGAAATGGGAACGGAACAATATGCACAACTTTGGGAACAAAGATTTGATGAAGCCAAATCCGGGCAATGTGCTTATTCTGAGAAATGCCCGATTTATGCAAGGACAATCAAGAAAAGGGGACTTCAATTAAAATTGTTTTAATTACTATATTAAATAAAATAATTACCTTTGTATGGAAAAGACAAGTATTGAAACACTCGCAAGCCAATACGGTTTGACGGTGGATTTCGTGAAAGAACTTCACGACAAGATTGTGGACAAGGAAAACTTTGCCCGTGCGGTCAAGATGTTTAATGACGGCTTGTTGCCGTATGATATGGCGACGGGGAAAGACCCAATCAATGTTGCCGAATACCGTAAAACGGTTGCCGGGAACTTGCATGGCTTCCGGCACAATCAACAAGAAAAGGTCAAAGAAGTAATGGAACAACAAAAAAGAATTGTTGATTATTACAGTGCTTGCACAACTTTGGCATATCGGCACAAGTCAAATAAAGCCGTCAAAGATGTTGTTTTCATCAAAGACGGACATTTGGTTGCCTTTGCACGTTTTGAACCAAAGCAAGGCGGTATATATGCGGCTAACAATGAAGTAATGCCGGACTTCCATTGGCAACCGCATGAACATTTGGCACGATTGCGAAAGTTGAATAAAGCCTTTTATCGGCAAGTCAAGAAAGCAGCAGTCAATTCGCCCCGTGAATGGTTTGATTTTAATTTGAAGTGATATGGAACAATCTTTTGAAAACATCAAGGTCGGTGATATTGTCATTTTTGAAAGTGGCGGTTGGTACAATTATACTATCATTGACAAAGTTACAAGGGTTACACCGAAACAATTTGAAGTCAAATCACATCGCTTTCGCAAAAAGGACGGTTCAATGATTGGCGACAATTATAGACATTGCCGACTTGCCACGGATGAAGATATTGCAGCCCACAACAAGGAACAACAACGTATTTCTTTGCGCAATAAGGTTTCAAAGTTCTTCAAGTCGTATGATAGTGTTGATTCATTGACGATTGAAGAATTAGGTAAGATTGAAAGTATCATCAAGAATAAATTACGTGAATAATGAATGGAAACACAATATATCATGTTTGTTTCGGTGACGATAACCACCATTATTTCGGCTCGATTGCTGCCATATTCGACACGTTCACCCCGGTTGAATTGGGTGTATCAAAGTCGCGGTTGTGGGCTTACGGTATTACTGAAACAAAGCCTTATCGCAATAACAAGTGCATCATTTATAGGGGTGTGATACATCGAAAAAAAACGAATAGAAAACTACCACAAAAATGAAAATTGAACAATATTGCATTAGTCTTGGTATCAAGGATAAAAAGGATTTATCCGACAAGCAAATTGAAGAATGGGGACGATATTTAAGCCCCGGGGGTATTCTTTCTCAAATTTTTATATTAGGCACGGAATTAGATAAAAAAAATGCCGTTGCTATGTTGCGAACTGCAATCAATAACAACAAGCATTTTCAATATTCTTACATCATCAATGAAAGTGAAGAAGACGTTGAGTTAAAAGAAAAATTCAAAATATGGCTTGATTAAGGTTTTGCCATATACTTTTCAATGATTCTTCGCATATCATCATATAATTGGGGCGCAATTTCTTTGAATATAGGGTTGCCGCCCCAATAGTTTTCAGAACAATGGGCGATAAATTCGGCAAGTTGTTTATCTTGTGTCCAATACTTGACATCATGCCCCCTTGGTCGGATGAATTTATGCCCGGAAATTGCAGCTTGCAAACAATCGGTAAATGCTCCAAGTTGTTCTTCAAATTCCATTTGTAATGCTTCTTGTTCTTCGCATTTCGCAAATAATTCTTTTTTCAGCCTTTCGGCTTCGTCCATTTTGCTTATTTGCTTCAACTCTTGATATTGCTTCCAAGCATTATTCCTGAATTTATCAAAATCAGCCCCGAAATTATCAAGTTTTTCTTGAATAATCCCTTTGAGTCTTTCTCCCTCTCCTGCATTGATAACCTTTTTCCAATCGTCATAAATCTTCATCAATTCGCTTTTAGATTTAAGTGCAATTTGATGGTCAAAGGCGTGTCCAAATTCGTGATAGAACAAGCCTTTTCGATACCACGGTGATTTGGACATTCGTTGAAGATTGTCATTTTCAAAGGATATATTCACATATTTGTAAGTCGGTGAATAATGCGCACCGTTCTTTAATGCGACCAATGGAACAAAATCTTTGAGTGAATCGAAAAATTCCTTGCTTGGCAATGCTTCCATCATGCCGGGTATCTTTTTTACATAGTCTGTAAAAATGTTGTATGGCATATTGGGTGAAATGTTATCAAATCCTATTTGCTTAACTTCTTTCAATGATGCAAGTTTATAGATGTTGTAAGCCTTTTCAATTTGCACATACACTTTCTCATATCCCTTATTTACAAAATCATGTTCATTTATCGCCTTTATTGCTTCATTGTAAGCCTTGCGCCATTGAATAGGAATCTTTGTTGATGAAACACCTTTTAATTCCTGTAAATGGTCAATTGATTTAAAACAAGGTTTCGCTTGTCCGTTCATCAATGATTTATGACTTGACCAAGATTTCAATTCATAACCAAGCCATCTATCAGATTCACCATTCTTTATTTTTTCACGGGCGGAATCAATATAACCTTGGAAACGCGATTCTTTACCATAGAAATGTTCCAAGTTATCCATCAAAGTAGATAGACGTTCTGCATTTGTCGCTTTTGTCTTATCAGGCTTAAATTGCCAATCAGGGGCTTTAATTTTAAGAACATCATCGTTGGATGCTTGATTTGTTGCTATCTTACTCAACAAGTCTTGAAGTCTTTTCTTAAATACTTCTTTACCTGTAATCCAATCACGCTTATCACCTGTAACGGCGGCAATGTCGTTGAGTATTTCCGAAACATCAATATTATGTTTCCGGGCTTCTTTTATGGCTTCTGTTGCATCCGCGATATAATTCTTGTATTCCTGCATCACTGCATCAACACGACCATGTAAAACAGAAATTGCATTGACAACACCGGACGGATTGCGGTTTTGGATAGCATCATCAAGGATGAATGTATTTAAGCCCCATTCATTGCACATTGCGCGGATTGAAGATATTTGCGGCTTCAATTGGTCAAGCTGTCTTTGTATCGGGTCAATCTTCGGTTGGAGTGAAATAATATCCAACTTCAAGCCTTTGGACAATTGACCATCCTTGAAGTTGTCTTTGATAAAATAGGGGGTTGAAGCCCACTTCTTTTGTGCTTCTTCATGGTCTTTCACCCATTGCTTAAACCCGTCCGGCACATCGGTAACAAGGTTCTTGGCTTCCAACTTCTTGTATTGCGTGCCATGCAATGCGGCTTTGAGGTCGCCAAGTTCATTTTCATCAAAGGTTTCTTCATCCATCAAGATAGGCACGGCATAACACATACATTGCGGATGCCACCCCTTGAACTTGAATGTTTTCGGATAACGCCCAACCAACTTTTCACATATATCACACTTGAACAATGGTTCATGGTTGCTTCTGCGAATTTCATAACCAACGACAAAATCAAGTGATTGCCAACGCAAGAAATCACTTTCACGATAAGCCATATTGATTTCGGAACGTGTAAGGCGCATCGCATTCTTATATGAAGAACGGTAAACACCTTGTCCGGGGTGGAATGCTTTGGCGGCTTTTGACAACACAAGGTTTCCGCGCTTATCTCTTACACGGCGGAACAATCGGTTTGGCTCTTTAAGGTTTTCCCTGACATCACGGGATAATTGGGCGGCATTGCGCCCCTCGCCCAAACCCACATCAAGGGCGGATTCCAATTGTGCTTTGTATTGCCCTACATATTTCCAAACCCTTTGCGAAAGGTTCATTCCCTCAACTTTGCGTCCTTGGAATGTCTGTAACGCTTCCAAGTTGCGGTCTTGCATCTTCTTCAACCTTGCTTTGCTCAACTTGGACGTGTCCATTATTGAAGCAATGAAGCCGTCATTCTTTTCACAAGCGAACAACCATTGTTTCTTTGACCCCGTTTCAATAACCGTTATCATTCGGTCGGCAAGTTGCTTTGTTATACCTTGCATTACAGATTTAACACCGGGGTAATCATCAAAAGAAAAGGGTTTGTCGGGGTCGTATGTACCTTTTGCCACCGCCTTTGTAATCTCGGTGGTGGCACGGTCAAACAAGGCATTCACGGCTTGTGTGTATTGTTCCGTTTGCCTGTAATGTGCTGCATCGTATGATTGAATCGAAAACCGCGTTGTCTTTTGTCGCTTTGCCATTATCTCCGAATTTTGAAGTGTTCACATTGCGGGTCGTTCAAGAAACGGCAATATTTGCCATTCGTGTAATAGGGGCAACGACACATGAAAGGCTTGCCATTAGCCCCGATTTCATGCCAATCATAAGAATGGGCGCAATCTTGACAATGGTATTTCGCTTCCGCTATTTTTGTTTTATTTCGTTTTGCCATAATACATTCCTTTTGAAGTTACATACTCACCATGCTTCAATCGGTCAAATGTGCTTTTCTCAACGTGGCAACGGTGGACACCGCACGAATCAGCCACCCAAACAATCCATTGGTCGGGTACACTCTTAACCATCGGCTTTTTCAATATCACATCATAATGGGTTTGGGTATGTGCCGGGATAAACTTTTTCCCGACAACATACCCGCTTACCGGGGTTTCCTTGCAGCTTGCAAGACAAAACACCATCAACATTATAAACAAGACCTTACGCATCGCCATCCAATTGAGGTTCACCAATCATAAATGAATTTTCCACGGTTGATTGCTCTTTGATTTTCTGCATCGTCAAAGCCACATCCTTTGAAATGCCCGCTTTTTCAACCGATTCTTCTTGTGATATTACGGGCTTGTTACCATTTGCCGTTAGCCAATAATTCAAATCTTCAAGTTCATTGGTAAGCATATAAGGCACAATTTCGGGTTCAATCATTATGACTTCACAATCCTTTTCCCAAGCGGTGTTCATTTGTCCTATATATGCCAAAATGATATTCACACGCCTTTGCAAGTAATCATCGAAAATCTCCCTTTTATCCTGAACTTTCAAATGTGCATCCATGAATAACAGCTTCAAGGCAATGCCACTTATCGCCCCAAGCCCCTTGACCGCATCAAATGAAATATCCGGGGTTTGAGTAATGGTATATATCATTTTTAAAAGGGTTTCGATTTCAAGTTTCACGGATTCCGGGGCATTCTGCCAAGAAACATAATTCATTGTTGCGCCATCTTCACCCTCGATTACCGAACCTGCTTCACCTTTCTTTGACCAACCATTGATTTGCCCGGTAACAAATAGTTTCGGGCTTGCATGATAATCGTTGGTATCGGCAAAGTTTGATAGCAAGTGTTCCAAGCGGTCAATCAGTTTGTCCACATCTTCCGTTTCAAAATATGGTTGATAACCATAAGCAATCGGAATCTTGCCAATCGCAATCGGTTTAGGATAACCGGGGGCTACATCATAGCCGTTTGCCCCATTCACCCACAACCAATGTTCCTTGTCCGTGAATGTTTCAAAGTAATCAATTGAATTTTCGCCATTGTCCTTACGGCTGAATGCTCGTGAAAATGCTACCATATCGCCCGTTTCATCGAAGTATGGATAAAGAGTATCGCCAAATTCAGGGGCAAACAAAGCACAACGCAACTTGTGCTTGGCATTGAAGCCATACTTTGAATGTGGCTTTTCAACCGTGTACCAATACTCCGCACATTCTTTGAATCCGAATATCGCACGGGCAATCTTTCGGTTCAATGAATTGCTTTTGACATCATATAAGATACGGTTCAAAGCGTATATGATACCCTTTTCATTGTCATTGGTCGGGGTTGCATTGTATTCGGGTGGATTGCCAAAACAAAAGGACACGGCACGTTTGATTATCAACTTTTGAATGGCAAGTGCAACCCTTGCCACCTTTTCCGTTCTGAAATTGACCGCTTCGCCATCCGTTGAAATAACCTTTTGTGCTGAATCTGCTTCATTATCCACATCAACTTTCACCCTTTTATCCGGGCGCAATATCGGGTCGTTCACATCGTGCAATTTAGGATTCAATGCCTTTTTTGCACTTTCCACATCGGGTTGTGGTATAAATCGGCAAGATTTCAATTCCGAAATGACATCATTTGCCGTTGCTTTCTTAAATATTTCTTCAATTGGCATATTGTTATTGTTTTATAGTGATACATTAAAATCCAAAAAGACTTGCCACGTCCGATTTTTTGCGGTTTGCACGCTTTTCAATTGTACCCGTTAAAGCATCGGGGGCATCATCATGTTCATTTTGCCCGGCTTTTAAATACCCGCAAATGGCTTTTGCAAATTCGGGGAATAGGGTTTTCCACCCTTGGGGCATAAATGTGAGGTTCTGAACCATCGCCGAATGTTGATAAATGCGTGTTTCTTTATTCTCCGTTTGGTGAAATGAAGAAAACTTGGTCTTGGCATTGCCTAACAATCGGCATTGCTTTTCAACATTGTTCTTGAATAGGCGACCGCCGTTGTTGGCTTCCACAATACATTCGGCAACATCATGTTTGGTAAGCATCTTTGCAAGCGCGGGTTCTGTGTACTCAACCGGGCGTGTCGTATAAAGCACATCAACAATGTAGTTACCCACATCGGTTTCATCATACACAATCGCACATAAGTAATCCGCGCCCGTGTCGGCGGTGTCCACATAACATTTGCGTTTGACATACTTTGTTGCCGGGCGAATAAGATATTCCACAAAGCCACTTTCGTACATAAGTCCGGCACGTGGTTGGGGGTCTTGTTGATACAAGGAATCGAACACTTGCGGATTTCGCTTGCGTATGGACTGCAACTTTTTCAGATTATGCCGTTCCGCCCACAATGCTTCACCCTCTTGCCTTGGGTCGTATTCGGTCGGCTTTCCCTCTTTGATTGCTTTATATACGACAACAACCCACCCATCCGGGTTTTCCTTTTCATCATATATGCCTTGCTGCCGCAATAATGTACCCGCCAAATCATCTTCATGCCACCGGGTAAAGACAATCAATTGTTGGGAATCATTGTGAAGTCGGGTTTCTGCAACTGTATCGTACCAATCGGACACACTTTCACGGACAATGGGCGACCATGCCGTTTTAGCATCCTTGTAAATATCATCCATTATCAGAGTATCAACGGGTTCACCCGTCAATGCTCCACCAACACCAACCGTCTTAAAGCCACCGCGATAACCTACAATTTCGCATTCATCGGCATTGCGCAACCAAGAACCCGCCACCGTTGTAACATTTGAAGCATTCAAGTTGGTATTCGGGAATATCTCGTGATATTCAGGACTGTCAATAATACGTTGAATCTCTCGGTTGAACTTCCTTGCCTTGGGTGCATTGTAAGACACAATCGCCAATTTGTTATCGGGATTCTTACCGACCAAGAAAGCGGGTAAACGCCTTGTTGAACCCTCGGACTTACCATGTTGCGGTGGCATGAATACCATTAGTTTGCGAATCTTACCATCTGCAAAGTCGGTCAACACCTGATAATAACGGCGGTGAAAGTCTGCCGGGCGAAACGTGGGCATTGTGGACATTGTAAAGCGCAACAAATCGGAACGACTTTCACGAATAAGCCGTTCTTTCAATGCTTTGTAATACTTTATTTTGTCCGCCCGCTTCTGCATCATTCCAATTTGCGTTTCAATTCTTCAATTTCCTTGTCCAATTCTTCATCTGTTTTATTGGCGAAAAGGTCTTTGCCATCCTTGCCCGTTACCTCGGTGGATTGTCTGTTGCGCCAATGTTCCGGGTCGCCATTGGTCAAGGTGAATATAATTGCCGCCGTGTCCGCCTGAATATGCTTCTTCATGGTCGTTTGTTCCTTGATTATCGGTTTCGGCTTGCCTTGCGCATCCTTTTCCTTGCCCGGAACGGTGACAACCTTTGTTTCCGTCACTTCGTAACCTTGTATCTTCTTCATCAATGATTTTTTGGCTTCAATTACCATTGTTTGCAAGCGTTCATCCTTGGCTTGTTCGATAGCATCCGCAAAGTCGGGGTAATCATTCACCCATTGATGGTATGTTTTCGGTGTTATTCCTACTTGGCGGCAAATTTCGGCAATGGTGTATGTGTCAGACCTCACAAGCCCAACAATCTTATCCACCGTTTTTTTACTGAACTTTGCCATGTTTAATTCTCTTTTTTAGGCTAATTATATTACAATTATAACTATTCTTTCAACTCACACTTGAACCCTCTATCTTGTAACTCATTGAATAACAATGACAATTTGGTTATATCACCGCATTCTACAATAAGGCGCGTTGATATTTCCTTTTTCGGTTCGTCTTGTTCGTTATCTTCTTCCGGTTCGGGCATTGATACCCCCCAATCTTCCGGTTCAAAATTGAATACTTCTGCTTGTTCAAAAATTAAATCCGTATCGAATGAAAGGTTTGCCTTACTTGTTGCATTGTCGGCAAGTGCAAATTCACGACCCTTTGCGGAATCAAGGTCAATATCCTTTCGCTTCACGGCAATGAGTGAATTGCCGTCCGTTTCCACGATTATCACGTTGCCAAATCCAATGTCCGCGGCTTTTTCTGCGGTCTTGTTTCCTGCAATGATTCGGTTGTTCTTATCAATCAGGATTGAACGCCCAAGTCCGAATTTACGCAATGATTCATCCATAAGGTGTTCGCCAAATTCCGTCCCCTTATTGAAATTCTTATCATCGGGAATAAGGGCATCAATGCTTGCTTCAATCATCCTTGCCATACGCTACCAAATTAAGAAGTCAAACAATAAAGAAAAGGGGATTGCACAAGCTGCACCAATCATTGTAAAAACGGCATCCATAACCTCAACCGTGCCGTTTCCTTTGGAATCCCACCATTCTTTGCATATCCCGGCAAGGCTTCCAATGGTAAAACCAATCCACCAACCGAACAATGTTCCGACAATAAGTGAAATAAGGAATCCAACAATGTAATGTTTTCGTTTGTCGGACTGTTTGGCGGCTTCTGCAAGACTTTCCCATGCTTCAATAATACTTTCCTTTGCTTGGGAAAGAAAAGCCAAAATTTGGGCTTTTATCGGGGCTTTTTCAAATACAGATTCCCCGGCAATAAAAACGGGCGGTTGTGTTTTACCTGAAAGCACACCAAGCCAAACTTTCCCGGTCAATAGAATATTCAATCTTTCTTTGAATGTCGCTTTCCAGCACGACACACATTGTTTGCCATCATTCCACACGGGTAATGATTGGCATTCGCTTTCCGCCATTGTTGACGGTCGTTGCAATACTTTTGTTGATTGCGCAAAATCAATAGGTTTCATAATTTCTTAACTTTTTGCGATTTCATCGCAAAGTTAAGGGGTGTATTACAATAACACACCCCTTTCAAAAAAAAGATAGAAACAACCTATCAACATTTTAACCTTATCGGCAACCCCGCAAACACCCATGCCAACAAAGCTGCATCACGTGCATCTTGGTTCGTTCGTCCCATCAAGCCCGTAAATGAAGCCAATTCTTCATGTGTTATTTTGCGGTCTTTGCCTTTCCAACACTTCACCAAGGGCGCGTGTTGCACAACCTCGATTCCATAATGCTTGCACATTTCAATGATTTTACGCCCTGTTTCATGATTTGCCCCAACGTCCTTTGCTATCTTTTCGGCTCGGTGTCCTTGGGCATCATGGAAATTACTTTTCCTGACCATCCACCCGGCTTCAACAACGACAACAAGTGTTTCCCTTGTTTCCGTTTGGATGCTTTGGGCGTGTTTAAGGTAGTCAAGCAACAAGGGGAACGCAAGGTTCGTGACTTCCAATTGCCTTGTCGTGGGTTTGAGGAATGCCACCCCGGATTTGTCCTTGTCCGGGTCAATGGCAATGATATTGTCATACTTCATGCGGCATCACCTTAAAAAGGTAAATCATCATCACCGTTTACCGGACTTGAAGCTGCATTGTTGGTGGTCGTTCCGCCGTCCTGTCTTGTCGCTTCCTGCTTTCCACCGCATAAGGTGACTTCATTGGCATACATATTCACGGCGCATTGCGGTTGGTTCTGCTTGTCAATGTATGCTTTCGGAACAAGGCGACCGCGCAAGAATACCTTGCAACCCCGTTTCAGGTATTGGAACAAGCCGCCACCATCACCATACCAAAGGACGGACACCCAAACGGTGTTTTCGCTTCCATCCTTTTTCTTTTCTGAATGTGCGACATTCATTGAAACATACTTCTTTCCGCTAAATTCTTTAATTTCGGCATCATTTCCAAGATTGCCAATAATTTCTAATTGCAACATAACTTATAAATTTTGTTTTATATACTTCATCCAATCGGGCGTTATTATATCCATTACGTTTTTACCCGGATTGTTTTTTTGCCAAATCCTGCATTCTCGCAACATTTCATTTGCAACATCCAATGGCGTTCTGAACCTTTTGCCATCAATCAAATTGGTGGCACATTCCGGGATTGGTTCAATGTCGGTGAATAATCCAAGTGTTATGCAAGTGCATTGCTTTTGCTTATCAATACTCCTTGTCGTGCATCGTCGGTCGGCTCTCATTGTATTTCATTTTCTGCTCGATATGCCAAACCAAATCCACATTCAAGGATTCCGCCCATTTCTTGACATACTCAATACCGAATTGAATACGCTTTTCAATCCCGATAACATCACGGGACAAGCCCTTGCACAAGGCAAATGCGTTTTCGGTAAAGCTGAATTTGTCAAAAGCCCTGTAATAACGGCAAGGGTTCATCTTGTCGAAGTCAATACCCAAAGCCCCGGCAAGGTCAAAAAGGCGAATGGCAATATCGGCAAATTCTTCTTCAATAGACCCCTTGATTGTTTCGTTATATGCCACTTCATAGCCCCTTTCTTTGGAAATATTCGGGTCAAGTCCTCGGCAAATAATGCTTGTTTTCATTTTCTTGTTAAACCAATCTACCTTTGCACGTCTTTTATTGCTCCTATCGGCTTCTATCAATTCGCCAATCTCGGTTATTACAAGCATCAAACAATGTTCGTTGCTCAATCTCTTTTCCCAAAATCCGTGTTTCACGGCATTGGAATGTGCTTTGTTTGCTAATTCATTAAAGTTCATAACATCTTGTTTTAGAATAATTTTAATTGTGCTTGGTGATACAATAAGCGTTGTTTGGCTGCATTGAAATATCCGGGGTCAAGTTCAACCCCCAACATTTCAAACCCCAAATTGTGCGCTGCTATGCAAATAGAGCCTGAACCTAAATGGGTATCAAGGATTCTTTCACCCGGTTTTGCATAATGCACCAATAACCATTCGTAAAGTTTAATCGGCTTTTCGGTCGGGTGTATGGTGTTTTGCTTTGCCAACTCACAACGATTTATTGTTACAACCCTTGTCGGACAATCGAAAGATGAATAGGCAAGTTCACAATCTGACATTGTTAGCCCTGTTTGTCCCTTAAACCAACAAATCCAACCTTTCGTGCCTTTGGTTAAATTCTCCACAAAGTAATTCGCACCCCAAATTATTTGATTACGCGACACTCTTTCCAGTTCCCGGAAATACTCACGGGGGGGTATTTTTATCCCACCCCTTTTGCTCATGGGCTTTTCGGTTGTGTTTCGGGTTTTTGCACACACATTTCTTTTGACCATCAACCCCGATTCCATAAGGCGGGTCACAAATAGCAAGGTCAAAGGCATTGTTCGGCAAATTCCGCATTACTTCCATACAATCACCATTCACAAGTTGAATACCCCCGAATGATTCAATTTCCATATTGATTTCTTGTAACTATATCAAATACCGCTTTTGTCAATTCAATGTCATACATGGCATCATGCAACGAATCATCATTAACCACAATGCCAAGTGTCTTTGCAACTGTCGATAACTTAAAATTTTCCATTTCAGGGCGACGAGTTGCAAGATAAGCGGATGCAAGCACCATCACATCTATTGAGTTAGCCCAAAACCATGAACCAAAATACACATCACCATTTTGCAAGAAAAAGCCCCGCAAAAATTGATTGTCGAAAGCTGCATTGTTGTAGCCTACCAAAAAGAACTTGTCCTTTTTGTTGAACTTGTCCACATACTTGCCAAGCATAGCAACAAATTCTTGATAAACTTGTTGCATTGGTGGGTATGCAAGTATTTGTTCGCGTGTTACACCGCCCACTTTCAAGGCTTCATCTTCAATCATTGCCCTTGGGTTGGGTTGAACGTGAAAGTCGAATGTTTCTTTTATCACGCCATCAATCACGATTTGCCCGGATATTTGGTGAATACCATGTTTGCCGGGGTTTGTTCCTGTTGTTTCAAGGTCGAAAAATACTAATTTCATTGTTTTTTTTGTTTTATAGTGATACAATTTATTTTAAATTTTTGATAGCCAATACTCCCATATTCGGCTTGCGATTTGTGCCATCATCACGGGTGGCACCGACATTCCGCAAACATAATGCGGTGGTTGCCCGGCAAAGTTGTAATCTTGCGGGAATGAAGAAATACAACAAACTTCGCTTTGCCCCAAGAACCGGGGTTGCTCAAAATGAATCAAGCAAGATTCTTTGCTTGCAAGAGTGGGGCAAATTCTATCCAAGTACACATAAGTTTGATTAAAATTGCTTCCTTTGCCGAATAGTCTTTCATTTGCTGCACCTTGGTTCAAATCACCTTTTTGGCGGTTATCCCATAGCAAACGTATTGTTTTGCTCTTTGCTTCACGACCTTTGAAGTCTGCAACTTCACCAAACATTATCGGCTTTTCATTAAAGTCTAAATTCAAAGCCGGAACAACATCGAACAAACCTTGCGAAACAAGGAAAGGCGCGGCAATATCTTTACGCAAGCACACGAAAAATACACGTTCACGGCGTTGGGGAACACCCATTTTTTGTGCATCAAGCAACCAATGTTGGCAATAATACCCGGCATCCTCGAAACCATTATAAATGCGCCTTACATAGTTCTTGGCTTCACCAAGCAACAAGCCTTTCACATTTTCCGCAACAACCACTTTCGGTTGCAGCTTCTTGGCAAGGTCTATGAAATCGAAAAACAACGTGTCCAACACTTGTTCCGTCTGCCCCTCACGAAAATGTTTCATCTTCCCCCAAGCATCTTCACGGCTTCCTGCTATTGAAAATGTAGAACAAGGGGGCGAACCATCCAAAATATCAAGATTGAACAATTCAGGTGGCAAATCATTTTTTTCTTTGAACGTCTGTATCGGTTCAAGGAAAGGGAAACGCGGATTGTGATTTTGGCAATAGGTGTACATCATACGGTGGTCTATTTCATTGCACCCTATCACATCAAACCCGGCTAACTTGTAACCCATTGTTGAGCCACCGCCACAAGCAAAGCAAGAAAACACCTTGCCTTTGTCCTTGGTGAAGTCGGCATCTTTCAACGTCCAACGGTAATCATATTTGTGTATCATTTAATTGTTTTATTTAATATATTGTTTACTCTCGTTGCTGTTTCTCTGAATTGTGGATTGTACTTGAAATCATCTTGATACTTCTTCAGCAAATGAAGCATAGTTGAATGGTCGCGGTGTACGTATTCGGCAATTTTTGTAAGTTTCATTTTGTGCATCCGGCAATGGTACACGAAAATCATTCTTGCAAAGAACCCGTCACGCTTTCTTGATTTTGTTATGTATTCATTGAATTTCAAGCCCGTTACTTCGTGAATGGCATTTTGTATCTGCAACACAAAAAGATTGTTACGAACCACATTGGATTCAAACCAAATATCCTTACCCATCCTTATTGCAATATCATATTCGATTGAAGCCCCGGTTGAATCCACCCAATTGTCCATCATGTAGATTGCATCGCAAGGCAATAGCATTTCAATATCCTTGCATAAGTGTTCATTCCAAGAAGTATCTTTGTCAAGACCATTTTTCAAGGGGTTGGCAACCTCAAATCCAAGTTCGGTCAATAAATCTTCTGCACCATTGAATCGTTCTTGTACTTCATCATAAGGCAAACCACTTATCTTTCCTGATATATATATTTTCATGGCTTTATATCCTTTTGATTATTGTGCAAAAACTTATTCACGAAATAGATTTGCCCTTTCCCGGTCACTTTCGTTGTATTGGAAATAAGCGTGTCGCCGTTCGGCTTCCGTATGGTTGTTTTCTTTATTTCAAACAACCCAAGTTCCATCGCTTTTTGGGTCGGTTGATTATACCGTTCACCATAGGAACACAAGTAACCGTTTTCACGCAGCCAAGTAAAAAGCCTTTTTTCTCCGGTCGGAACTCCATTTTGGCATATTATTTTCGCCAATTCTCCAATCAATACCGATTGTTTTGCCGTTTCAACGGCTTGTGAGAATAAAACACGTGGTCTTTCTTCTTCAATCTGTCGTTGCTGTTTCTCAATTTGTTCTGCCTGTGAAGCTGCAAGGCGCAATGCTTCGGCAAAGGATTGTGGGATTGCCGGGGTGGGGGCTTGTTGTATTTGCCTAACAACCTTTTCCATTGCATTGAATTGTTCAATAAATCCGACCTTGAATTGCATAGCCTTTGCCCCGGTCAAGCCCATAGCAAGCAAAGAAAAGCCGTCACGGTTCATTATGAACATCGGGCGTGGCTTACCTTGTGCATCAAGATATGTTGATTCATAGAACCAATGGTGGTGGGCTGAATTTTCAGCCGACCCCAAAATGTTGCGAACTGCTTGCATTATATTCTTATGCTGCTTTCCGAACACTTGTGCCACTTTTAGGGAATCGGTTACGGGCGTTCCCTTTTCGGTCTTATAGACCACGTTTTGTTGAATGATAATACCGTTCATTGTTATCATAGAATTTGTTAGTTAATTATTCCGCATCATCATCAAAAAAATCTCGGTTCTCGTCCATAAATGCTTCAAACGCTTCATCGCAATATACACCCTCACATAATGAATCACATTGATGGTCGATTTCACCTTTTTTCCAAGGGCAAAATGCACATAGTTCATCGCCCAATTGCTTTTTTAATTCTAAATCTTCCATTTGATTATAATTTTCTCCTGTCCTTTCCTTTGATTTCAAAGTAGTTACACATTTCCACTAACCGACTTGCCACACGGTCGCCATAACGATTCATCAAGACATCGCCTTGCATCTTCATGTTGGAAGTTATCAAAGTCATTTCATCGCATTTGTCGCCCCGGTATTCAATAAGCTGCCGGACTACATCAATACGATTGCCCATATACAAGTTTTCTTGTGGTTCTTGCCCGAAATCCTGAATGCCAAGCATCGGTTGTTTTTTGAATATCTGGAAATTGCCATTCTCAACGAAGTAGTCACACAAAGCATCTGCACGAATAATCCGCCACCATAAGGGGCGCGGTTGTGAATCATCTTGCCAAAGAACTTTGAAGCCGAAAGCCGTGCAATATGCTTGCATTATTTCCAAACACCATGATTTGCCCGACCCTGTATTTCCGGCAATGTATATTCCACGCTTCAATCGCCCCGGTATCACTTGCCCTGTATTTGGGTCAAGGCATTTCATTGACGGGTCGCAATGCGCCCATTTGATGAAGTTTTCGTAAGTGAATCGGTTTTCATCATCAATTACGAATTTCGGGTTCCGGCTTTTGCCAATCGCTTCAACAATCTTCAATGCTTCATTTACATCATAGTGGATGTATTGGTAGCGTTGGAAGCCCGCAAATAATCCACGCTGATTGATTGCATGAAGTATTTGTTCAATACTTGGCATCTGAATCTTTTTGTTATTTCCGTCTTTTACTTCCATTCGTCATTCACTTTTGTTGTTGTCTTGTTGCCTGAATATGCCGACCGCCTTTCTTTTTCTCCTTTTGCCCAATTGCGAATGGCGGCTTTCCAATCTTTCATCTTGTTTTTACCGACAAACCAACCTTTGCTTTCGTAGAAGTCGAAAAACCTTTCAGCATCGAAAGAATATCCCTTTTCAAGAATATAAGCCCTTATTTCTTCAATCGTGGGCGGTGAAAAGCGGTGTCCGCTTTTCTCTTTTATATTCTCTTTATTATCTTCTTTTCTTTCCTTTCCTTTTC